>Ga0078972_1000098_pt2 | contig 290095 bp, 274 predicted proteins | sample YelNatPaOPGAMG01_FD_67568 | JGI IMG/M metagenome (GOLD analysis project Ga0078972, IMG submission 67568) | Hot spring thermophilic microbial communities from Obsidian Pool, Yellowstone National Park, USA - OP-RAMG-01 (SPADES assembly) (version 2) | ecosystem: Environmental > Aquatic > Thermal...
ATCTCAGGGTGTTTGCGCCGACGTTCCGACCGACGCGAGGCTTTGCGCCCGGCCGATGAACCATGACGGCCGGTCCGGCTACTTTCCGAGCGCCTTTTCGGCCGCTTCGTGATGCTCAACGGCGATACGCAGATGGCCCGCTTCGAGCGCGCAGTCGCCCTCGCTGTCGTGCTTCAGCTCCACGACGGGATGAGACACGGACAAACCCGGCGCCTCTTTCAAACTGCCCGGGTTATGTCCCGCCGGCGGGCATTCCCATCACACTGGAGCTCGGAAGGTGGCTGGTTGCAAACGTGTCGGACTACTCGGTGAAGACTGAAAACCAGGTGCTCGAGAGCTGCGTCTTCAACGCTGCAGCGCGTTCGGCTTTCGGCGCCGACTCCCAAAGCCAGTGTCCCAGCCGTCGTGCCCGCGCCTTCCAAGGTATCCAAACCTTCCAAGTCCGATACGATTGCCGCAAAGGAGCTAGCAGGCGGAATCGCCCTCGCTCGGCTGGTCGCCGGCAGCGGAACGGACGCAGGGCGCCCGGCCCTTGATTTCGTGTTACCGGAGTTGAGTGGACGCGACGTATCCCTTGGCGCCATGCGTGGCAAGGTGGTGCTGCTGAATTTTTGGGCGCCATGGTGTTCCTCCTGCCGCAGCGAAATGCCATCGCTTGAGAGGCTCTACCGAGATCTCCGTTCATATCCCGACTTTGCCCTACTGACTGTCAGCATTGACCAGCGTGGCAAGGCCCCAGTGGCGAAATTCATGGCGACCAGCGGATACGATTTCCCCGTGCTGCTCGATACCAGTGACGCCATCAGCGCGGCCTACGGGGTGAGCGGCATCCCAAGCACCTTCGTGATCGGGCGCCATGGACGGATTATCTGGAACTGTGCGGGTGCCCTGGATTGGTCGAACCCGACAATCCGCGAAGCCTTGAGGAAACTGCTCTGAGCCGAAGCCGACAAGCAGTTTGACTTAAAGCGCCCACAGCGCAGCCGCAGCGGCGCCGGCCTGTCGCTCATTTTCCTTACCTCCAGCCTGATGACGACGATTGAGCACAGCTAGGCGGCGGGATGCGGCCCGCTTGCGCTCTGCGAGGTCTTCGGATGGGTGGTTCCGAGCCGCGCGAGAATCTTCTCCGCGGGGCAGAAACCGGTGAAGGCCGATTGCAGCAGGTTCAAGCCCACGAACAAATCCAGGAACAGCCAGTACGGGCTCCATACCAGCCAAAAGAAAAGGCCAACCAGAACCAGCGATCCGGCGAGTGCGCGGACTTTCCTTTCGAGCGTCATTGTTGAGCTTCCTCCTCATCCGGTCCGAGGCCCGGAGCCCCGACCGGGGCATTGCGATACGCCATGTAATAGATGAGCGGGATGACGACGAGGGTGAAGGCGGTCGAGGCGAAAATCCCGAAGATGAACGCCCACGCAAGACCCGAGAAAATCGGGTCGAGCGTGATCACCACCGAGCCGAGCGCTGCCGCTCCCGCCGTAAGCACGATCGGGCGCAAGCGGATCGCGCCCGCTTCGAGTACCGCTTCCTTGAGCGCAAGGCCGCGCGCGATACCATGATGGATGAAATCGATCAGGATGATCGAATTTCGCACCACGATTCCGGCGAGCGCGATCATTCCGATCATCGCTGTCGCGGTGAAGAACGTCGGATCGGCATAGCCCGCGATATGTGTCTCGGTCAGGAGGTTCAGGATGAAGAAGCCGGGCATGATGCCGATCAGCGTGAGCGGAATCGCGGCCATGATGATGAGCGAGATCGCCATCGACTCGGTCTGCGCGACCAGCAGCACGAAAATGAAGAACAGCGCCGCCCCAAAAGCGATCCCAAGGTCGCGGAAGACGGTTACGGTGATGTGCCATTCGCCCTCGCCCGACCAGTTGACGGTGTAGCCGGGCGGAAACATCTTCGCCGTGTGGCTTTCGAGCCATAGCACTTCGTTGACCGGGCTCTCGCCGACCGTCTCGGCCGTCACGAACACGACCCGCCGCAAATCCTTGTGATAGATGGGCTGCTCGGCCAGGGTGCGTTTGACCGTGCCCAGTTCCGACAGCGGCACCATCGCGCCGCCCGCGCCGCGAAGCTTGACCGAGGAGAGCAGGCGCTCGATCGATGAGCGGTCGGCGCGCGGCATCCTGAGCTCGACCATCAGCGGCGTCCGTTCGGTGTTGGTATGCACCGGCACGACAGCGCGTCCGCCGAGCACGATCGCCAGCGTCTGGGCCGCCTGCTCGACACTCACTGCGTTGAGCGCGGCCTTGCGGCGATCGAGCATGAACTGAAGCCGCGGCTCGGCCATGATCGACGAGTCGTCGGTGTCGGCGAGCCCGGCGGTATGTTCGAAGACCTTTCTCAGTTCGCGCCCGTACGCGATCATCTGGCCGTACTCGGTGCCAGCCATAGGGCCGTAGATTTCCGCGACCACGCTGGCGAGCACCGGCGGTCCGGGTGGTGTTTCGACGATCTGGACAGTCCTGGCGTGATCCTCGCGCGCGATTTTTTCGACCTCGGGCCGAATCCGGAGCGCGAATTCGTGCGAGCCTTGCGCGCGATCGGCCTTGGGCGCGAGCTCGATACGAACCTGTCCCTGCCAGGGCTCGCGGCGCATGTAGTAGTGGCGCACCATCCCATTGAATCCGAACGGCGCCGCAGTGCCCGCGTAAGTTTGAAACGCGGTCACCTCTGGCTCGCGCGCCATCAACTGGCCGAGATCGTCGAGAACCTTGTTGGTGTCCTCAACCGGCGTTCCTTCCGGCATGTTGACGACGAGTTGAAGCTCGTTCTTGTTGTCGAACGGGAGCATTTTGACCGGCACGAAGCCGAACACGACGAGCAGAATTGAAACGAGCAGGGCGCCGACTACGCCGAACAGGAACATCCGCGCGCGCCGCGGGTTGTCGAGCAGCGGTTCGAGCACCCGCCGGTACCATCGCCGGACCCAGGCGGCTTCCTCTTGCGGCTCCTTCTCCGCCGGACGGTCATACTCCTTGCGCAGCAGGTGGTAACAGGCCCACGGGGTTATCGTGAACGCGACGACCAGCGACATCAGCATCGCCAGCGGCACGTTGAACGGCATCGGCCGCATGTACGGCCCCATCATCCCGGTCACGAACAGCATCGGGATGAACGAGAGGATTACGGCGAACGTCGCCAGGATGGTCGGGGGCCGGACTTCATCGACCGCGACGAGCGTCGCCCGGCGCGGCGGATGGGTCCGCAGGCGGAAGTGGCGATGGATATTCTCGACGTCAACGATCGGGTCGTCGACCAGGAGCCCGAGCGAGAGAATCAGCGCGAAAAGCGTGACGCGGTTTATCGTGTAGCCGGCGAGCAGATTTCCCACCAGCGTTACCGCGAGCGTGACCGGCACCGCGATCGCCACGATGAACGCCTCGCGCATCCCGAGCGAGACGGCGAGCAGGACCACGATAATCGCGACCGCGATAAGCAGTTCGCGCACCAGTTCGTTGACCTTCTCGTTGGCGGTCTCGCCGTAGTTGCGCGTGACCATCACGTGAACGTCCGACGGAATGGCGACGCCCCTGAGCTGTTCGACCTTGTGCAGCACCTGCTCGGCGACCGCGACGGCGTTGGTGCCCTGGCGTTTGGCGATCGCGATCGTGACGGCCGGGAAGGTCTCGCCGCGCTTGCCGATAAGGCCGAGCTTCAGTTGCCCCTGCTCCTGGTTCAGGTAGCGAGCCGCGGGGCCGAAGCCGAGCCTCACGTAATCGGTGGCTTCGGCGGGACCGTCAATCACCCGGGCGACGTCGCGCAGGTAAACCGGGCGGCCGTCGCGTACGCCGACGACCAGGTTTCGCACTTCGGCGGAGCTATGAAGGAACGGACCGCTGTCGACGATATAGACCTGGTTGTTGCGGTCGAATGTGCCGGCGCGAAGATTGGCGTCCGCGCCCTCAAGCGCCCGCGACACTTCGAGCGGGGTCAGGCCGTGCCCCGCGAGGCGGCCGGCCTCGAGCATCACGCGAATCTGGCGCGGGCGTCCGCCGACGATAAACGACTTCCCGGTGTTCGGCACCTGTTGCAGGCGATGGAGGATTTCGTCGGCGATTCGGCGCAAATGCGCGTCGCTTTCGGTCGCGCTGTAAAGGGTCAGGGTGAGAATCGGAACGTCGTTGATTCCGATCGGCTTGACGATCCATCCGGTGACCCCCGGCGGAACGGCGTCGCGGTTGGACTCGATCTTGTTGTAGATCTCGACGAGCGCCCGCGTCTCGTTGAATCCGACCTTGAAGCGCACCGTCACCATCGCCTGCCCGGGCATCGAGACCGAGTAGATGTGCTTGACGCCCTCCATCTCCCAGAGCCGGCGTTCGAGATTGATAGTGACAAGGTTTTCGACCTCGGCGGCGGTCGAGCCGGGCATCTGCACGATGATGTCCGCCATCGGGACGACGATTTGCGGGTCTTCCTCACGCGGGGTGACCGCAAGCGCGACGATTCCCGCCGCAAGCGAGGCGAGCAGCAGCAGGACGGACAGGTTCGAGCCGAGGAAGCGATCGACTATCCGGGCAGTGAGTCCGAGTTTTTCGCCGTTGTCAGCCATGGGAGGACCGGTCGGCGGCCATCTTTTCGCCGTCTTTAAGCAGGACCTTGTCGCCCTGCTGAAGCCCAGAGAGCACTTCGACGCGCGCGCCATAGGCGCGCCCGGTCGTGATTTGGCGTACCCGTACTGCGCCGCGCTCGAGCACGCGGACGGTTTCGAGCTGGCCGACGGTTTCTATCGCCGAGCGCGCGACGGTCAGGATTTTTTCCCTGCCCACGTCGAACGAGGCGCTCGCGAACATGCCGGGCCTTAGACCCACGTCGGAAGGCATCGGTGCGCGCACCAGGAAGGTGCGGCTTGCAGGATCGGCGGCCGGCACGATTTCGTTGACTTTCGTTGAGATGGTGCGGCCCGCGGCCTGGACGTTCACCGTAAGCGGCATCCCGAGCGAGATGTTGCGGGTCAGCTCCTCGGGCACGCGGAGTTCGACGCGCAGCGCATGGGAATCGTACACGCGCACGAGCGGCTTGCCGGGCAGCGCCATGTCTCCCGGCTCGACCATCCGTTCGGCGACCACGCCGGCGACCGGGGAGCGCACGATCGCATAGCGGAGCGAGGCCTCGGCGGCCGCGACCTGCGCGCGCGCGGACTCGACGTCGCCGCGGCTTGCGCGGTAGTTGGCCTGAACCGCATCGAACTCATGGGCGGTCACCGAGCCGCGCTTCAAAAGCGCGCTGAAGCGGCGTTCGTCCTTGCTCGCACGCTCCAGGTTGGCACGCGCGGCGGCGAGCTGGCCATTTGCACGGGCGACGGCGGCCTTAAGGTCCGAGTCGTCGAGCCGCACGAGCACTTGTCCGACCTTGACCGGATCGCCTGCGTGCACGGTCACCTCTTTCACTGTGGCTGAAACCCGGCTAGCGGCATCGACTTCGATTCGCGACTGTATGGTCCCGATTGCGTCGCGCGCGCTGGGTACGGTTTCAAGGCGCACGATATCGACCGGGGCGTTGGGAACACGCGAGACGGGCGGGCTCAACAGGCCTGGCTCGATTTTGCCGCGTCCGGCCAGCACGACGATAACTATCAGTAAGGCCGCGGCTCCCATCAGGACCGCGACGAGCCTACGTTTCGGCATTCGAGCTTCTTCAGGGCGTCGGTTCATCGCTCGTCTCCGGGATTGAGCTGGCCTGAAGCAAGTTTAAGCGCCGCACGGGTCACCAGCACCGCGACCCTTGCCTCGACAAGTTGCATTGCGGCCCGCTTGCGCGCGGTTTCGGCGTCGAGCACCGCGACGCTGGTCGCAAGTCCCGAGCCGTAGCGGTCCTCGAGTATCCGCGCCGCGTCGGAGGCATAGGTCGCGTTACGCCGTGCGACATCGAGATTTTCTGAAGCCGCGGCAAGCGCGTGGTAAGCTTTCTCGATTTCAAGCGCGATTCCGTGGCGAAGCTCGTCGCGCAGCTCGCGCGCGCGCGCGAGCCGCTCCATCGCCGCGCCGACCTGCGAGTCGGTCGCAAGTCCATTGAAAAGGTTTAGCTGGCCGGCGACGAAAACGCTGTAACTGTTGCCGGCGCGGGAGAAAGTCTTGGAGTCGTTCTCGTACGCGGCGGACACGCTCAGGCTCGGCAGGTAGCCGGCGCGCGCTATCTTGAGGTTCTGCTCGGCCTGGTCGACCTGGGACTGCGCAATCTTGAGTTCGGGCCGCATTGCGAGTCCCTGGGCGATGAGCGCCTTGAGATCCGGGGGCGGCGCGGCGGCTACTCGCTCGAGTTCGGGCGGACTAGCAATCGGCGCCACCGGACGTTCCTCGGTTCCCAGCACGTGTGCAAGGGCGTCCCACGCGGTCAGCAGCTGGTTGGCTGCCACGTTGCGCTCCTGCTCGAACGTGCCCTCCATCACCTCGGCCCGCAGCATGTCCGCCTTAACGACCATCCCGTGCTTGTAAAGGTTCCGGGCCTGCCGGCGATGGGCGCGGGCGGCGGCCAGTGCGCGGTCGAGCACGCCGACGCGCTCCTCGGTCATCACCGCCCCGTAATAGGCCTGTACGACCTCGAATTCGATCTCCTGTCGGGTTCTAATCGCGCGCCATCGGGCGGCGTCGGCAGCGTCGCGCGAAGCGGCCAGCGATGCCCACAGCCTTCCGCCGGTGAACAGCGGCTGGGTAAGGCGGATCATGCTCTGGAAGTTCTGGAACGAAGCCGGATAATTGAGCCGCTCGAGATTGAAGTTGCTTGCCGCGAAGTCCTGCTGATTAAGCAGGTTGGAGAACACGAGCGTCGGATTGTTGGTGTTCGAGTAAGTCTCCAGCGCGTCGAGACTCGGCAGCATCGCCCCGCGTGCCACGCCAACGTCGCGTCCGGCGGCGGCGCTCGCAAACTCGGCGGCGCGCAGCACGCGATTGTGGCCGAGCGCGAGGGAAAGCGCCTGTTGGAAGGAGATACGCTCGCGTTTGGCCTGGGCGGCGCGGGCCACCGGAGTGACACAAAGGCACAAGGCGGCCATGATCGCGGCCCCTGCAATGTTTCGCGCTGGTCTCATGGGGTCAGCCTTTTCGGGCCTTCAAGCCCTCCTCCGAAATCATTCAATAATTCAATTGAATAATCAACAGAAAACGTCACCCGTCATCGGCGTCCGAATTCCATAGCTATGCCCATGCCAGGCGCAAGCGGCCGGCCGATCCCGCGGAAAAGGGCGCCTGGCGGCCTGCTTCGGCTTGCGCGCCCCGCGCACGCAAGCATCCCCCACTGCATCCGATGGATACACATTGGCCTCTATGCGGCCATACTCGACCCGGTGGCGAATTGCTGCAAGAAGCATCGTCCGAGGAAGGAAGTTGCCGGCGCAAACCGGCGAAGCCCGCCTGGGGCGAAGGAACGTTCAGTTGCCCTGGACGCCGAGCCATCGCCGCCGATCGCGGACCATCGGGCGTTTTCTTTGGAGCAGAGCGTAAGCCTCATCGAGCGTCATCCCGCGGCGCGTCTTGAGGAACCATGCGACGACCAGTGGCGCCCGCTCGCATCCTTCTTCGCAATGCACCAGGACGCGCTGGCCGAGGGCGAGCGCGTCGTCGATTATCCTGGCCGCGCCGTCGAGCGATGCGATTCCGTTGGCCAGAAACGGGAGATGAAGGGCCTGCCACGGTTCGTCGTCCGGCAGGTCGGGCAGCACGCTGATAATGGTGCCTTCGAACTTCTGCGCGTCCTGAAGGTCGCCGACGAAGAGGTTCGAAATTATCTCGCTTTCCTTCCAGCTATCGGCCAAGGAACCACCTGTCGGTTGTGAAGTTCCCCTTCGGGATGCGCACAGAGCCATCCGGCCAGGAACTGCTGCGAGCAGTCAAAGATTCGCGCACGGGGGAGCGTCGTCCCAGTCAAAAGTGGCCCACGAAAAAGCCCCTTGCCCTGAGCGCCACCAGGGCGGAGCTTCTGCAGAGCGGCTTGCAAGCATCACACCTCCCGGGTCGAGCGCGCGCCGCCAGAGCGCGGCACGATGCCACTGGAATCCAGTAGAATCTAGGGGCAACCAGCGCGCGAAGCTAGAGCGCGCGCGACATCCCGGGCTAACGCGGAGTTGCCACGTCGGCCGGGAAGGAGCCGACCAGATGGTTGAGCGGACGCGAGCCGTGGCCTATTTCGGGGGCTGTCTCAAGCGCGTGAGTGACGTACTGCTTGGCAAGCGCAATCGCGTCCTGAAGGCCCAGCCCGCGGGCCATCGATGCGGCAATCGCGGCCGACAGCGTGCATCCCGCGCCGTGCGCGCGTCCGACCTCGACTCGCGGCGCGCGGAAATCGCGCATCGTGCGTCCGTCGAAGAACACGTCCAGCGCGTCGCCCTCGAGCGCTCCGCCGGTCACCAGGACCGCCCGCGCGCCCATCGTGAGCAGCCGGCGGGCGGCCTCGCGCATGTCGTCGGCCGTCCTGACGGCGCATCCGGCGAGAATCTCCGCCTCGCGCATGTTCGGAGTTATCAATACCGCCGCGGGAAACAGCGCATACCTGAGCATCCTGACCGCGTCGCGCTCGAGCAGATGGTCTCCGCTGGCCGCGACGATCACGGGATCGACGACGAGGTTGGGAAGGCGCTGGGCGCGCACGTGCACCGCGACTTTCTCGATCACCGCGGCGTTGGCGAGCATTCCGGTCTTGACCGCGCGCACCTCGAGATCGTCGCAGACCGCATCGACCTGCGCGCCGATGAATTCGGGTTCAACCTCGGCGACCGCGCGCACGCCTACCGTGTTCTGCGCGGTTAGCGCGGTAATCACGCTCGCCCCGTATACGCCGAAGGCGGCGAAGGTTTTGAGGTCGGCCTGGATTCCTGCGCCGCCGCTGGAATCCGAGCCCGCGATCGTCAACGCAACTGGTATCATAACGCGTTCCCTCGATTAGGAAGTCCGTGCCCACGCTCAGATCATCGCGCGATCCGGGCGATCAGCCAAAAGGGGCGGAGGTTCCGCTCCGGATCGCGCGCGGGTGCTTGACGATAACCAGAATCGGATGATAATCACTATCAGGTAATCGATGGAACTACAGCTGGTCAATGAGGGGCGACGCGCCGGCTACGCCGCGCGCCGTCTGGCCGAGTTCGCCGAGCGATGCCGAAGGGGCGGGCTTGCGGTCACGCCGCAGCGGCTCGCGATCATCAGGGCGCTGCTCGCCTCGGCGGAGCATCCCCGTGCCGACGCGATCTACGAAACGGTTCGTCGCGAGCATCCCCATATCTCGCTTGCCACGGTTCATCGGACCCTGGAGACGCTGTGCGAGATCGGCGAGGCGCGCAAGGTCACGATGCTCCATGACAGCGCCCGCTACGACGGCAACGTCATGCCGCATCATCACGTGATCTGCGTGAGATGCCGGCGGATTCGCGACGTCGAGATTCCCGAGTTGAACGACGTGCTGAGCGCGCGCCGCGAGATCGGCGATTTCAAGGTGCTGGGCAGTTCGCTAGAGATCCATGCACTCTGTCCCGATTGCGCGGGCAAGGGCCGCACGCGCCGGGCGAAGCACAGGCGAGGTTCGTCCCCGCAGGCCGCGCTGTAAGGATTCGGTTCAGGATACGCGAGGAGGCTGACAATGAAAAGTTTGAAAGGAACCAAGACCCATCAGAACCTGAAGGACGCCTTTGCGGGCGAGAGCCAGGCCAACCGCCGCTACCTTTATTTTGCGAAGATCGCGGACGTCGAGGGCCAGCCCGAAATCGCAGGCCTGTTCCGCGACACTGCCGAGGGTGAGACCGGCCACGCCCACGGGCATCTCGACTATCTCAAGACGGTCGGCGACCCGGTGACCGATCAGCCGATCGGCGACACGCTGCTCAACCTCAAGTCGGCGGTCCACGGCGAGACCTACGAGTACACGGATATGTATCCCGGGATGGCGAAGACCGCCCGTGAGGAAGGCTTCCCCGAGATCGCCGACTGGTTCGAAACCCTGGCCAAGGCCGAGAAATCGCACGCGGGACGTTTCGCCAAGGCCGCAGAGTCGTTGCAGTAAGTCCCGGCGACGGACATCATTGGGCCGGCTGGAGGATTTCCGGCCGGCCCTTGGATTTTGATTCGAGCCCAAGCGCACGTGCTCGCGGGTAGCCCGCCCGCGCCAGGCGTGCGAGGCGGCCCCGCCCGCCGCATTCGTGGAGATGCATCTTTCATGAGCCGTATAGAATCGCGCCCGACCGACGGCCTTTCCTACAACACAACCGAGGCGAAATACTGGGATCGCGCAGGCCTCGAGAAGGAAATCGAGCGCGTGTTCGACATCTGCCACGGATGCCGGCTGTGCTTTAACCTGTGCCCGTCGTTCCCCGAGCTGTTCGGCGCCGTGGATCGCAACGACGGTGACGTGCGCAAGCTCACCCAGGCTGAAAAGGACAGGGTCATCGAGCTTTGCTACGGATGCAAGTTGTGCGAGGTGCGATGCCCGTACACACCGCGCGACGGCCACGAGTTCCAGCTCGATTTCCCGCGCCTGATGGCGCGCGCCAAGGCGGTGAAGGCCCGGGAGCTGGGCGTACCGCTTCGCGAGCGCCTGCTCGGAAATCCCGACCTGCTCGGACGGCTCGGCTCGCTGGCGCCAACGCTTGCCAACCTGGGCGCGCACAATCGGCTCCAGCGCATCGTGATGGAGAAGACCATCGGGATCCATCGCGACAAGAAGCTTCCGGATTTCGCCGCCGAGACCTTCACGAACTGGGTTGCGCGCGTCGGCCTGCCCAAGGCGCCGGAGGATCCCGCAGCAAGGGCGATCCTGTTCCCGACCTGCTTCGTGAACTTCTACAACACCAGTCCTGGACGCGCGGCAGTCAGCGTGCTTGCGAAAAACCGATGCGCGATTTCGTGCCCGAAGCAGAACTGCTGCGGGATGCCCGCGCTCGACAGCGGCAACGTGGAGTTCGCGCGCGAACAGGCGCAGGCCAACGTCGCCTCGATGCTGCCGATGGTGCGCGAGGGCTACAAGATTGCGGTGCTCAACCCAACCTGCTCGCTCATGATGCGCCTTGAGTATCCGACGCTGCTCTCCGGCGACGAGGTCAAGGAATTTTCCGCCGCGGTTATGGACACCCATGAGCTGCTCTGGACGCTCAAGCGCGACGGTAAGTTCAATCGCGATTTCCGGAGCACGCCCGGGCGGGTCGCGTACCACGTGCCGTGCCATCTGAAGGCCCAGCAAATAGGCTTTCGCTCGCGCGACCTGATGCGCATCATTCCGGGCGCCGAGATAGTTACGGTCGAGGCATGCAGCGCGCACGACGGCACCTGGGCGATGAAAAAGGAATTCTTCGAGCTCTCGATGAAATGCGGCGCGAAGGCCTTCGACGGGATGCGCAACGCCGAGGCCAGGGTGATGGCGACGGATTGCCCGCTTTCGGCAATTCAGATCGAGCAGGCCACCGGCACCCATCCGCTTCATCCGATCGAAGTTCTGGCCCGCGCCTATGAAGATGGCGGCTTTCCTGACAAGGTGCCCGAGGCGCCGAAACAGGAGGGTCAATAGGCCCGCGCGCGGCGTGAACGGGCCGGCCTGTGCGGATTACTCCCGATCGCCGTCCGCCGCCGATGGTTTGAATTATGAAACCTCTCAGCAAAGAAGAAATCCTTTCCTTCGAAGACTGGGAACGGGTGCGCCCGCGCCTTCGTCCGCTTTTCATCCATGCGAAAAACCGTCGCAGGCTGGCTCTCGGCCCGCATCTGACGCTGCTGTTCGAGAACGGACAGACCATCTGGTACCAGGTCGAGGAAATGCTTCGTGCCGAGAAAATCGCCGCGCCCGACGCGATCCAGCACGAGATCGACACCTACAACGAGCTGCTCCCGCCCGCGGGCGGACTCGCGGCCACGATGCTGATCGAGTTTGGCGAACCCCGGGAGCGCGACGCGGCGCTTCGCCGCCTGGTCGGACTGGAAAACCATGTGTGGCTTAGGCTCGGCGACCGCAGGATTGCGGCGAAGTTCGACACTCGGCAGATGTCGAGCGAACGGATAAGCTCGGTCCAGTTTATCCACTTTGATGTATCGATCAGCGCCGACCGGTTCGAGGAGCTCGCCGCGGCGGGCAAGGCCGTAATCGAGATCGACCATCCGCATCTCGCGGTTAGAGAGACGCTTTCGGGCGCGCTCGCACAGGCACTGGCCGAAGATCTGCGCGCCGAGATCTAAGCTCCCGAGCCTGAAGTTGACTTCATCGGGCTGCCGGGCAACGCCGGGGCTCTCTCGCGGCGATCCGCGCGCTCCCAACCATGCAATCGGGCCGCAATGAAGTCTTCCCGAGAAGCAGGAGCTGTCTGCGGGCCAGGTAATCAACCGGTCACCGTATCGTCGCTTTCACAAAAACGAAGGCGCGTCCCAAGAGTCCGCTTTAAGCGCGCTCTCATAAGGTCTGCCGATCCGGCAAATCACAATTTGGCGAGCGGCAACTCCTCTGAAGGGGATGAAGTTCAGGGAATCCAACGGTAGTTAAGACAGTTGACATCCCGTGCCGTCGGGTGCTATGTCGCGCCCTGACGCATCGGGATGTGTGGCGGAAGCTGTTTGAGGGGGGCCAGGGTCTGGGGTTCCTGGCCAACCACGGAAGTTCCATCTGGCTTGGGGGAGTTTATGACTAAAAGAGCTAAGGGAACGGTTCGGGGTTTGTGGCGAAGTCTCCTGGTTGCCGCTGTGGCGGGGACAGCGATTATGTGGTCGTCGGCCGCGATGGCGACGATCACCCAGGGTGACTTCTCTGTCTTCGGGTTCTTTCAGTCACGATGGTCGGGCCGATGGGGTGAGGCCGGATCGAAAGACAACGGTGTTCCGGCGAAATCATATCCGCCCACCGTGAAACCCGGAAGCATTCTGAGCCAGATAGTCATCTCGCCCGGCCGGGCGGCGACCAGGAGCGGCGGAAGCTTCGATTTCAACCGATGGGATCTGGTTCAGGCGCGCCAGATCGGCGACATCCGGCCCGATTATCACTTCGTCAAGAACTACAAATTTTTCGGTCGCTTCGACACCCTGGTACTGAAAGACGCCGACTTCTTCGCATTCTATCGTCCGTGGTACGACGCGCTTGGCTCGATAAAGAGCGAGGGCCGCGCGCCTGCGTACACGTACTGGCCCACGTACAGCCAGCACACACTCCAGCAGGAGTATTTCCAGGACAATCTGCACGAGTACTATGCGCAACTCAATTTCACCGACAATTTCTCGATGCGCATCGGAAAGCAGGAAGTCATCTGGTCGGAAGCGGACGCGCTCTCCGGTACCGAAATCACCAACAGCGTCAACTTCACCTACCACTGGGACAACTTCGAAACTCCGGAGTACCTGCGCGAGAACCTCCGGATGGTCAAGTTCAATTATATCCTGCCCGACTTCCTGAAGACCGCTAACAACGAGGCGGAATTCTTCTGGATTCCGGGCGACTGGGAGGGCAACGGGGCAATCGTCAACACGACCGACCCGCGCAGCCCGTGGATCTTCCCCGGCGCGCTGAGCCCAACCCCTGGCTACAATATGTTCGGCCAGCCGGTCTCGGAGACGAACTTCGGCGGCATCCCGTTCAAGCCTTTGACGCTTGTCCCAATCGGCGAAGGGGCTGGGGTTTTCTTTCAGCAGAACGTCCTGGCGGTGAGCAAATTTCCGAGCAACACGATCGATAACAGCGAGTTCGGCTTCCGTCTTTCGAGCCTGCTTCCGATCGGAAATGGACTCCAGACGAGCTTCATCTTCCTTTACGAAGCGCGTCTTTCGGCCGCGGGTCTGTGCACCGCGTGCGGAGCGCAGTATGGCAGCATCCCGGCATTCTTCACCGGTAAAGTCATAGTGCCGCACGTAAAATTTGCGCAGGTTTTCCCGGGAATCTATTTCGGGCCGGGCATCTTCGACTTTGGCAAGCCCAAGATTGGGTCGGTTGTCGGTACCGAGAGGATACTTCTGTCGCAGGATTACCGGCGCAATCCGTTCTTCGGCCTGACCGGCACGTACTACGACAAGGACCTGACCGATATCGTCTACCGCTACGATATGCTCTATGCGCCGCGGATCGGGGTGACGATAGCCGACCCGCTGACGCGGGGTCCCGTGCTGGGAACGACAAGCGTGAAGAATACCACGGAGACCCGGTTCATTTTTGCTGGCGACCGTCCCACCTATATCCCGTGGCTTTCCAAGCAGCACACGTTCCTCACGTTCCAGTACGTCAACACCTGGTATCCGGATCTGCCTCAGAATGCGGTTCCATACTTCGGGGACTTTGCGGGCAAGGTCCGCAGCGACAACAACTTCTTTTTCCTCGCCGCGACCAACTGGCTGATGAACGGCCAGTTGACGATGGGCAACGTTTTATCGTGGGATGTCGATGACCAGGTGGGCGATTACACGATCACGAACACCTATCGCTATTCGCGCGACGTGCTGTTCGGCTTGAACGCGACCTGGTACCTGGGCCGCAGCGGCCGGTTTACCGACCCGTTCTCGTTCAGCCAGGGCCAAGTGCTGTCGAACGAGCTCGAGGCGAGCTTCACCTACGAGATCTAAAGCGCTCGTCAAGGTCTGATTCGGAGGGCGGCTGCGCCTTATAGCGCAGCCGCCTTTGTTTCGCCCGCGGAATGGTTTTGCCTCAGGCGCGCGCCTGCGATGTAATAGCAGGGTCTCGTAGGGGAAAGCGCTATGTCATCGGCATCACAATGGTATCTGGTGCGGACCAAGCCTGGTAAGGAGAAGTGGGTTCGCGATCAACTGACCCTTGCGCTGCCGGAAGTGTTTCTTCCCCTGCTGAAGGCAAAGATGCCGAGGTGGGGACGGCTTGCGGTTTCGATCGCCCCGCTGTTTCCCTGCTACCTGTTCGCAAAACTCGACCTTGCGGCGCATTATTTCGAGGTCAAGTATCTGCCTGGCGTGCAGGGATTGGTCTCGGCCGGCAACGACCCGGTCGCAGTGCCCGAGCAGATAATCTCGGAGATCCGCCGCCGCGGGGTTAATGATATAGTCGAGATTCCGGACAAGGCCTTCGACAATGGTGAAAGGGTCAGGGTGGTGTTGGGACCATTCCGCGGGTTCGAGGCGATTTTCGAGCGATATCTTTCGGGCGCCGAGCGCGTCGCAATCCTGCTCAGTGCCGTTCAAGCGGGAGGCCTTCGAGTTGTGCTGCCGGCCTCTGCGTTGGCCAAGTGTAGTTGACGCCTTCGTGGGGACGAGGGTGGGGCGGTTGGGAGGCAAGGTGGGGATAAAGCGGCCTTTTTTCGGAGCTTTCGGTTCGGCCGTGGGCGCCCTTTGGATGTGTTGCGTGTTGGCGGGATGTGCTTCCGTAATGCCGTTGCTGCCGTCGACCCGGGCGGGGCATCCGCACGTTTCCTCGTTCCTCGGCGTAAGTTTTGGTGAGTCCCTCGATGACGTGCATGAGAAGTACCCGACGGGCCGTGAGGAAACCAGTCCCTACGGTGCACCTGCGTATCGAATCGATGAAGTGAGCGCAGGCAACGTGCGTTACAACAGCGTGGTTTACGAGTTCGCCGACGGCGCCGGGATGCAACTGGTGTACGCGCGATTCGCTCCGGGCTCTGCCGATTATCTGCTCAAGGAGCTCAAGGGCGCGCTGGGCGAGCCGGTCTCCATGCGGAGCGCACTCGGAAAAGCGCACGACAGTGTCGAAGCCACCTGGCTCCTCCCCGAAGGCGAACTCGTCAAGTATGACAGCGAGCTGGATCGCTTGGCGATTCTGGGGCCCAGGGGTGAAGGGTTGAGAGAGGATATCCGGTTGCGCGACAAGCTCATTTAGCGCGGCAGGAGGGCGTCCGGCGGCCTACAGGAATTCGCGCTAATATTCGCTGACAAAGGTGCAAGCTCCATGAACAGAGCGAGGAAGCCCGTGCGTATAGTCCCCAAGGGATGGGGCCGAGAGGTCTGGATCGCCAACGGCGAGCTTTATTGCGGCAAGATTCTCGAAATAAACAAGGGCAAGCGATGCTCGCTCCACTTCCACAAGCTCAAGACCGAGTCCTTTTACCTGCGGGCGGGCCGGCTCAAGGTCAGAATCAAGGAATCGCCTGAAGCGGAGGTGCTCGAGGAGTTCGAGTTGGTTGCCGGCGAGTGCATGGACATTCCCCCCGGCCTGGTTCATCAGATGGAAGCGCTCGAGGATGCCGAGCTTTACGAATTTTCGACCCAGCATTTCGACAGCGACTCGCATCGCCTGGTGCGCGGGGACTGACGCGATACGGTGAACGGCTTGGTCTGGCCGGTTTTACCGGCCGGTTGGAGTACTTACAGGATTCACACGCTCAACCTTGGATGGTTTATCGCGGTGAATTCCGGGACCGCTGCTGAGATAACCGAGGAACAGTGGGAAAAGTCGCGCTGATAACGGGCGTCACCGGGCAAGACGGATCGTACCTGGCCGAATTGCTCATCTCCAAGGGCTACGCGGTCCACGGCATGGTCCGGCGCAGCTCCAGCTTCGCAACCGGGCGAATCGACCATCTGCGGCGCAGTTTCGAGCCCGGCAAACAGCCGCTGGAATTGCATTACGGCGACATGGGCGACGCGACCGGGCTGCGCGGAATAATCGAGAAGGTCCAGCCGGACGAAGTTTACAACCTGGCCGCGCAGTCGCACGTAAGGATTTCCTTCGATCAACCCGAATACACGGCCGACGTGGTCGGGCTCGGAGTGCTGCGCCTGCTCGAGGCGATTCGGGATTACAACCAGCGGCACAATCGCGCGATTCGCTTCTACCAGGCCGGCTCCTCGGAGATGTTCGGCAAGGTGGCGGAGGTCCCGCAAAGGGAAACGACGCCGTTTCATCCGCGCAGCCCATACGCATGCGCGAAAGCCTACGCGCACTGGCAGACCGTGAATTATCGCGAGGCCTACGGACTGTTCGCGGTCAACGGAATTCTGTTCAATCACGAATCCCCACGGCGCGGCGAAAATTTCGTCACCCGCAAGATCACGCGAAGCGCAGCGCGCATCAAGGTCGGACTGCAGCAGAAGCTCATGCTCGGCAACCTCGACGCCAAGCGCGACTGGGGATTCGCGGGAGACTACGTGGAAGCGATGTGGATGATGATGCAGCAGCCCGAGCCGGGCGATTATGTGATTGCCACGGGCGAGACCCACTCGGTGCGCGAGTTTCTCGAGCTCGCCTTCGATCGCCTGAAGCTCGACTGGCGTGAGCTGGTTGGCGTCGATCCCCGCTACATGCGGCCCTCGGAGGTTGACCTCCTGTGCGGAGATTCGAGCAAGGCGCGCAGCCTGCTAGGCTGGAAGCCGCGGGTCAAGTTCGAGGAGCTGGTTGCGATGATGGTCGACGCAGACCTGGAATTGGCGCAAATGGAACTGAGGAGCCGCGGACTCTGAGATTTCCGGCCGATTCAGCGTAGCTATCTGTCGACCCGCGAAAACCAACTGTTGCATATAAAATCTGTCTTTGCGAGCAGGCTTGACCGACTAACCGATAGCCGGTCAGTCGGTCAAAATGGCGCGTGGCGCGTTGCGCATCAGATTGAGCAAAGCTCCTATATAAGTCTGACCTCTCGGTCAATTTGCAGCAGTCCCTGAGGTGCACGACATGAATACATTGTATCCCTCGTCCAAGATTACGCCGCGGATCATCACTTCCGGCTCGCGGCACTCCATACTGCTGTCCGACGTTATCTTCAAAGTTCGGAGCGAAGAACCGATCGAGTTCATCGACCTTACCGATCAGATAAACCGCCATCTCCTCGAACACGGGATCCGGAACGGGACAGCGACAGTCTTTTCACGCCACACCACTGCGGCGATCAAGATCAATGAAGCCGAGGAGCTTCTCCTCGAGGACTTCAAGCAGATGCTGCGCCGGCTGTGCCCGGTCGAGCACGACTACCATCACAACGACATGAGTCGCCGCAAGCCCCCGATTGCTCCTGACGAGCGTCCCAACGCGCACTCGCACTGCATGCATCTTCTGCTCTCAACGAGCGAGACGATCCCTGTCGTGGAATCGAGGCTGGCACTCGGCACCTGGCAGCGGATCTTCATGGTTGAGCTCGACGGTCCGCGCGAGCGCGAAGTGCACTTGCGATGCCACAGTTATGTCAGTTCCGGGTTCGAGCTGGAAATCCCGGCCAACGGCAACGGCAACGGCCACGGCTCGCGCAGCAGCGGCTCTACCGAGCCGTACTCAAACAGTGCAAAGTAGCGACGGTCGCGCGCGGCCGCTCAGACAGCGGCCGCGTCGAGTTCCTGCTCAAGACGCTCGACATCCGCCGGCGAAAGGCTGAAGTAACGCGCCTCCGGATGGTGAAAGACGAGCGCGCTGACCGAGCTTTCCGGGTCCATCATGCAACCGTCGGTCAGATGCACGCCGAGGTCCTGCTTCTCGACCTCCAACAGCCGGAAGAGCGCCCGCTGATCCTCGAGTCGCGGGCAGGCGGGATACCCGAAGGAAAACCGCTTGCCGTGGTAGTGCGCCTGGAACAGGTCTTTCTTCGAGATTCCGGGCGGGTCCCCGATTCCCCACATCTGTCGAATCTTCTGGTGGAGCAATTCGGCGAACGCTTCGGCGCCTTCCAGCGCCAGCACCTGCAGGATATGCGAGCGCAGGTAGTCGCCGGCTTCCTTCCATCGCTCGGCAAGCGCGCGCACCCCGGGGCCGATCGTCGTTACGAACATGGCGAGGTAATCGAGCCGTCCCGAATCGCGCGGGGCAATATAATCGGCAAGGCACAGATAGGGCGGATCGCTCTGACGGCCGAAGGTGAAGCTTTCCAGGACGGTTTTGCCGTCGGGGCTGAGAATCATCACCACCCGATCGCCGTCTGACTGCGCGGGGAAGAACTTGTACAGCGCATTTGCCGCAATATCCTCGCGCGCGAGCATCTCCTGTTCCACGGATTCGACCGCGGCCCTGAGCTCGCGGGCCTTCGGGTCGGCCGCAGCCAGCGCCTGCTCGAAATTTTTGAACCCGAGATGGCGCGTATAAAGCATCACCGGGTTGATGTACTCGAAGATTTCGCCAAGGTCGTAATTCCTGATGATGTGGAGCTTGAGGTCGGGCGGGAGCGGGATTTCCACGTCGCGCCGGACCGACGAGCGCGCCGCACCTTCGCGGGGAGCGCCGTTCGCTTGCGGTTTGGCCGCTGCGGCGAGCAGCTTCCGGGTCTGCTCCTCCAGCCTCAGGCGAAGCGCCTCACGCGACTCGCGATCCATGATCTGGTTTGCGAGGTCCAGCCCCTCCATCGCGTCGTTCGCGTAAACGACCAGCCCGTCGTACTCGGGCGCGATCTTCATCCGGGTGAAACGGTTGGATAGCGCCGCGCCGCCGACCAGGAGCGGGCATCCGATTCCCGCCGACTTCAAGTCCTGCGCAGTGGCGACCATCATCTGCGCCGACTTGACCAGAAGCCCCGAAAGCCCGATCGCGTCGGGCCGATGCTCGCGGTACGCCTTGATCAGCTCCTCGGGCGGCACCTTTATTCCGAGGTTGATGATCTGGTAGCCGTTGTTGCTCAGGATGATGTCGACGAGGTTCTTGCCGATATCGTGGACGTCGCCCTTGACGGTCGCCAGGATTATGCGCCCGCGCGTCAAGCTTTCGGCCTTCTCCATGTGCGGTTCGAGATAGGCGACCGCGGCTTTCATCACTTCGGCCGATTGCAGCACTTCGGCGACGATCATCTGGTTGGCGTTGAACAGCCTTCCGACCTCGTCCATTCCCTTCATCAGCGGGCCGTTGATAATCTCAAGCGGCGCCATCGTCTTGAGCGCCTCGTCGAGATCCTCAAAGAGGCCGTCCTTGGAGCCCTCCAGGACGTAGAACGCAAGGCGCTCGTCAAGCGGGAGCGAGCGATGCTGCTCGACGGTCTTTTCGGTCTTGCGCGCGCGAAAGTACGCGGCGAAGGCAGCGATCGGGTCGTCGCCGCGCCACCAGATCAGATCTTCGGCGAGACGGCGCTCCTGTTCGGGAATCGACGGGTAGCGCTGGAGCTTCTCGGAGTTGACGATCGCGAGATCGAGCCCCGCCTGCACGCAATGGTACAGCATCACGGCGTTCAGCACCTCGCGTCCCGACTCGGGCAGGCCGAACGACACGTTCGAGATGCCGAGTATGGTGCGCGCTCGCGGCATCGCCGCCTTGATCAGGCGGATTCCCTCGATCGTTTCGACGCCCGAGCCTATATAGTTGCGATCTCCCGTGCCGACCGGAAAAACCAGCGGGTCGAAAATGATGTCCTCGGGCTCGACGCCGTAATTTTCGGTCAGAAGCCGGTAGGAACGTTCGGCGATCGCGAGCTTTCGCTCGCGGGTCACCGCCTGAGCCTGCTGCTTGTCCTCGTCGATACATCCAACGACCAGCGCCGCGCCGTACCTGCGCGCGATCGGCACCACCCGCCGGAAGCGCTCCTCGCCGTCTTCGAGATTGATCGAGTTGATTATCGACTTGCCGGGCGTGCGCTTGAGCGCTTCTTCGATGACCCCCGCGTCAGTCGAATCGATCATCAGCGGGACCTTGACCTTCCTGACCAGAAGTTCGAGAAACCGCGTCATGTCGGCTACTTCGTTGCGGTCCGGGTCCTGCAGGCATACGTCAAGGACGTGGGCTCCCTTGCGCACCTGAAGCCTTCCCACTTCGGCCGCTTCCTCGAACCTGCCCTCGGCGACCAGCCGCTTGAACTTGCGGCTGCCGAGCACGTTGGTCCGCTCGCCGACCACGACCGGGCGCGTGCTGTCGTCGATTACGAGGCTCTCGATTCCACTGACGACCGAGCGCCTGAGCGTTGCGGGCTGGCGCGGGCGTTTGCCCTCGAGCGCCTCGGCGAGAAGCCGGATGTGCCGGGCGGTCGTGCCGCAGCATCCGCCCGCCAGGTTGAGCCATCCGTTGTCGGCAAAGCGCGCGACCTTCGCCGCCAGCATCTCGGGCGTTTCGTTGTAATGTCCTTCTTCGTCGGGAAGGCCCGCGTTCGGCACGCACGACACGTGGAAGCGGCAGATTTCCGAGAGCGTGCGCAGATGGTCGGTCATGAAGTCGGGGCCGGTTGCGCAGTTGAGGCCCATCCAGAGCAGCCCGCGATGCGCAAGCGAGACGTAAAACGCCTCGATATCCTGCCCGCCGAGCAGCGTGCCCATCGTCTCGATCGTTCCCGAAACCGCGACCGCGACCGCAACCCCGCTTTCCTCCATTGCCGCGTCGATCCCGAGCAGTCCCGCCTTGCAGTTTAGCGTGTCCTGCACGGTCTCGAGCAGCAGGATGTCCGCGCCTCCCTCGATAAGGCCGAGCGCCTGCTCGCGATACGCCTCGCGCAGCCCGTCGAACGTGACGCCGCCGGTGACCGAAATACTTTTCGTCGTCGGGCCCATCGAGCCCGCCACGAACCGCGGCTTCTTCGGCGTGCTGAACGCATCCGCCTCGGCCCGCGCAAGCTCAGCAGCGCGCCGGTTGATCTCGCGCGTGCGCTCCTGCAGGCCGTACTCGGCAAGCACGATCGAGGTCGCGCCGAACGTGTCGGTCTCAACGATATCGGCGCCGGCTTCCAGGTAGGCGCGATGCAATTCACGGATCCGGTTGGGCCGGGTCAACACCAGGTTCTCGTTGCATCCTTCAAGCGCCGGGCCGCCGAAATCCTCGGGTCCGAGATGCATCTGCTGGATCGCGGTTCCGGTCGCGCCGTCCAGAATCATGATCCGTTCGGCAAGGATTTCGCGAAGCAGCTTGATCCGTGAGGCATCCGTAGCCATGCTAAGTTCCTATTCCGGCCCTGACAGGGGATCATTACCTTATCCGAGTGCTATTTGGGTCGCAATTTTACTTTCCGGGTGCGCCGCTTTGGCTGCCGGATCGAAGACCAGCCCGGTTCTGGAGCGTCCGATGAGCCCGGCTGAGGCGGGAAGGCTCGTGATGGTCACGGGAGGGGCCGGGTTTATCGGCTCCAACCTCGTTGATGCGCTTATCGAACGAGGATGCCGTGTGCGGGTGGTGGATAATTTCTCAACCGGCCGGCGCGAGAACCTGAACCCGCGCGCCGAACTGGTTGAGGCCGACGTTCAGGACACGGCCGTCCTTGCCCGCGCGATGAGCGGTGTGGATTGCGTGTTCCACGTCGCCGCGCTGCCGCGGATTCCACTCTCGATCGCCCATCCGATGGAAACGCACATGGCCAACGCAGTGGGCACGCTGAGCGCGCTGATCGCGGCGCGCGATTCGGGAGTCCGGCGCTTCGTCTTCTCTGGCTCGTCGTCGGTATACGGGGCGCAGGAGCGGATGCCGCTGGTCGAGTCGATGGCGCCGAATCCGCTGAACCCATATGCGCTTCAGAAGTATATGGGCGAGCAGTACACTCGGATGTTTCATCGGCTCTACGGGATGGAGACGCTGACGCTTCGCTACTTCAACGTATACGGGCCGCGGATGACGACCGAGGGTGCGTATACTACGGTGATTGCGGCGTTTCTGAAAACGCGCAGAATGGGCCGCCCGCTCGAAATCCACGGTGACGGGGAGCAGACTCGCGATTTCACCCACGTGAGCGACGTAGTCGCGGCAAATTTGCTCGCGATGGACTGCGAGACGGCCGACGGGCGCGCGCTGAATATCGGCTACGGGCGCAACGTGAGCGTCAACCGGATTGCGGCGCTGATAGGCGGTCCAACGGTGCGCGCACAGGCGCGCAAGGGCGACATGCGCGACACGCTGGCCGACAACTCGGCGGCGCGCGCCACGCTCGGATGGATTCCGCGGATATCGGTGGAAGACGGCATCGCGGACCTCCTCAAGGCGGAAGCCCTCGGGTAGGCGCGGCTGTCGCTGGCCGTCATCTTCGACCACGTCATGTCTATCGGCTGTCCCATCTCCAGGACGGTAGAGGGGGAAGACGCTTCGCTGGGCGATGTCCCAGGGGTGGATCCAATTACGACGCGGTGAGGTCCCCTGGTCATTTCCGGGTTTTGCCATTAGCCGCGGGTGATTTGCGACGGTGGTTCTTCTAATTGCGCGCGGATTGTTGTAACAAACGGCCGGGACGCCGCGATGAGCAACAATCCGTATTACAAGCAGCACTGGATCGATATAGAGCCCGAACGCCAGCAGGCCTACGACCAGATCCTCGCGTTCCATCCCGCGATGGAACCCCTCATAAGGCCGCTTGAACTCGCCCCCGGCCTTCGCGTGCTCGACGTCGGTTCGGGCCCCGGCCATACGACGATGGAGCTGGCGCGGCGCGTCGCTCCCTCGGGCAAGGTCACGGGTGTCGATATCAACGCGGATTTCGTGGAAAGCTCGAATCGCCGCGCCAAAGAGGCGGGACTTCCGGCCGAGTTCGTGCGTGCCGGATTCCCTCCGCTCGATTTTCCAGACCGAAGCTTCGACCGGGTTTTCTGCAAGAACGTGCTCGAATACGTCGATTCAGCGGCGGATACTGTTGCCGAGATGGCGCGGGTCGCGGCCACGGGCGGAATCGTAGTGGCGACGGACAGCGACTGGGATATGCTCGCGCTCGATACCGGCGCCGCAGGTGCCGAGCTCAACGACCGCGTGCTCAGCGCGGCGAAATCGATCGCGCTCAGGGAGCCGAAGATCGGCCGGCGGCTCTACGGTCTGTTGCGCGAGGCCGGTCTCGCGGAGGTGAAGGTGGAAGTGATGGCCGGCGCGGACACGCTCGGACGTTCGATGCCGATGCTGAGGGCGAGCATGGCGCGTTATGCGCGGGATTCGGGAAAGGTTACGGAACCGGAGGTGGAGCAGTGGCTCGCTAACCTAGGCCGGGCGATGGAGCGCGGCACGTTCCTGTTGGTGCTTCCACAATTCATCGCGCGCGGCGTAAAGCGATGAGCCGCCCGCCCGGCGGGCGCGGACGAATCGAAAGGGATTCGCAATGATACCGGCATGGCTTGCCTTTATAGACGCACTGGCCGCGGCCGCCCTGGTGCTGGCCGGGATCGTCGGGGCCCATTACCGTTTCACCGCTCCGTTTGTCGGTTTTCAGATCTTCGTGCTGGGATTTTTCCTCGCGATTCTTGCCCTGTTCGTCGGGATTGTCGCGCTGTTCGTAACCCGAAAGCCGCCGCGCAGAAGGGCGCGGCCGCAGGCCATGGCCGGATTTGTGCTCGGAGTCGTAATAGCGATCCCGGTCGTATTTAAAATTGTCTCGACTGCAAAATATCCCGCGATCAACGACATCACGACCGACGTGAACAATCCGCCCGAGTTCGTTCATGCGGAGCAGCTGCGCGCAAATCGCGGCCGCGACATGACCTACAACAAGGCGCTTTACGCCGCCGCCCAGGAACAAGGCTACGGCAACGTCGAGCCGCTCGCGCTCAAGGCCGACCCGGGAACGGTGTTCGCCCAGATCCAGGCGCTCGCCTCGCGGATGCCCGGCTGGGAGGTCACCTATACCGATCCGAAGACCCATACGCTCGAAGGGGTAGCAACTTCGAGCCTGTTTCACTTCAAGGACGATTTCGTGATCCAGGTCCGTGCGGCCGGCGGGGGCGGAAGTTTGGTGGAAATGCGCTCGAAGTCGCGCGACGGTGTCGGCGACTTCGGCGTCAACTACAACCGGATCGAGGACTTCTTCGCCCGGCTGCGAATCGAGAATGCGTCGGGATAGGCGGGGTCGCGCCGACGGAGTCGACCAGCGCGAAGGGCGGCGGGTAATCCGGGGTCTCGGGCGCTGCGGAACTCGTGCGGTGGATATCGCGCAGTTCGCGAAGGTAACCTCCCAGTGGATTGCGGGGCATCTTTGGGCTGGGATTTCAGCACTCTCGCGGCCAGGGTTGGCGGCGAGCGGCTGGCAACCCTGAGCATCGCCCCTATGTAGGTTCTGTTGTTCTGATCCCCTTGGGATTGATGCTTCCGATAGGGATAATCCGGGCGCCACGCAGGTCTTCCAAAGCGTTACAGGCCAACCCTTTTCCTGATAAGGGATTATGAGTCAGGTTTCCGAGGAACCGAATGCTGGCGAACCTCGAACCTGCAGCCATTGACAGGTTAACCGCGGGAGAATCGATTCAGCGATGAAGGCGTTCAAGAATTTCACCGGGCTGGTCGCGCCTCTGGACCGTCCCAACGTCGATACCGACCAGATTATTCCCAAACAGTTCTTAAAGGCCGTCGTGCGGACCGGGCTCGGCAAGGGGCTCTTTTACGACTGGCGCAATCAGCCCGACAGCAAGTTCGTCCTCGACCAGGAGCGTTTCAGCAAAGCAACGATACTGGTCGCACGGGCGAATTTCGGCTGCGGCAGTTCGCGCGAGCATGCGGTCTGGGCACTGGCCGACTTCGGATTCAAGGCGATAATTGCGCCGTCCTTTGCCGACATCTTCCGCAACAACTGCCTGAAAAACGGGATGCTGCCGATTATCCTCAAGCCCGAGGAGGTCGAGGCGATTTTCCAGGCCGTCAAGCGCCACGAAGGCTACGCGTTAACCGTCGATTTGCCGGCCCAGACGGTGTCGGACGAGTTCGGATGGTCGGCGCGCTTCGAGATCGAGCCGTTCGCAAAGAAATGCCTGCTCGAAGGACTGGACGACGTCGCGCTGACTCTCGTCCACGACGCCGAGATCAGCGCCTACGAGAAAGCCCATCCGGTTCCTTACAAATAGGGATTTGCATAGCCGCCCAGGCGTGCCGGACGGCGTGGCCTGCCGTCACAGGCGACGTCAGCCTCGCGATGGACGCAGGCCCTGAAAGCGCCCAAGAGAAATCGAAGAATCTCGGACAGTTCGCGAGGTCGCAACCGGTCCTTCGTTCGCGACGCGGGCCTTTGGGGGAGATCTTCACATGGGTCAGGGGGCAGTAGCGCACGCGAGTGATTTTTCGCCGTTCTGCATTAAATTGTTTGCCGGGCAGGTTTCCTGCCGTACCTTTCCTGCGGCCGGACGCGCCCCAGAACGCGAAGGCGGTAAATAGTAGACTCCGTTGGCAACCGCATCTGACCCCAACCGCGCGAACCCGTTAACTCCTGTTCTGCCCGCGCTGCTGACCGCGGAAAGCCGTGAGGACCGGATGCGGCTTGACGTGTTCGTCGCGTCGCGGCTTTATCCCGAGTTCACGCGCTCGCAAGTCGCGCGGATGATCAAGGCGCATCTCGTGATGCTCAACGGCGAGCCCGCGCGCGCCTCGGCCGGCGTGAGAACCGGGGACCGGGTGGAAATTCTCGCGCCGCGCCCGGCCGAAGCGCCCGACTTGACCGCCCCCGCGCCGGATATCGCCGTGATGTACGCCGATGACGAGATAATCGTGGTGAACAAGCCGGCCGGCATGACGGTGCATCCTGCGCCCGGCCATCCCGATGCCACCCTGGTTGACGCGTTGCTCGCGCGCTTTCCGGAGCTTGCCCGGATGGCGGAGCCCGACGGCGTGCTTCGGCCCGGAATCGTGCATCGGTTGGACAAGGAAACCTCGGGCGTGATGGTTGTGGCGCGTACGCCATTCGCAAAGGCCTCGCTTTCGAGTCAGTTCAAGGAGCGCACGGTAAAAAAGATTTACCTCGCGATGGTGCGTGGCACGGTCTCGCGCGACAGGCTTACGATCTCGCGCCCGGTCGGCCGCCATCCGGTGGACCGCAAGCGTTTCTCGATAAGCTCGCATGCGGGGCGCGAGGCGGTGACGCACGTGATCGTGCTGAGGCGTTTCGCGCCGGCTGGGCCTGACGGTGAACCGGCCTCGATGGTCGCGGCGATACCCGAGACAGGCCGAACGCACCAAATTCGCGTCCATCTCGCCTCGATCGGGCATCCGTGCCTTGCCGACAAGCTTTACGGCGTGGCATCCAGGCGCGCGCGGGAGCAGGCGCGTGGTGGGTTTGAGCGCCACGCGCTGCACGCGCTGGCGCTTGCGTTCGCCCATCCCCGGAGCCTTGAGCGGATAAAGTTTATCGCGCCGCTTGCGCAGGACTTCACGCGCTACCTGGAAAGCGCGGGGGCGAGCTTTGACGAGAGGGCGATCGAGCGCCTGGCGGCGAATCTGAACTGACGAGACGTTGACAGGGTTTGCGGGCTCGGTTAGCTTTTAGTAAAGCTTCCGCGCTTGGGACGCTGGGGTTAGATCGACCACCGCCGTTCTTCGGCCAACCCAAGACAGCCGAATAAGCGGCTTCATCGTACCGAGACCCGGTCGTGCGGGTTCATCGGCGTATCGGCTCAAGAGTTTCACCCCAACACAAGCGGAAATCATATCACGATCCTAACCCGTCGCTGTTGAACGGATGTTCAACGGCCGAATCACGATAAATGGAGAACTCAGAAGAAAGAACCAGATCCCGGGGAAGGCATATGGCCAGGGGAAGAGGCGCATCCAAGCAGCATGAGATGCACGAGCCGGTGGAAGCAGTGGCCCCGATGCCCGAGGCGCCAAAGGCGCAACAGGCCGAAGGGGGTGCCGCGCTGCCTGTCGAAGCGGCCTCCGTGATCTCACCCGAGGGAGTGCTCAATTTGAAAGCGCTCAAGCGGGCCAAGGTGACCGAGCTGGCGCATATCGCGCGTGACTTCAACGTCGACGGCGCGGTCAACATGCGCAAGCCTGAGATGATCTTCTCGATCCTCCAGGCCCAGGCGCAGAGAAACGGCGCTATTCTGGGAGAAGGCGTGCTCGAAATCCTGCCCGACGGCTTCGGCTTCCTGCGCTCGCCCGACTACAACTACCTGCCCGGTCCCGACGACATCTATATCTCGCCGAGCCAGATCCGGAAGTTCAACCTGCGCACTGGCGACACGGTGTCAGGCCTGATCCGTCCACCCAAGGAAGGGGAACGTTACTTTGCGCTGCTCAAGGTCGAATCGATCAATTACGAGGAGCCGGAGCGGGCGCGCGACAAGATCCTGTTCGACAACCTGACGCCGCTGTACCCGTCCGAGCGAATCAAGCTCGAATACAACCACGAGGACCTGACCACGCGGATAATCGACCTGGTGGCTCCGATCGGAAAGGGTCAGCGCGGGCTTATCGTGGCGGCGCCGTTCACCGGCAAGACCATGATGCTCCAGGCGATTGCCAAGGCGATCGCCCATAACCATCCGGAGATAGTGCTGATCGTGCTGCTCGTCGACGAGCGGCCCGAGGAAGTGACCGACATGCTGCGCTCGGTGCAGGGCGAGGTCGTAAGCTCGACCTTCGACGAGCCGCCGACCCGGCACGTCCAGGTGGCCGAGATGGTTATCGAAAAGGCGCGGCGGCTGGTCGAGCACGGACGCGACGTGGTCATCCTGCTGGACTCGATAACCCGTCTTGCGCGGGCGTATAACACCGTCGTACCGCCGTCTGGCAAGATCCTGTCAGGCGGCGTGGACTCCAACGCCCTGCACAAACCCAAGAAGTTCTTCGGCGCCGCGCGCAATACCGAGGACGGCGGCAGCCTGACGATTATCGCCACCGCCCTGGTCGACACCGGGAGCCGGATGGATGAAGTAATCTTTGAAGAATTCAAGGGCACCGGCAATCAGCAAATCTCGCTTGACCGTCGGCTCCTTGAGAAGCGAATCTTCCCGACTATCGATATCCAGCGGTCTTCAACCCGCAAGGAAGAACTCTTGCTGCCGCGCAGCACCCTCAACCGGGTCTGGATCCTCCGCAAGTTGCTTTCGCAACTGAACGCCGTCGAGGCGATGGAGTTCCTCATAGACAAGATGCAGGGTACCAAGACCAACGACGAGTTCCTGGAGTCAATGAACGCCTAGGGCGGTGCGCGGGGCGCTTTGAACAGTCGGGTGCGGCTGGTAAGTTAAGAGCCGCCCGATCCGAGCCGGACAAGGACTAGGAAGTTTATGACCGAGATCAGCATGAAGCAGCTGCTCGAGGCTGGTGTGCACTTTGGCCACCAGACAAGCCGCTGGAATCCGAAGATGAAGCCTTACATCTTCGGCGCACGAAACGGCATCTACATTATCGACCTTCAGCAGACCGTCAAGATGTTTCGCGAGGCCTACAACTTTGTGCGGGACCTGGCGGCCGAGGGCGGCACGATTCTCTTCGTCGGGACGAAGAAACAGGCGCAGGATATAGTGCGCGAAGAGGCCGAGCGATGCGGAATGTTCTACGTGAACAACCGATGGCTGGGCGGGATGTTGACCAACTTTCAAACCATCAGGGCTTCGATCGAACGGCTGAAGAAGCTCGGTGAGATTCTGGCCGACCCCGAGATGATCCAGGCCCTCACCAAGAAAGAGATGATCGAGAACCAGCGCGAGTACGACAAGCTGATGGCGACGCTCGGCGGGATCCGGAATATGCGCAAGCTGCCCGACGCGCTCTGGGTCATCGATACCAAGAAGGAATATATCGCTGTTGCCGAGGCAAACCGGCTCGGCATTCCGGTTGTCGCGGTAGTCGACACGAATTGCGACCCCGATCTGATTGCGTGGCGTATCCCGGGCAACGACGACGCCATCCGGGCTATCAAGCTGTTCACTGCGGCGATTGCCGATGCGGTGCTCGAGGGCAAGCAACTGGCGGAGGAACGGCAGAAGGCCGCCGAGGACGGAAGCGGCGGTAACGGAGACGGGGGGGGAGTGCCTCCCGAAGCTCCGCAGGCGGTCTGAGCCTGATGGGCCAAACCCCGCGCGCGGTATTGGGTTCAGCGTTATCAAGGCATGCGTGCCGGTTTGCTCCCTAATCATCAAACTGTCTTAGGCATAACTGATGGAAGTCAACGCCAACCTGGTTAAAGAACTGCGCGACAAGACCGGCGCAGGCGTGATGGATTGCAAGAAAGCCCTGGCCGAGACCAAGGGCGACCTTGAGAAGGCCGTCGCATGGCTGCGCGAAAAGGGAATCGCCCAGGCAGCAAAGCGCGCCGGCCGTGCCGCCACCGAAGGCGCGATCGGCTCGTACATCCATGCAGGCGGCAAGCTCGGGGTGCTGGTCGAAGTCAACTGCGAAAGCGATTTCGTTGCGAAAACCCCCGAGTTTCAGACGCTGGTCAAGGAAATCGGGATGCAGATCGCGGCTGCGAACCCGCGATGCGTCCGGCGCGAGGAACTGCCCCCCGATGTGATCGAGCAGGAGCGCCAGATTTACGCCTCGCAGGCGGCTGGCAAGCCCGAGCAGGTGGTTGCCAAGATCGTCGAGGGCAAGCTGGAGAAATTCTATCGGGAGGTATGCCTGCTCGAACAGGCCTGGGTGAGAGACCCTAATCGCACAGTGTCTGACCTGATCGGCGAGTACGTTGGCAAGCTCGGGGAAAAGATCGAGATTCGCCGCTTTGTTCGCTTCCAGTTGGGCGAGACGGCGGATTCGAAGAACGACGGGACGAACCCTTGACACCCAGTGACCCGGCCGCATGGGGGGGCTCTTCAGGGGGTGTAGGGATTGCGGACGATGCCTGAAGTTGAACACCGTTTAAGTCCCAAGCCCCGCTTCAGCCGGGTTCTGCTCAAGCTCTCCGGCGAAGCGATGGCGCCTGCGCAGGGCAGCGGTATCGACCTTGACGCGGTCGGCGCTATCGCCCAGGAAGTCAAGGAAGTTTACGACCTTGGAGTTCAGCTTGCGCTGGTAATCGGCGCGGGCAACATCCTGCGCGGCTCCGATTACGAGGCGCGCGGGATGGACCGGTCAACGGCGGACCAGATGGGGATGCTGGCGACGGTCATCAACTCGCTCGCCCTGCAGAACGCGCTCGAACGGCTCGAGGTCCCTACCCGCGTACTCTCCGCCATCGCGATGCAGGCGGTGTGCGAGCCGTACATCCGGCGCCGTGCGGTGCGCCATCTCGAAAAAGGCCGGGTGGTGATCCTGGCGGCCGGCACAGGCAGTCCGTACTTCACGACCGACACGGCGGCGAGCCTGCGGGCGATGGAAATCGGCGCCGAGGTGATCCTGAAGGCCAGTCATACCGTGGACGGCGTGTATGATCGCGATCCGATGCGCGAGGCGGGGGCGAAACGGTTCGAGCGCTTGACCTATATCGAAGTCCTGCAGCGAAATCTCAGGGTGATGGATTCGACGGCCATTTCCATGTGCATGGAAAACCGGCTGCCGATTATCGTTTTCAACCTGCGAAAACCGGGTAATATAAGAAGGGCGGTTACTGGCGAAACAATAGGCACCTGGGTCGGGAGCGAGTCCTGAGCTATGCAAGCCGAAGTAATCGAGATGGCCCGTCGTGATATGGAGAAGGCCTGTGATGCCTTCAAACACGAGCTCGCTCGGGTAAGGACGGGGCGTGCCTCGACAGGACTCGTTGAAACGATTCAAGTTAACTATTATGGTGCAAAGACACCACTTAGACAGCTTGCATCACTGGCAACTCCCGAGCCGCGATTGCTCGTGATCACTCCATACGACAAAACCGCGCTGCATGAGATCGAGAAGGCGATTCAAACCTCCGACCTCGGTCTGACCCCGCAGAACGACGGTAAGATAATCCGTATCCCGATTCCGGAACTGACCGAGGAGCGGCGGCGCGAGCTCGTAAAGCATATCCGCAAGATCGCCGAAGAGTTTCGCGTCTCGATCCGCAACCATCGCCGCGACGCGAACGAGATGCTCAAGGAGCTTCACAAGGAAAAGAAGCTTACGGACGACGAGCTTCGTGCGGCGGAGGCCAAGGTTCAGCAGTTCACCACGGAATCGATCGCGAAGATTGACAAGATCCTTGCGGGCAAAGAAGCCGAGATAATGGAGGTCTGATTCCGCAAAAGGGGGCTCCCGTTAGCGGAACCGGCTGACGCAACGAAGTGGCAATCTCACTACCGCTCGACGAATTTCCCGATTTCTCGCCGGAAGCTTCCCGTTTGCCGCGGCACGTCGCGATCGTGATGGATGGCAACGGGCGATGGGCGAAGCGGCGGGGATTGACCCGCAACGAAGGTCATCGCCGTGGCAAGGATTCGGTGCGTGCGGTGGTTGAAACGGCGCGCGAGCTTGGAATACCGTACCTGAGTCTGTTCGCCTTCTCGAACGAGAACTGGCTTCGGCCCGCCACCGAGGTCAACTTCCTGATGCAGCTTTTTCATCGCTATCTCCTGACTGAAACCAAGCGCCTGATGAAACGCGACATCCGGGTGGTTGCGCTTGGCGATACCATGAGGCTTTCGCCCGCACTGCGCTCGGCGCTCGAGCAGATGGTTGAAACGACCGCGAACAACCGTTCGATGACGCTCGGGCTTGCGCTCTCCTACGGCGGGCGCCAGGACATCACGGCCGCCGCGCGGCGTATTGCCGAGGCGGTTCAGGCGGGAACGATGAACCCCGAGGACGTTGACGAGGCAGCCTTTGCAGGGGCGCTCGCGACCGCTTCGCTTCCCGATCCCGACCTTCTCATCCGGACTTCGGGAGAGCTGCGCATCTCGAATTTCTTCCTCTTCCAGATAGCCTACACCGAGCTGTACTTCACCGACACGCTATGGCCCGATTTCCGCGAGCGCGAGTTTCTCCGCGCGCTTGCCGACTACCAGCATCGCGAACGCCGCTTCGGCGTGGTCGAAAACGGCGTCACACACCACCCGCTGCGTGCTCAAAGCTAGGCTTCTGACCGCGGCCTTTGCGCTGCCCGCGGTTCTGGCGGCGATCGTCTTCTCACCGCCGTGGTTTTTTTCCGCGTTTGTCGGCGTTCTTGGCGGATGGGGCCTGTATGAAGTCGGCGCGATGACCGGCGCGGATGACGCGGGGGCGCGGGCTATCCTGATCGTGGGCGGCGGAGGTCCGCTCGCCGGGCTGCTTGTCGCTGGAGCGGTGAGCCGGCTTTTGCCGGCTGCAGTGTTCGTGGCAATGCTCGGGTTGGTTGTGCGAGTCGCCGTCCGCGGTGCGCAGAGCGGTCCTCGCGGGAAGGTTCTCACGCTACTCGGGGCGCTCTATGTGGGGGTTCTGTTTCCGTATTTTGCGATGCTGCGAAACCTGCCGGGTGGAATCAGGCTGATCGTTCTCGTTCTGCTGGTGGTGGTCGCGACGGACACGGCCGCGTACTTTGTGGGAAGCGCCCTGGGCCGCGTCAAACTCGCTCCGAGAGTCAGTCCCAACAAGACCGTGGAGGGAGCAGTCGGTGGACTCGCGGCTGGGGTTCTGGCAGGAGTTGTTCTAAAGGGGGTGCTGGTTCCGGAATGGACAACGGCTGGGGCGGTGTGCGTCTGTGCCGGGATTTCCGTATTGGCCCAGCTTGGTGACCTTGCCGGTTCGGCGCTCAAGAGAGTTTCGGGAGTAAAGGATTCGGGATGGATCTTCCCGGGTCACGGTGGCCTGCTGGACCGCACGTGCAGCCTAGTGTTTGCCGTGGTCTTGACCTACTATTATGTTCATTGAGCGTCGGTCGCACGGCCACTTCATGTTCCAGGTGGTGTTGGCCTGTACCAACCGGAGGCAAGCCGTTTGCTGACTTCAATCATCGCGGCCGCGGTCATTTTAGCGCTCCTGATAATCGTTCACGAAACGGGACATTTTGCAGTAGCCAAGCGCCTCGGAGTCCGTGTCCTGCGCTTCTCGATCGGCTATCCGCCCAAGGTTTGGGGTATCCGGCACGGCGAAACCGAGTATGCGATCGGGGCGACGCCGTTCGGCGGATATGTCCGGATGCTGGGCGAGGAAGTCGGCGAGGAGCCGCGCACCGAGGAACTCGAGCTCTATGTTCGCGAACTCGCACTCGACGTGGTGACGGCCGCGCGCAAGCATGGATGGACGCCCGAAAGCAGGCAGGCTGACGAGGAGATTGTCGAGATAGCCCGGCGTCTCAATCCCGATCCGCCAGCGCGTGCGCCACAGCCGCAAGCGGTAATCGGGCGCGACCTCAAGCCCGAGGAACAATCCGTCGTCGAGGCGATTGCGAACCGCAAATCCACGGCGGAAGCGGCCAAAGCGCTGGCCGCATCGCCACCCCGCGCACTCATCGAGTCATTCAGGCGATGCTCGTTTCCCACGCAATCCCTGGGACGGCGTTTTCTTATCGTTCTTGCCGGTCCGGTTTCCAATATCCTGTTCGCCCCGATTCTGCTGACCATTGTTTACATGTACGGAGTTCCCGCCCTGCTGCCGATAATCGGGCAGGTGAAGCGGAACATGCCGGCTCATGCGGCGGGCCTGATGCCAGGCGACAACGTCATCTCGGTCAATGGCAAGCAGATCGATACCTGGGCCACCTTTTCCAGCCTGATCAAGTCGAGCAACGGCGCGGCAGTCAGCGTCGTGGTCGAGCGCGGTACGGGCGCGAGCGCCAGGCGTCTTACGCTGGTCGTGCATCCCAAACGCGAAGACGAAGAAACCATTTACGGCAACAAGGCGCCAACCTGGGTCATCGGGGTCCTGCCCAGCGGCAAGGAAACCGTGAAGCGTCTTGGCCCAATCGACGCAGTCGAGCAAGGGGTGGTTGGAACCTTCACTATCGCGCAAACGCTGGTAGTCGGAATCGCCCGGATCGTCGAGGGTGTGACGCCGGTGCGCCAGGCGTTGGGCGGACCCATCATGATCGCCCAGATGGCGGGTCAGGAGGCCCGGCAGGGTTTCGCCAACGTCGCACTTTTCACCGTGATGCTCAGCCTGGAGCTTGGTATAATCAACCTGCTGCCGGTTCCATTGCTCGACGGCGGGCATCTTTTGTTTTTTGTGTGCGAAGCGGTCCGAGGCAAGCCGCTCAAGCTGAGAACTCGGGAAATCGCGCTGCAGGTAGGATTGTTGCTGCTGGTTGCCCTGATGGCGTTCGTTATTTTCAATGACATCTCGCGTATTGTGCAGGGCTGATAAACTGGTCGCCTTGAGCGGGAGCATCGGACCGGTCCTTGGACTGGACACCGCGGGCCCGATCGCAGCCCTGGCCGTGGTCTCGCACGGGAAGGTTCTGGCTGAGGGAGCCCATCCGGCGGTTTCGCACGGAGCGGAGCTGCCTCGGGCAGTGGAAGCGCTGCTCGCGCGGGCCGGAATCAGGCTGAGCGCGCTGGCCGGTATCGCGGTGGGGATCGGACCCGGGTCGTTCACCGGCTTGCGCGTTGGGCTCAGCTATGCGAAGGGACTGGCTATGGCCCTTGGATGCCCGGTCGCCGGGGTCCCCACGTTCGACGCTGTCGCAGTAGCGGCGTTCGAGGAGCACGGGGCGTCGAACGCGGCGGCCTCGCTTGTGTGCACGGTGTCCGACGCGCGCAAGGGCGAAGTTTACGCGGGTTTTTACGGGTTGAAAGCCGAGGGAGTGGAGAAGCAGTCAGAGCCCTTGGTAATGACCCTTGGCAATCTGGTAAAAGCAGTTTCCGGCGCCGCTGTAATGTTTGTGGGTGATGGAAAAGCGCGCGAAGCGTTTGCGCTGGCCTCGGAGAACGGCTTCCAGAATATCGTCCTGTCGGACGCCGCGCTTGAAACACGCGGAAGGTGTGTCGCCGCGCTCGGGGCCGAACGGCTTGCCCGCGGCGAAGCGGATTCTCCTGCCACGCTTGAGCCGCTCTATGTGCGCGCGAGCGAGATTACTTTCAAACACAAGGCAGCCCGCACGGCCGCCATTGCGGAGGAGACGCTATGGAGCAGAGAGAAGAAGAACTCATCAGGCAGCATCTGACCCACGACGACGAACTCAGGGCACTGTACGAAGAGCATCTCAAGCTTAAGAACCAGCTCGAAACCTTTCGCAATAAGCTCTATCTTACTTCCGAAGAGGAATTGGAAAAGAAGCGGATCCAGAAACTCAAGCTGGCCTCCAAGGACAGGCTGATGGAGATTCTCCATCGTCATCAACACGAGGCCCGTTAAGTCGCTGGATTCGGCGATGAACGCAAGAAACCCACCGAATGCCAAGTCACACAATATCGGTACTCGTCGAGAATGAATTCGGCGTGCTGGCCCGCGTGGCCGGCCTGTTCTCCAGTCGCGGCTTCAATATCGAGTCGCTGACCGTTAACGAGGACCCGCTGGACCCGACCGTGTCGCGTATCGTGCTGGTCACGACCGGCGATGACGCCATCCTCGAACAGATCAACAAGCAGCTGAACAAGCTGATCTCGGTTATCAAGGTAACCGACTTCAAAGGCATCGATATAGTCGAACGCGAGATGGTGGTGGTCAAAATCGCGGTCGACGAGCGCACCCGCTCGGAACTCGATTCCATCGTGAGCGCGTTTCGCGCCCACGTGGTCGATATCGGCCGCAACGCTGTCACGGTTGAACTGACCGGAGACTCCGAGAAGATAATGGCTTTTATCGAGCTGGTTCGCCCGCTCGGAATAAAGGAGATTGTCCGCTCGGGCAAGGTTGCGATGGCGCGCGCGGTGCAGCTTAACGAAAACCATCATCGCCGTTCCGCCTAGCGCACCGACAGGAGTCAGAAACAATGCAGGTCTATTACGACAAGGACGCGGACCCGCGCGCACTCAGAACGAAGAAAATCGCCATTATCGGTTTCGGCAGCCAGGGCCATGCGCACGCGCTCAACCTGCGCGACAGCGGGATGGACGTGCGGGTCGGACTGCGCGCGGACAGCCCCTCGGTCGAGAAAGCGAAGAAGCAGGGTTTGAAGGTCTTCGACACCGCTGAGGCGGCGCGCCAGGCCGATGTCATCATGATGCTCGTGCCGGACGAGATGGGCTCGGAGATCTACGAAAGGGAGATTGCGCCAGCGCTCGCGCCGGGCAAGTATCTCGCCTTCGGGCATGGCTTCAACATCCATTTCAAGTTCATCCGTCCGCCCAAGGACGTAAACGTCTTCATGGTCGCGCCCAAAGGACCAGGGCACCTGGTTCGCTCCGAGTACACCAAGGGACGCGGGGTGCCCTGTTTGCTCGCGATCGAGCAGGATCCCTCGGGCGATACCCAACGCGTCGGACTGGCCTACGGCTCGGCGATCGGCGGCGGGCGCGCGGCGATCATCGAGACCACCTTCAGGGAAGAGACCGAGACCGACCTGTTCGGCGAACAGTCGGTACTGTGCGGCGGGCTGACCGAACTGATCCGCGCGGGATGGGAGACGCTGGTCGAAGCCGGCTACGCGCCCGAGATGGCCTACTTCGAATGCCTGCACGAGGTGAAGCTGATCGTTGATTTGATCTACGAGGGCGGCATCTCGAACATGCGCTACTCGATCAGCAACACGGCCGAGTACGGCGACATGACGCGAGGTAAGCGGGTTATCGGGCCCGAAACTCGCAAGGCGATGAAGGAACTGCTCGCCGAGATTCAGTCGGGCAAGTTCGCCAGGGAGTGGATCGACGAGTACCGGGCGGGGCTTCCGAACTTCAAGCGGCTGCGCAAGGAAGCCGAGCAGCATCCGATCGAGGAGGTCGGCCGCCGCTTGCGCGCCTTCATGCCGTGGCTCGGCTCCGAACGCCTGGTCGACAAGTCGAAGAACTAGGTTCGGGATCTCGCCGCCCGATGCAAACGGACGGATTCGTGCTTAAATTCGCCGAAGCCGTCGCGTCCGCACGGGGAACGTTGTCGGCAGGATGACAGGCAGGCTGGCCAAGGCGCTGAAACTGGCTCCTGAGGGAGCCAGGCTTTCGTTCGGGATTCTGCTGGCCGGGATCGTTGTCCTGGGCTTCGGATTTCCGGTCGCGGGCGGAATCGTGATCGCGCTCGGGCTCGCGGTTGCTTCATTCTTTCGCGATCCGGAGCGCTTTCCGGCTCGCACTGCGGGCGTGGTGATCTCGGGCGCGGACGGCCGCGTGACCGACATTTCCGAGTCATGCATCCCGGGCGAGGAAAGCCCGCAATACCATCGGGTTTCGGTCTTCATGTCGCCGCTCAACGTGCACGTTAACCGCGCTCCGTCAGCCGGGGAAGTCGTCACCGTCGAGCATACGCCGGGTGAATTCCGCGCCGCGTACCACGACCATTCAAGCCAGCACAACGAGCGCAACCTGATCGTCATCCGCGACGACGCGGGCCGTCGCCACGGCATGATGCAGGTGGCGGGATACCTGGCGCGCAGGATCGTCTGCCGGGTGCGCGTGCATGATAGAATAGAAGCTGGCCAGCGAATCGGCCTCATCATGTTCGGAAGCCGGGTCGATCATTTTGTCCCCCCTGAATACCGGGTGACGGTGACGATCGGCGAGCGGGTTCGCGCCGGCGAAACGGTAATTGGAGAAATCCGCGAATGAAAAGAAAGCGTGGGGCGCGAGACCCTGAACGGGCGCGGATGCGCCTGATCTCCGGCCGGCTTAAGGAGCATCGCAGCAAAGTCGTCGCGCCGCTTCGTCGCGGCGTGTTCCTGGTACCGGTCACGATTACCTCGCTCGGCCTGCTGTCAGGCTTCTATTCGCTCGTCTCATCGATAGGCGGACGCTTCGAACTGGCGGCCGTGATGATCATGATCGCGTTTATCTGCGATGGCCTGGACGGGCGGGTTGCGCGGCTTTCGAGGACCTCGAGCGAATTTGGCGTCGAATATGACAGCCTGTCGGACGTGGTGGCGTTCGGCGTCGCGCCGGCGGCGCTCGCCTACTGTTGGGCGCTCAAGCCGCTCGGCAGTCTCGGAATCGTATCCGCGGGCTTCTACGTGGTATGCGCGGCACTTCGGCTGGCTCGCTTCAACGTGCAGGTCGCAAGCGTGGATAAGAGCCGTTTCGTCGGGCTGCCGGTGCCAGGGGCGGCCGCGATGCTGGCCGGGATCGCACTGGCCTACAGTTATTTCCAGCTGAACTCGCCGCACGCGCTGAGCGCGGTGATGGCGCCGCTTACGCTTGCGCTGGGCGGCCTGATGATCTCGCGGGTGCCCTATCCGAGCTTCAAGACGATCGACCTGCGCCATCACGCACCGATCGAATTGATCGCCGGAGTGCTGATCGGACTTGCGTTCCTGTTCGCGATGCCGCAGTTCACAGCGTTCGTGCTATCGACCTGCTACGTGCTTTCCGGACCGCTCCTGATGCTACGCGGCGAGCAGATGCAGCCGAGAGTGCCGGTGCTGCGGCCGGTGCCAAACAAGGCGCACGGTGCCCTGAGCACGTCGAGCCGGGAGACGCCTGCGCCGCCCGAGGGCGAAGGTCCAGGCGCCTAACGCAAGCGTCCCGGGGCGACTGTGCGCTTGCTTGACTGCGATAGCGGCGGCGGATAGATTCGTTAGCCAAGATGTTAAGGAACCTGCTTCCGGGACTGCTGCTTAGCCTGGCCCTTAGAAGGGCCCACGCCGGGCGCGTCTTGGACCAGGCCTGACGAGCTAAAATCCGAGACCGACGCCCCGAGCGGTGGGCCTATCGAAACCGCTCGGGGCGTTTTCTATTTGTATCGGGTGGTTTGACGGCCCATCGTTAGAGGATCGGGAGGAAGAACAACCGGGAGGCATGATGATGGCCATCGAGAAACCCGCATCGCAGCAAGCCGACTACGTACGCATCTTCGACACCACGCTCCGCGACGGTGAGCAGTCACCCGGATGCACGATGAACGTCGAGGAGAAAATCGCGATCGCTCGCCAGCTCGACCGGCTCAACGTGGATGTTATCGAGGCCGGCTTCGCTGCTTCCTCGCCCGGGGACTTCGAATCGGTGCGCCGCGTGGCCGAGGCCGTGACGAATCCCGTTGTTCTTAGCCTTTCCCGCACCCGCGCCGAGGACATTGAACAGGCGCTCAAGGCGGTTGATGGCGCAAAGAAGCCCGGCATCCATATCTTCATCGCGACCTCAGACATCCATCTGAAATACAAGCTCAACATGACGCGCGAGGACGTGCTCGACGCCGCGACCTGGGCCGTCGCCCGCGCCAGGGAGCATCTTGACTATATCGAGTTCTCGTGCGAAGACGCTTCGCGCAGCGACTGGGACTTCATGGTCAAGGTCGTTACCGAGGTGATTCGCGCGGGCGCGCGCATCATCAATCTTCCCGACACCACCGGACACGCGATTCCCGAGGAACTGGGCCGGATGTTTGCGTACATGCGCGAGCACGTACCGGGCGCCGAGAAAGTCATCTGGAGCGCGCACTGCCATAACGATCTCGGCCTTGCAGTCGCCAATTCGCTGGCCGCGATACGCAACGGGGCGCGCCAGGTCGAGTGCACGATCAACGGGATCGGCGAGCGCGCGGGCAACACCTCTATGGAAGAGGTCGTGATGGCGCTCAAGACGCGCCGCGACCTGATGGGTGTGGAGTCGCGCGTGGACACGCGGCAGATTTATCCGGCCTCGCGCCTGCTCGCGCAGGTAATCGGATGGCCGGTGCCGCCCAACAAGCCGATCGTCGGTGAGAACGCGTTTGCGCACGAGGCCGGAATCCATCAGGACGGCGTGCTCAAGCACAAGCTCACCTACGAGATCATGAAGCCGGAGGATATCGGGATTCCCTCCAACAAGCTGGTGCTCGGAAAGCATTCCGGCCGCCACGCCTTCGTCAACCGGCTTAAGGAGCTGGGCGTCATGCTCGAGGGCGTGGACGTCGAACGCGCGTTCGCCGAGTTCAAGTCGCTGTGCGACAAGAAAAAGGTCGTTTACGACGACGACCTCCTGGCGCTAATCAGCGAGGAGGCTCGCCGCAGCGTCGATTCTCTCGAACTGGTGGACGTAAAAGTCACCGCCTCAACCCGTGAGACCCCGCGTGCCGAAGTAACCCTTCGGAGCAAGGGCGTCGAGCATACGGCGGACTCGGACGGCGACGGGATGGTCGACGCGTGCTTCAAGGCGATCTACAAGGCCGCGGGTATCAGCCCGACGCTCGAGCGCTACTCGGTCAAGTCGATAACCGGCGGTACCGACGCGCTTGGCGAAGTGAGCTGTCTGGTGCGCGAGGGCGGGATGACGGTCGCGGGCCAGGGAGCGCACAGCGACGTCGTGATGGCGAGCGCGCTCGCGATGGTCAATGCGCTCAACCGGCTGCGGGCGCGCCAGGCGATCGCAAGCGAGCGGATTGACGGCGGACCGTAACTGCCCAGGGCGCACACCCCTGATGGCCCGGCCTTTCGGTAGCTTTCCCTCGCGCCCCGACGCGAGGGAAAGCCCCTTTCGGACGCCTTCAGGCGCACTTGTTTGAACCAAAAGCGCAAGACTCACGCGCCGAGTTATGCAAAGTTTGCCGCACGAATGGCTTCGATCGGGGCGGGGACTTGCCGGAACCGCTCAGTTCGGCTAAAGGCTAGGGCGTTGCTTCACAAGCCTTAGGGGACACACGCACGCGGCTTTTCACCGCCGAAATCACTTCCGCGCTTGTAAATGGCCTACAGGATTTTAGTTCTGAGAGGTGACGGCATCGGGCCTGAGGTCGCCGGCGAGGCGCTTCAAGTGCTCAAGATGGTTGCCCGCCGCTCCGCGGTGGACGCCGACTTCAAGGAAGGTGTCGTCGGAGGACATGCGATAGATCAATTCGGAACGCCGCTTCCAGACGACGTTCTCAAGCAGGCGCAGGAATCCGACGCGATCTTGCTCGGCGCCGTGGGAGGTCCCAAGTGGGATATCCCCAGCGCCGAAAAACGCCCCGAGCAGGCGCTGCTCGGACTGCGCAAGGCGCTCGGGCTTTTCGCCAACGTCCGCCCGGTCAAGACCCTGCGCGAACTGGTGCCCGCCTCCCCGATTAAGCCTGAAATCATAACCGGCGTTGACCTGGTCGTGGTGCGCGAGCTGACCGGCGGGCTCTACTACGGCAAACCGAGCGAAAGGCGCCAGGGCGCCGAAGGACGCGAGGCCGTGGATACCTGCTCGTACAGTGAGCAGGAGGTAACCCGGGTCCTGCGCTTTGCCTTCGAGCTTGCGCGCGAGCGGCGCAAGAAAGTTACCTCGGTGGACAAGGCCAACGTGCTTTCCACCTCGCGGCTGTGGCGCGAGATTGCCTCCGAGATGGCCAGAGAATTTCCTGACGTTACCCTGGAGCATCAGCTCGTCGATTCGATGGCGATGCATCTGGTGCGCAGGCCACGCGATTTCGACGTTATCGTGACCGAGAACATGTTCGGCGACATCCTGACCGACGAAGCCTCGGTGCTGGCCGGCTCGATGGGGATGCTGCCGTCGGCCTCGCTCGGGGAGGACGTCAACAGCGCGGGGTTCCGGGTCGGGCTATACGAGCCGATTCATGGAAGCGCGCCGGATATCGCAGGCCGCGACGAAGCGAATCCGCTGGCCGCAATCCTGTCGGCGGCGATGCTGCTGGAACATTCGCTCGGGATGCCCGCCGAAGCGGAGCTGATACGGCGTGCGGTCGAATCCGTGGTGCACGACGGCTATCGCACCCGTGACCTCGGCCCGGCACCGCAGGGCAAGTTGCTCGGATGCAAGGCGATGGGGCGGCTGGTGCGCGAGCGAATCGAAGCGCTCGAACCGGAAGCCGGGTAACCGCGATGGCGACCGAGCGCGAACCAAGAGTGGCGGTGGTTGGGGCCACGGGCGCGGTCGGAAGCCAGCTCGTCGAGCTCCTGGAGACACGGGCTTTCCCAAGAGGGAGGCTAACGCTTTACACCTCTGCCGACGGCGCCTCGCGAACCGTCACGGTGGAAGAACGCGACGAGGAGCTGGAGGTCGAGGAGTTTCCAGGGCCCAACGAACTGCGCGGCTTCGACCTCGCTTTCCTTGCCGTACCCGAGCGCCTGGCGAGCGAAATCGTTCAGGCACGGCCCGGTCCGGTGTTGATCGACCTGAGCGCCGCGCTTCGCCGTCCTAATCCCGAGTTTCCGATGGTCGCGCCGGGTCTCACTGCGCGCGAGCGGCTGCAGCAGATGCGCGGCGCAAGGGTGTTCGCCTTGCCCCATCCGGCCGCCCACGCGCTGGCGACGATTCTAAACGCGCTCGGCGTCGAGTCGGGCTTTGTCGGCGTTGCCGTGATGGTTGGCGCGAGCGCCGGCGGACGCGATCTGATCACTGCAACCGTGGAACAATCGGCCGGGCTGCTGAGCGGAAGCCTCGATATCGAGCCCGATGAGGTCCAGCGCGGTTTCAACGTCTTTGTCAGCGAAAGCGATCGCGAGACGGCCGAGGTATTCGTTGCGCAGGCGCGGTTCATGATGGGGCGTGAGCCGAAAATCGCCTTGCAGGTGATTAACGCGCCGATCCTGCACGGCTCGATCGTCGCAATTCAGCTTGCGCGTCCGCCTGAAAGCGCGCAGTGGCGCGAACGGCTTCGCGCGGCGCCCGGAATCCTGTTGGTCGAGGACCGCAAGCCGCTCGGCGTCATCGACGCGCTCGGGCAGGAAGCAATCGTGGTCAGGATGGACGAGAGCGAATACGGAGTTACACTGTTCTGCGCGCTCGACAACGCGAGGCTCGCCGCACTCAACGCGCTGTGGATTGCGGAGAATCTTCTCCTCACCGCGAATTGAACGCGACCGCGACGGCGCGAGCGGTCCGATGCAGGCCAGGATCACGATCGAATACGACGGCTCCAACTACTACGGCTGGCAGCTTCAGACAGGGCAGGATTCGATACAGGCACGGCTCGAAGAGGCGCTCGGACGCATCTTTTCGACGCCGGTTCGAGTGCGCGGCTCGGGCCGGACCGACGCGGGCGTCCACGCGCTCGGGCAGGTTGCGGCGTTCACGCTTCCCCGTCCATTCGACCTGGGCGAGTTGCGCCGCGCGCTGAACGCGCTTCTGCCGCCCGACATCGTTGTGCTCGACGCGGTGGCGGCGGGGGACGATTTCGATCCGCGCCGTCACGCGCGCTCTCGCGTCTACCAGTACCGAGTCCTGAACCGCGCGCTCCGCTCGGCCTTTGAGTATCGGTACAGCTGGCTGGTGCGCGAGCCGCTCGATCTCGACGCCATGAACCGGGCGGCGCGGCTGTTCGTGGGCGAGCACGATTTCGCGGCGTTCCGCACGATGGGCACGGAAGTAAAAAGCACTGTGCGGCGCGTGCTTGCGAGCGAATGGTCGCGCGAGGGCAAGCACTTCACCTACACGGTGGAGGCTTCGAGTTTCCTGCGCCACATGGTACGCACGATGGTGGCCGCGATGGTCGATGTGGGGCGCGGCAGGAACCCGCCCGAGCGGATTCTCGAACTGCTCGAAAGCCGCGAGAGGGCCGACGCGCCGGCGCCCGCGCCGCCCGCAGGCCTGTTCCTGGTCGAGGTGCGTTACTGATCCGGGCAATCCAAAACGGCTTGCCCGATAGGCTTTAAATTGTCAACGCTCGCCGGAATCCTTCTCGGACAACGGTTAAAACCGTCTCTTGTTGAAAAATCAGCCTGATCCCTAGGAAAAACCGCAAAAACTCCCCGTGTGCCGCTTGCAATACGTCTTCGGCTCGTTCACGCTCTTGCAAAGCCCGACGAGCCGGGCCGCAAGGAGGAGGATGATGACGCAGTCGCAGGTAGCAGCGCATCTGGCTGAGAAGGTCGGCATCACGAAGAAGCAGGCCAAGTCCACGCTGGAGGAACTTACAAACCTGGTGGTTCGCGAGCTTAAGCGCGAGGGCTCGCTACGTCTTGCGGGTCTGGGGATTTTTCGCAAGCGAAAGACCAAGGCGCGCAAGGGTCGCAATCCCGCCACCGGAGAGGAAATCAAGATTCCGGCCCGCACCCGGTTGCGGTTCACTCCCGCCAAGTCGCTGAAGGATTCGGTTCTCGGCACGAAGTAATCGGAGTCACGTGGTTGCGGACCGCGGGAAGGACATGGTTCCTTTCCGCGGTTTTGCGCTTGATCATCGTTCTTCTTTCTTGCCGGGGTTCAGACGGTTGCGTGCGGCCGCCCTCTGTTCGCGCACCCGCGCAAGGTATTCGCGGATTCTCGACTCGTAGCCGCGCTCGGACGGCTCGTAGTAGCGGCTTTTGCGCAACCGCTCGGGCATGTACTCCTGCCCGGCGATCGCATCCTCGAAGTCGTGCGGGTAGAGATAGCCCTTCCCGTAACCGAGCGAGCGCATCAGCGCGGTTGGAGCGTTGCGCAGATGGAGCGGCACCGGCAGGGCACCGTGCGTGCGCGCATCCTCGCGCGCCCGGAGCATCGCGCGATACGACGCGTTGGACTTGGGCGCGCTCGCCAGATAGGTCACCCCCTGGGCGAGCGGAATCACTCCCTCGGGCAATCCCACGAAATCCACCGCGTCCTTGACGGCTATCGCGACCTGCAGCGCGCGCGGGTCGGCGTTGCCCACGTCTTCCGACGCGAAGATCACCATCCTGCGCGCGATGAACAGCGGGTCCTCGCCCGCCTCGACCATCCGCATCATCCAGTAGAGCGCAGCGTCGGGATCGCTGCCGCGCATGCTCTTGATGAAGGCCGAGATGACGTTGTAATGCTCCTCGCCCGCGCGATCGTAGAGAAGCGCCTTGTGCTGGGCGGCTTCGCGCACGTCCTCGGGTGAGATCACGATGCGGCCCGCGTTCTGCGCAAGTTCAGCCGCGATTTCCAGCGTGTTAAGCGCGCGTCTTGCGTCGCCCGCCGCGAATCTGACGATTTCGGCGAGCGCCTGGTCGCCGAGCGAAAGCCCAAGGGCGCCGAGCCCGCGCTCCCTGTCATCCATCGCGCGCTTTACGAGCGTGACCAGGGCTTCCTCGGAGAGCGGATTCAGAACCAGGACCCGCACGCGAGAGAGCAGCGGCGCCACGACCTCGAACGACGGATTTTCGGTCGTCGCGCCGATGATGGTCACCAGCCCGCTCTCGACATGCGGCAAAAAGGCGTCCTGCTGAGCGCGGTTCCATCGATGGATCTCGTCGATGAAAACGACCGTAGGCCGGTTATGGACTTCGAGTTCCCGCCGCGCCCTTTCAACCGCCGCCCGCAGATCGGCGACGCCGGCACTGACCGCGCTTATCGGAATGAAATCGGCGTCGAGTTGTTTTGCCAGCAGAAGCGCGAGCGTGGTTTTGCCGCTTCCGGGCGGACCCCAGAGAATCATCGAGTGGAGCCGGCGCGCCGCGACCATCTCGCTAAGCAGCTTGCCGGGGCCGAGCAGATGCTGCTGGCCGACGACTTCGTCAAGGGTCGCGGGACGCATCCGGTCCGCGAGCGGACGGGCGGCCGAAGCCCTGGGTGGAAACAGGCTGCTGGAAGTCTCGGCCTTTCGACGCGCCATTTTCTGACCCTAGCACACAGCGTTGCCGCGGCAAGGCACCGCCCCTCGCTCAAAACCTCCTAATTGCGCGAGAGCCCCATAGTGTTTTAGCTTTGGGGCGGGTGTAACTCGGCCGGCAGGTGCTGAAGCACATGATCGTCGGTATCGATATCGGCGGTTCGACCACCGATGCGGTTATTTTGGAGAATGGCGAATTCCACGTCGTCACGATCGAGGCCAACGACCCGGTAGCCGCGGCGGCGGGCGCGCTCGGAAAACTCGTCGAGCAGTACGGGATCGATCTCGACCAGGTGGAACGGGTCGCGGCGACCGGTGCCGGCTCTCGCGCACTCGGCCAGAAACTTCTCGGCCGCGAGGTAATCAAGGTCAGCGAGTTCACAGCGATAGGGGTCGGCGGCACTTCGCTCGCGGGCAAGCAGCGCGCGCTGGTCGTGTCGCTCGGCACCGGCACCGCGCTGGTATCGGTCGACGGCGAGAAGATACAGCACACCAGCGGCACGGGCGTCGGCGGCGGAACGCTGCTTGGACTTTCCAAGCACATCCTCGGCGTGTCGAGCCTCGACACGCTGGAGGCGATGGCGAGCCGGGGCGATCTGCGCCGGGTCGATCTGAAAGTCGGCGATATCGCGGGCGGCCCGATCGGCGACCTGCCGGCCGGCACGACCGCGGCGAATTTCGGCAAGATTCGCGCGGACGCGACACCCGAGGACAAGGCGCTGGCGATCATCAACATGATCGTCGAGGTGATCGGGGTGCTGAGCCTGGCGAGCGCGCGCGGCTGCGGGCAGGAAGACATAGTGCTGACCGGCAAGCTGACGCGCATCTTCCGCTTCATGCAGAAGACGCGCCGCCTCGAGTTTATCTTCGGCCGCGGCTTTATCATTCCCGATCATGCCGACTACGCAACCGCGATCGGCGCGGCGCGCACCGCCGCGCGGGTGTGATTCGCGCCGTCAATACCGATTTCGGCCACGCGGCGTCTCGCAACGCACAGAGTCCGGGATCCGGCGGGCGATCTTATCGTGGCGCGTTGCGGTTCCAACTTTTTGCTTGTTGGAGATAGAATGCGCGGACCGCCGGCCGCGTCACGCGCGGGCCCGGCGCAGGGTCAGCTTTTCCAAGGAAGGCACGATGGCTTCAGAACTGCTTAAGGGCTTCAGGATGCTCGATCTTGCCGACGAAAAGGGAGCGATGTGCGGCAAGATATTCGCTGACCTGGGAGCCGATGTGATCAAGGTGGAACCGGTCGGGGGATGCTCCACGCGCCGCATCCCGCCTTTTCTCGAGGATATCCCCGGCGAGGACCGAAGCCTCTATTTCCTCGCCTACCATGCGGGCAAGCGCTCGGTGACCGCCAATCTCGAGTCGACCGACGGCCGCGCGCTGGTGGCCGAACTGGCAAGGCATGCGGACTTTCTCGTCGAGTCGTTTCCGCTCGGCTACCTCGATTCGATAGGGCTTGGTTACGACGAGCTTTCCCGCGCAAACCAACGGCTTATCTATGCGTCGATTACCCCGTTCGGCGACAAGGGCCCGGCAAAGAATTACAAGGCCGCCGACATCGTCACATGGGCCTCGGGCGGCATGATGTACCTGATGGGCGAAGAAGGCCGCCCGCCGCTTCAGATGTCGCTTCCGCAGGCCGGGATGCACGCGGGCGCGGAAGCCGCGGTCGCCTCGCTTATCGCGCACTATCCGCGCCAGACGAGCGGGCTCGGACAGAAAATCGTCGTCGATATGCAGGCCTGTATCGTGTGGACCCTGATGAACGAGCAGGCGATGCCGATCTTTCACGGCGATTTCCTGAGACGAAGCGGAGTCTTCGTCGGCTCGGCTGATGCGCGGCGCAAGATGGTCTTCCGATGCGCCGACGGCCACATCTCGATCCTGATAATGGGCGGGGCGGTGGGCGCGCCCTCGACCATCGCGTTGGTCAAGTGGATGGACGAGAAGGGTTTCGCGTCCGACTGGATGAAGACCAAGGACTGGATGTCGTGGGTGCCGGGCCTGCTGATGGCGATGACGCAGAAGGACCGTGAGGAGATCGACGAACTGGAGGATCGGGTCGAGAAATTCTTTCTCACGATGACCAAGCACGAAATTTATCGCGAGGCGCTAAAGCGCCGAATCCTGCTCGCGCCGGTCGCGACGGTCGCCGATATCGCCGCTGACGAGCAACTCGAGGCGCGCAAGTTCTTCGTCAAGGTGGACCATCACGACACCCTCGGGCGCTCGCTTACTTTCCCGGGGCCGTTTGCCAGGTTCACCGAGACGCCGATTGCGCCGCCCGCACGCGCGCCCCGGCTCGGCGAGCATAATCGCGAGGTCTATTGCGGCCTGCTCGGGCTTGATCTGGAGCGGCTTTCGCGCCTTTCGGCCGAAGGCGCGATTTGAACGGCGAACAGGAGCGTACAGTGGCTTACGCGTTGGAAGGAATCAAGGTGCTCGACTTCGCATGGGTCGGGGTCGGGCCTATCACGACGAAGTACCTGGCGGATAACGGCGCCGAGGTCATCCGGGTTGAGTCCGCGGCCAAGCTCGACGTGCTCAGGCTCGGCCCGCCGTGGAAGGATGGCCAACCCGGTATCAACCGGAGCCAGTTTTACGCCAGTTACAACACCTCGAAGAAGGGGATCACGCTGAACCTTGGCAAACCCAAGGCGCGCGAGCTGGTGCGCCGCCTCGTGCCGTGGGCGGACATCGTCGTCGAGAGCTTCACGCCCAAGGCGATGCGCGGGTGGGAACTCGACTACGAGCATCTGCGCGAGATCAAACCCGACCTGATCATGCTGTCCACGTGCCTGCAGGGACAGACGGGCCCGAACGCGCTTTATCCCGGGTTCGGGCAACTGATGGCGGCGCTGTCAGGCTTTTATCATATCTCGGGATACGAAGACGGTTCGGTATGCCCGCCCTACGGCGCCTACACGGATTTCATCGCGCCCCGGTTTTCCGCCGCAGCGCTGCTAGCCGCCCTCGATTATCGGCGCCGCACTGGCAAGGGCCAGTATATTGACATGGCGCAGTACGAGGCGGCGCTCAGCAACCTCGCCCCCGCGCTCATCGATTATTTCGCAACCGGCAGAGTGCTCGGGCCCAAGGGCAACGCCTCGGAGCGCTATGCTCCGCACGGCGCCTACCGATGCGAGGACGAGGAGGGCAACGAACAGTGGATCGCGCTTGCGGTCGCGAACGACGCCGAATGGCGCGCGATGCTCGAAGTGCTCGGCGCGAAAGCCCCCGACGACCGCTTCGCGACGCATCTCGGGCGCCTTGAAAATCGCCAGGCGCTCGACGCATTCGTCAGCCGCTCGGTCCGTGGGTGGCGCGTCATGGACCTGGTGGCCAAACTGCAGGCGGCCGGCGTCGCGTCCTATCGCGTGCAGAACTGCGTCGATCTTCATCAGGACGAGAACCTTCAGGCCTTCGACTTCTGGCACTGGCTGGAGCACAAGGAAATGGGGCCGTCGCCGTACGAAGGCCTGCAGCATCGGCTCAGCCGCACGCCCGGCGAGCTTCGCAGCGCCGCGCCGATCCTCGGCCAGCATAACGAGGAAGTGCTCGGCGGGATGCTCGGGCTGTCGGCCGCGGAAATCGAGCAGCTTCAGAAAGAAAACGTGGTATTCTAAGTGGCGCGCGGCAGGCCGAATCGTATACGGCCGCGCCGCAGCCATGGAACCGCTTCGCAGTGCGCTACGAACTCAGGATCGCGCTTCGCTACCTGAGAGCGCGTCGTAAGGACGCGTTCATCTCGGTTACCACCCTGTTTACCGCGACCGGCGTGATGATCGGGGTGGCGGCGCTTACAATTACGCTGGCCGTGATGGGCGGCTTCGAGCATAGCCTGAAGGAGCGCGTGCTTGCGCTCAGCCCGCAGATCCAGATCCTGAGCGAGCAAGGCTCAATCACCAACTGGAAGAAAATACAGGAGCTAACCGATCGCGTTGAGGGCGTGAGCGGCTCGGATCCGTTCCTGGTCGGGCAGGCGATGCTGAGTTCGGGGCGCGGCGTTGGCGGCGTGGTGGTTCGCGGTATCGAGCCCGACAACCCGGTGGTGCGGTCGGAGTGGGCGCGGTACATCGTTGCGGGCAGCCTTCATTACCTGACGACCAGGTTCAAAGGTTCCGAGGCTCCGCAGGGAAGCGTCGCAATCGGCGTGACGCTGGCTCATCGGCTCAAGGTCAAGGTCGGCGACACCGTCAGGATGGTCGCGCCGATACTGGCGGGCTCCGACCAGGCAATCACGACCAAAACGGGCGAGTTCGTGGTTGGGGCAATCTTTGATTCCGGGATGACCTACCTCGACACGAACATGGCGTTCGTCGATTTACTGCAGGCGCAGGATTTCTTCGGCCGCAGCGGAAAGGTTGACGGCGTCGACGTGCATCTGACGACGCTCGACGCAACCCATCGCGTGACCGATGCGCTCAGAAAGCTTCTGCCGGCGCCCTACGTGGTGCGCAACTGGGTCGAGTACAACCAGTCGGCGTCGGCGGGGTTCGCGATGCTCAAGCGGATTTACACGCTGGTCCTGATGCTGCTGATCGCCGTCGCCGCGTTCAATCTAATTGCGACCCTGATCATGGTCGTGATGGAAAAGCGCAAGGACGTGGCCGTCCTGATGGCGATGGGGGCGACGCGCGGCGCGGTCAGGCTGATTTTCGTGTTCAAGGGCCTGATCGTAGGCGCGGCCGGGACGATAGCCGGCGTATTGATCGGGATCGGCGGATGCCTGGCGCTGTCGCACTACCAGTTCATCCACATCCCGCGCCAGATTTACGGTATCGCAACCGTGCCGGTGTCGATTAACGCGACAAATTTCGTGTGGGTGTCGGTTGCGTCGATCCTGCTATGCCTGCTGGCGACACTCTACCCGGCGCAACAGGCTTCGCGCGGGACGCCGGTGGAAGTGTTTCGTGCCTGAGAAATCCCACCGGGTGGCGGCCTCGGACTGCCGGATCCCGGGGCGCGTGCCGGTTCAGTTGTCTTCGGGCGTGGCGGACGGCAGCTTCGGAGCGAGCTTGGGTTTCCTCACCACCAGGGTTTCATGCCCGCGAACCCGGATAGTGCGTGCTGGTTCGGACTGCATGTTCGGCGAAGGCTGGCCATCCGGGCGTTTGGGACGCGACGTGCTGCGCTGGCGGCGCCAATTGTTAAGCTCTTTCGAGAGCTTGTTCGCCAGCGAACTTTCCTCCTGATCGCCGAGGTTTTCCTCGCCATCCGTTAACGTGATTTGGGCGTCGGATATCTCCTTTGAACTCATCTGGCTCCTCGCTCCCCCCGGCGGGGTGGACCGATTCTCCTTTCGGTCTTTAAGACCGCAAGCTTCTGGTCCAACGAGCTTGTCGTATCGATTCGGTATGTTAATTCGTTCAGCGATTCAGGCTGGCTGACTGGCGCGACTGCTTCTTTTCGGTATCGGCGGCATGCCGAAATCCCTGCGAAAATTCCCCAGAAGCGTTCGGGCTGTCGTTCTTCGTGGAAAACTTGTCAGGCTGGCGGATCGCTCGGCATGAGACCCGGATGTCCGGGCCTCATGCCGAAAACTCCAGAAGTTCTATTGCTGAAACAGGCTTTGCATCCGAAGCGCCAACCCCATATCCCCCGCGATACGGAGTTTGCCGCTCATGAAGGCCATCTGGCCATTCAGTTTACCGGAGAGCATGTCCAGGTAATCCTGCGCCGTCATCGAGATAGTGATATTGGGCGAAGCCGCCGCCCCTTCTTTGACTTCGCAAGTCTGGTCTTTGATGATCACGTGCCACTTGCCCCCGCCCTCGCCGGACAGGTCGAACTGATAAACAGCGTTCAGGCCCTTGGCCGCGTCTTTGTTGAAGCGGCTCGGCATCATTTCGAAAGCCTGCTTGCAAGACGTAGGTGCTTCAGCCATGGAACGGAAACCTCCTCGGTGGGAAAAGCGGTAGGCCGCACTCTCGCGCTCATATAAACTCCACGTTCGCAAGATGTCAATAGTCCATATCATCGGGTCGAGCCTTGGCTTGGAGCGCCTTTACGCCGACTGCCAGGATTCCAGCGTCGCGAGAACGTATCAAAAACCGAAAACGCTGCCCGGTTCGACCCTAATTATGTTGGAGCGCACAGTTACCGGCGCAGCGCCCTCAGCGATTGTCACCGCACGCTCCCGGTCGAGACTGGTTTTCACGCTGCCGCTCAAGTAGGCGTCGTTGCCAATAACCTTGACGTTGACGTTAGGCAAGCCGGCGTTCACCAGTTCCCGCTTTATCTTGTCCTCCTCGGACCTCCACTGCGCGGTATCGGTCGTGACGGTGTTGACAACCCCCGTCACACCCGGGATACCCCTGACCACGCGCTCCGCAAGAAGCCTGTCATTGGTGTCGAACACCTTTCCATAAAGCGTAACCGTGCCACCCGCCGTATAAGCATGCACCCGGCGGAGCTTCGGGTTCGATTTGAGCATCTTCTGCACGCGTTCGAGCAGCGACGGAGTCGGCCTGGGGATCGCGGCAAGCTCCTTCCTGCGGGTCCGACGACGCGTGATGGTAGGAGCGGGGCGCTTCTCGGCAAGCGGCGCCGGACTGGGCGCTGCAGCGACTTCCGGCGAAGGCGAGGCAATCGGGGTCGGCGGCGCGGTCGAAGAGGCATACTCCGGCGCTTCGGAAGGCGTCAGGGTTGCCACCCTGGTCTGCAGCGCAGACTCTACCTTGGCCCGCTCCGACTCGCTCGGCGCAAAGATAACCGGATAATCTATATCGGCTTCCGGGCCTCCCGTGGCAACGAACTTCCATCCCATCATCGACTTGACGACGTTCGCGTCGAGTTCCGGATTAGGCGAGGTCGAAGTCCGGACGGCGGCGCGGTCAACGGTTCCGTCAGGGAGCACGTGTACCCGCACCATCATCCCGTCGCTTGCCGCGGGATTCTCCGAAAGGAGGTGCTTGTAGGCGTCGAGCAGTTCGGACTTGTGGTCATCGAACCTGCTCCTGGCGATCGCCGTAGTGAGCTCGGAGGATGGCGCTCCGCTGCCCGGGATCACCTGCAGCGGAATCAGGTTGGCCAATGCGACCAGCGGCTGGGCCATCGCCACCGGCGTTGTGGGAGTGGCGACCGCGCTCGGACTCGGCGCGGTGGCAAGTTTCTGATGCTCGTGGGGAGCCAGATGCAGTGCGAGGTAGATCCCGGCGAGCAGCGCCAGCACCGCGGCGACGAGATAACCGATAATCGCAAGCCGGCGGCTGCGCGGTTGAGGGCGCGTCGTCGGTCCCGACGGACGGCCCTGGGGCTGGCGATGCGCCTGGGTGGGTGCGCGCCGGGTCTCGGCCGGGGCGCGCCGTGGTTCGGACGGAGGCGGTGGCGCCTCTTCGGGGACGAGGCGCGTGCCGCAGAAATTACAGATGACTTCCCCCGGCTCGGCCTGACCGCCGCACACCGGGCATTCCACTTTGCCGCTGGATGGCGAGCTCGCGCCCGGTTGGGCAAAAGCCGGTCCGGTTGAAACCAGCGCGCTCCCGTCGGTCTCGCAGAACGATTCGGTATCCGGGTAAGTCTTCTCGCACCGGGGACAGATTTTCATGAATAGCGCGCGCCTCCACGTGACGCATCCAGCCTTGGATAGATGATATGCACGGAGCTTTTGCGGGCCAAGGCGTGCCTCGCGCGTGCGGTCAGACCGTGATTGCCGGCCGTCCTCAGAACCTGGACATCACCTCATCGTGAAATCGCTCCATCGCGGCCAGCTGATCGCGAGTGCCCGGGCCGGCGCCCAGAAGCAGCCGCTCGACGCCCGCTTCGGCAAGCTGCCTGACCTGATCGAGGGTCACTGGGCCGCCGAGACGCGGGCTGACGGTCAACTCCAGCGGACGGCTGCGTCCCTGCCGGCGCTCGTGCTCGCGAAGCCGCCTGATGACCTCGCGAATTCCGTCCAGCGACTCCGCTATTCCATACCACCCGTCGCCAAGCCGCGCGGCGCGGCGCAGGGAAGGCTCGGTGTGGCCGCCGAAGACGATCGGCGGATGGGGCTTCTGGATCGGTTTGGGCATGAACTTGAAGCCCTTGATGCTGACGGTTTTTCCCTCGTAGACCGGGTCGTCCTTGGTCCACAGTTCCTTCATCAGCCCGACGTACTCACGGGTCCTGAGGGCGCGATCCTTGAAGTTCATGCCGACGGCTTCGAACTCTTCTTCGAGCCATCCGATTCCGACGCCGAAGATGAACCGTCCGCCCGAGAGCACGTCGAGGCTGGCGACGGCCTTGGCGGTTGTGAACGGATTACGGATCGGCAGCACATAGATTCCGGTGGCCAGTTTTATTTTGCTCGTGATAGCAGCGACGTACGCGAGCACCAGCATCGGGTCATGCAACGGAGTGTCAGGCGGCGCCGGCATCCGCCCGCTTGACGAATAGGGATAGGCGGATTTGTAAACGGTCGGCAGGATTATGTGCTCGGGCAGCCAAAGCGATTCGAAGCCCAGTTCCTCGGCCCTGCGCGCGACTGACGCGAGGCTTACCGGCGAGGTCTGGAACAGGAAGGTTCCGTACTTCATCTGCGTCTCCCCTTTCGCTTGGTATGTCGCGCGCGCTCGCGATACGCAGCGCGCACGGTGTCAGCGGGTTTTCGTTTTTTATCGCCGCCGGAGCCGGGGGCAGCGTAACGCGGCACCGCCCCGGCTGCTATCAAACCAGTCCCAGTTAGTGGGCGGGATCGCCTTCGAGCCGAAAGCCTATTCTTATCTCCACCTGGAAAACGGGACTACCGTCACCCTTGACGGCTCCGCGGATATTGTTGACCTCGAACCAGTCGATATTGCGAATCGTCTGATGAGCCTTGGTCAAGGCGTTGCGGACGGCCTGCTGGATACTGTCGTCGGACACGCCAACCACTTCGATTATCTTGTAGGTCTTGTCGGGCATGGCTCGAAATCCTTTACCGGCCGATGAAGTAAATCCCCCTCTACGCCCGCGATGGGTATAGCGCAAGGAGCGCGTCAGGAGCGCGGTTTTGCGAACTCGACGGCCAGCATCGAGGCGTCTTCGACGGTTCTCAGGTCGAGCTGGAAGGCGTCGTCCTTGATTCGCCCGATAACCGGCGGCTCCGCGCTGCGGAACAGGCGCGCGATCGCCTCGGCGGACATCGCGGGATGCGTCACCTTAAGCGCGACCGTTGCAAGCTCCTCTACGGGCAACGCGCCAGAGCCGACCTGGGAGGTCGACTCCACGATATCGACGCTGAATCCGGGACCGAGCCGCTCGCTCAGGATGTCGCGAGCACGCGGAGCCATTGCGCCAAGCTCACCGGTCGTGCGCCGCAGCATCCGAAGCGTGGGCAACTCCGCGTCAAGCTCGGCCGAGCGCCGGTAAAGTCGAAGCGTTGCCAGAAGCGCGGCAAGCGTAAGCTTGCCACATCGAAGCGCCCGCTTGAGCGGGTTCGCCTTGAGCCTTGCGACAAGCTCGCGTTTGCCAACCACGATTCCCGCCTGGGGACCGCCGAGCAGCTTGTCGCCTGAAAATGTAACCAGAGCTGCGCCAGCCTCGACCCGCTCGGCCACGATCGGCTCTCGCTTGAGCCCGTAGGCGCCCAAATCGACCAGCGCTCCCGAACCGAGATCCTCGACTACCGGCACGCCATGGCGACGTCCGATCTCGGCCATCTCGGGCAACGACACCTCGCTGGTGAAACCTATGATTCGATAGTTCGAGGGATGCACTTTGAGCAGCAGCGCGGTATCTGGACCGATTGCGGCCTCGTAGTCGCGCGGATGGGTCCGATTGGTCGTACCGACCTCTTTCAGGAGCGCGCCGCTTCGCTCCATGATGTCCGGGATACGGAACGAGCCGCCGATTTCGATAAGTTCGCCGCGCGAGACGACGACTTCCTTACCGCGCGCGAGTGAATTGAGCACGAGCAGAATCGCCGCCGCGTTGTTGTTCACCACGGTCGCGGCCTCGGCGCCGGTAAGCGCGCAAAGTTCCCGCTCGACCAGGAAATCACGATCGCCGCGGGTTCCCTCGGCCAGATCGTATTCAAGGTTGACGGCGGAACGCGCGGCCTGCGCGACCGCCTCGATTGCCTCCTCGGCGAGCAACGCGCGCCCGAGGTTGGTGTGCAGAACAACGCCAGAGGCGTTCACAACCGTCCTCATCGCGGGACGGTCGGCCTGTATTGCGCGCTCGGTTTCGTCCAGAAGCGCGTCGGTCAGAGCCGCGCGGTCGTGAGGCATCGCGTCGCTTCCCTCGGCGATCGCCGCGCGCATCGACTCCTGCACCCGGCTTATCACCGTCTTAAGGTACGCGCGCGAGAACCGTTGAAGGTGTGGTCGTTGCGCGGCCCGCCGCAGGCATTCGTCAACCGCTGGAATCGCTCGAAGCGCGGCCACGCGGCGGCCGGGGTCAGCGGTAGCCGGATCGGTCTTCTTTCGGACTCTGCCTGCCACTTGCCGATTATCGAGCGAAGATTCCGCGATGCGCAAGCGGCGCGCGGGTACGCGGCCACTCAGTCAGCGGCCGCGGCGACGTTGCCTTGGGCCTGCGCCTCGGCGATTACCCCGAGCCTGGTCAGCAGGAAGCATCCGCACAGCAGCGAGAAGACCGAGCAAATCAGGACCGCGAGCCGCGGGCTCAGATGCTCGCCGACCCATCCCACCTCGAGGCTTCCGAGCGGCGCGGTGCCAATAAAAGAGAGCGTGTAGATACTCATCACGCGGCCGCGCAATTCATCGGACACGAACAACTGAAGCATCGTGTTGGTCGTGACCATGTGATACATCAGGCCCACGCCCACCAGCATCTGCGCAGCCATCGAGAGCCAAAGCCACGGCGAAACGCCGAAAGTGAAGATCGCGACCGCCAGTGCGAAGATGCCCAAAACCAGGTTCTGGCGAAGCACCCGCGGCTCGCTCGGCCGCGAATTCATCGCGATCGCTCCCAGTACCGCGCCAAGCCCTTGCGCCGCCATCAGAAAGCCATATCCTTGCGCGCCGGCATGCAGAAGGTCCCGTGCGAAGAGCGGAACCAACACCCCGTACTGCATTCCGAAACCGCTGTTTATGGCGACCAGCGCGAGCAGGTAAAGGGAGGGCCGATGACGCCAGATGTAGGCGAGCCCCTCCCGCACCCGAAGCAGCACAACAGACCCGAAGCGCTCCATCTTGCGGCGCGGAAGATCCATCTGGAACAGGCTCCAGATAACCGCGAGGTAGCTCAGGCCGTTCAGAAAGAAGCATCCGGCGACCCCGATGACCGCGATAAGCAGCCCCGCTACGGCCGGGCCCGCCATCCGCGCTCCATTGAAGATCATCGAGTTCATCGCAATCGCGTTCGGCAGATCCTCCTTGCCGACCATCTCGACCACGAACGCCTGGCGCCCGGGCATGTCAAAAGAGCTTACGAGCCCGTTGAGCGCGGCCAGGATAACGACGTGCTCGACGCGCACGAGCCCCGCCCAGGTGAGAAACGCCAGCACGAACGCGCTCAGCATCAGGAGGGTCTGCGCGGCGATAATGAGACGGCGGCGGTCGACATGATCGACCACCACCCCCGCGAACAATGCGACCAGCACGATCGGCATGAAGCCCGCGAATGCCACCACCCCCAGCGCCATCGAGGAGTTCGAGAGCTTGAGCACCAGCCAGGCCTGCGCGACCGACTGCATCCAGGTGCCGATAAGCGAGATGAACTGGCCGAAGAAAAAAAGACGGAAATTGCGATGGCGCAGCGCGCGAAACGCGGCGAGGCGCCCCGACCATCGATCGGGAGATGATGGCGCGTCTTCCCCGGGCGGTTCGTCGCTCTCGGCACCCTCGATTTCCGATGAGTTGTCGATAAGCGTTTGCTCTCCCACCAAGCGCAAGTTTGCCAGAGCCGAGGCGTTCGATCGAGAAGGCCTTGCCTTGAGTTCCGCCGTCGATGTGTCATACCGACAAAAAGGCCGCACCGCATGAGAACGGAGATTCGGTTTTCGGATTCGGGCAACGTCCGGCGCTCGCTCTGCCTTGATGCTCACGAGACGTTGACCCGGCAAGGGGGAATCGAACTGACGGCGAATATCCGCGAGCAAGACGGCGAGACGGTCCTTCGTGCGTCGGTAGCGAATCGAAGCGGCGCGCCGGTGACGCTGAACGAGGCGCGCTTCGAGATTCCGACCGGGCTTCCGCCGGACGTTCCCGCGCATTTCTTCAAACACGGCTATCAATCGTGGAGCGGCTCACGACTTGCGACGGTCGGCGACCTGAGCCGTCATCCGAGGGAAGACGCGCCTGCGATAGTCCGGCTCTCGCATCAGAGCGAGGCCGTCCGTCCGCCGGATTTACCCGAAGCCGCGACCTCGGAACTCTTCACGGTGATCGAGTGCGCCCGACGGCGGGAGCGGATGCTGATAGGGTTTATCGGCGCGGCAAACCAGTTCGGAACAGTTGCGGTCGTATCGCCCGAGCGCGCGACCGGGCGCCTGATGCTCGACGGTGTAACGCTTGCGCCGGGAGAGTCGCGGGAATTGGAGCCGCTTGCAGTTCTTCGCTCGGAAAAAAGTGTCGCCGCGATGGCTGCGCGATGGGCCGCGATGCTGGGCCGCGCGATGGATGCGAGGACAAGCGCTCCGTACCAGCGCGGATGGTGCTCGTGGTACCACTACTTCCACGCCGTTACGGAACAGGCGGTACGCGCGAATCTGCGGGCGCTCGCCGCGATGCGCGACGAGTATCCGATCGACGTGGTGCAGATTGACGACGGGTTTCAGTCCGCGCTCGGTGACTGGGATTCGACCAACGCGAAATTCCCAGGCGGACTCGAAAGACTCGCCGACGAAATCCGCGGCGCAGGCTTCACCCCGGGGCTTTGGACTGCTCCCTTTCTCGCCAGCCGCGAATCGCGCCTGATGCGCGCGCATCCGGACTGGTTCATCATGCGCGACTCGGGCGAGCCGGTTCGCGCCGGTTACAATCCGAACTGGAGCGCTATCGACGACAAGTTCGCTTACGCGCTCGATCCGAGCAATCCCGCTTTCGCGGAACATCTGGAGCGGCTTTTCGACCGGCTCTCGCGCAAGTTCGGCTACACTTACCTGAAGCTCGATTTCCTTTACGCGGCGGCGGCCGAAGGACGGCGCCATGCGCGCAATCTTACGCGCGCCGAGACGTTACGGCGCGGACTTGAAGCAATCCGCCGTGGCGCGGGAGACGGCGCGTTTCTGCTGGGATGCGGATGCCCGCTCGGGCAGGCGGTCGGAATCGTTGACGGGATGCGCATCGGCGAGGACGTCGCTCCGTACTGGGAATCCAGTGCTCAGGAGATGGGCGTGCCGGGAACGGCGCAGGCGCTGGAGGCGGTGCTCGCGCGAAGCTTCATGCATCGCCAGCTCTGGCTCAACGATCCCGATTGTCTGATGCTGCGCGCGAGGGAAACGGCCCTGTCCGGCGAGGAACGTCATTCGCTCGCCGCGACCATTGCGGTCTCGGGCGGGATGCTGGTCATCTCGGACGACGTGAGCCTGCTCACACGGGAAAGCGCGACGCTCTTTCACGCAGTTGCGAAGGTCGGCGCTGAAATCGACCGCCAATCGCGTGCCGAGCCGCCGCTCGCAGTCGAACGGGTACCGGGCGCTGCGCCAACACTCAGGATTCTCTCGAAGCGGCTTTCGGACGGCTCGATCCATATGGTGCTGAATCGCGGTGAGTCGGTCGAGCGAATCGACGCCGCGCAACTCAACTTGGGCGCCGGCCTTCGATGCGCGGTTTTCGAGCTGGGAAAAGAGGAGCGCGAGGCGCGCGGGCAGATCGAGATTCCGCCGCATGGGGCGCGATTGGTTCGATTCAGCCGCTAGCGAATTTTGATTACGCTCGCCCCAGGCCCGGCGCACATCGTAGCGTGAAGCGCGCGCGTGGCCGCATCGGGAGCAAGCGTCGCGTAGTAATCGCGCTCGAGCGCCGCGAGAATCGCCGGCGATTTCGCCGCGTCGGCCAGCGCGATCATGCATCCGCCGAACCCCGCGCCGGTAAGCCGCGCACCATAAGCTCCGGCTCGACGCGCACATTCGACCATCCGGTCGAGCCTCTCGGTGCTGACCTCGAAGTCGTCGCGGAGGCTTCGATGCGATTCGTCCATCAGGCGGCCCATTTCGTCCAGCCTTCCGTTGCCAAGCGCCTCGACCGCGCGATGCACTCGTTCGGTCTCGCTCAGGACGTGACGCGCGCGCCTTAGGCATTCGAGCGGGCGGCGCTCGTCGAGCTCAACCCGGGCCGCGCCTTCGCCAAGGAGAGCCGCGCGAAGCTCCGGCTCGGGAATCTCCAAAAACTCCGCCGCTTGCGCGATTGCGCCGGTAAATCTCTCCGGGATAATCGCGGCCAGGGTCTGAACGATGTCGTCGGCGCGCCAGTTGTCGAGATGCTTTACGATGTCGCCGAGAATCGTTGCGCCATCGATCCCGAAAGCGCGGCCCAGGATTCGCGCCGCGAGCGAGCATTCGACGACCCGGCGATTGTATTCGTTCCGCACCCGTCCCGATTTGTCGGCGACTTCAAGGCTGTCGGCAACGACAACCGCGGCCCCCGAGGGTATCGGAACCTCGGTTGTGCGAAGCGGATTGAATTCGATAAAAACCGCATGGTCCCGGCGGGCCATCAGCGAGACCGCCTGGTCCATCCCGCCCGCCATCGTACCCACGTACCACTCGCTTCGCGCGATCATCGCGGCCGCTTCCCGTGGCAAAAGCTCAAGCCCGTTGACGGCCATGAACCCAAGCGCCGCCGCGACGGTCAGCGCGGCCGAGGAAGAGAGGCCGACGGCGGTAGGCACCCGCCCGTCTATGAGAAATGTCGCACCGCTGAAGCGATCGATTGGAATTCCGCGCGCGCAGAAGTGGGTGATCACGCCCTGGACCGCTGCCTTTACGTAATTGGCCCAATCGCCCCGCGGATACGGTGGAATTTCGGGAGCGAGCGCGAAGCTTCGCGCAGGATAGGCGGGATCTGCATTGGCAATCTGGATCGTGCGGTCGCAACGCGCGGCTACAACGGCCACCGTCGAGCGATCGATCGCGATGGGCAGTACCGGCAGCCCGCTGTAGTCCGTATGCTCGCCGATAAGGTTGACACGCCCGGGCGCGCGAACCGCAAACACCGGCTCCATCGTGGAAAAGCCGCGCACAAGCGCTTCGGCGCGGTTGAATTCCTCTCTGCTCCACGCCTGCATGTTCATTGTCGTCTCGCGCCGCCTGGCCGAAAGCACTTTCGCACGGTTTCGAGATCCTCCGGGGTGCCGACGTCGCTCCAGAAGCCGCGCACCTCTATCGCACGGACGTCGAGCCCGCCGGCGGCCATCGCGGCGATTGCCTGCGGGAGTTCGAGTTCGCCCCGCTCCGACGGGGTTAGCCGTTCGACGTATCCGAACAAGCGCTCGGTTGCGGCAAACAGCCCCGCGTTGTTCCAGTTGGTGGTCGATGTGCCGGGTGGCGGCTTTTCGACGATTCGAATCACGCGCATCCGGTCATCGACGTAAACCGCCGCGCCGCGCCACGGATCGCGGGTGCGATTGACCGCGAGCAGCAGGTCGTAGGGCTCCGAGCGCGCATGCGCGACGAAGCGCGAATAGTTGCGTGGGTCCATCAGCACGTCGCCCCATGCGAACACGAAAGTTTCTTCCCGCGCGAGGAAATCCCTCGCCGCAAGCATCGCGCCCGCCGTGCCATTCAACTCCTGCTGGCGAATCGGCGTCAGGTGGGTTTCAGGACGGGCGCGATTGAACGATTCGCACCACGCGGCGATCTGCTCGGCGAGATAGCCGGTCACGATCGCAATCTCATGGATGCCCGCGTCGGCCAGGGCGCCTGCGATATGCGAAATGAGCGGCGCGCCGGCCACTTCGAGAAGCGGCTTGGGCGTCGATTCGGTCAGCTTGCCGAGGCGGGTTCCACGTCCCGCCGCAAGCAGCACCGCCCTTTCGATCGTGCGGGTCACGCTGGATAAATAGCATCCGCACGCGCGCCGTGCAGGCGGCTCGGCGACGCCTTAGGCGTCGAGCTTGCAAAGCCGCGCGGCGTGATTGAGCCCCGCGACCGCGGCGCGCCTTCTCAGGCATCGCGGCAAGCATCCCGGCAGGTTCCTTCATGCAGTTGGGGTCATGGACCTGATGCGGGAAATCGCTCGCCTGGAAAGAACCGATCCTCGCCGGCCAACGGCGGGAAAAAGGCAGGATGGCGCGGCGCGGGAATGCGCTACAATATGTCGGCGTTGATGGTGCTTTCGCAGGAGGCGATACGGTTTGCGGCGTTTGTCGCGGTGTTTGCCGCGATGGCGCTGTGGGAATCGGCGATGCCGCGGCGGCGGCGCTCGTTTCCGCGCACTGCCAGGTGGCCGGGCAACCTGGCAGTCGCCGCGATAAACCCGCTTATCGAGTTCTACCTGCTCTCCGTGACGCCGGTCGGCCTTGCGATGCTCGCCTCGGCGCGCGGATGGGGCCTGATGCGGGCGCTTTCCCTGCCGTGGACGACGGCGGTGGTCCTGACGGTAGTCGCGCTCGACATGGTGATCTATCTGCAGCACGTGATGTTCCATGCGGTGCCGCTGTTATGGCGCGTCCATCGGATGCATCACGCCGACCTGGATTTCGACGTCACCACCGGGCTTCGGTTCCACCCGGTGGAAATCCTGGTTTCGCTCGTCATCAAACTGGGCGCCGTCGCGGCGCTCGGTCCGCCGGCGGCGGGCGTGATCGCGTTTGAGGTGGCTCTGAACACGACCTCGATGTTCAATCACGCCAACGTGCATATCCCCGAGCGCGTGGACCGGCTGCTCAGGCTGCTGGTCGTGACCCCGGACATGCATCGAGTGCATCACTCGATGCTGGCGCCGGAGACCAACAGCAATTTCGGCTTCAATCTTCCCTGGTGGGATCGGCTCTTCGGCACGTATCGGGCCCAGCCGCGCGCCGGGCATGAAGCGATGACGATCGGACTGGGCCAGTTTCGCGAGGCCGTCGAGCTAAGACTGGACCGGATGCTGTGGCAGCCGTTTCGCGCCGGGGTCGGCGACTATCCTATCGGGCACGAGGAAACGACCTGAAGGCTCAAACGAGCCGGCTTCGGCGGGGTTCACGCGAGGCACCTGGGAAGGCTAGAATCAGGGCTCGGGAAACTCATCTGGTTAGCTGCACTGAAGGTCTAAGCGATGTTCGGAGAGATTAGCCCACGAACCCAGGCCAAGGCGCCTTTCATTTCGGTCGAAGAAGCGCTCGAGGAAACGCGCCGCGGTCACATGCTCATCCTGATGGACGATGAGGAGCGCGAGAACGAGGGCGATCTCTGCATGGCCGCCGAGAAAGTCACGCCCGAGGCAATCAACTTCATGAGCAAATACGGGCGTGGGTTGATCTGCCTGCCGATGGCGGCGGAGCGAATCGACCGGCTCGGACTCGGCATGATGGTCGGCGACAATCAGGCGCCGCTCGGCACCGCTTTCACCGCGTCGATAACCGCCAAGCGATGTCGAGGGTCGGGAATCTCGGCTCAGGATCGCGCCACCACGATTCTGCACGCTGTCAGAGAAGACGCGGGCGCCTCGGAGTTCATCAGCCCGGGCTACGTCTATCCGCTTCGCGCGCGCGACGGCGGTGTGCTGGTCAGGACCGGACAGACCGAGGGCGCAGTCGACCTAGCGCGGCTGGCAGGGCTCAAGCCCGCCGGCGTGATCTGCGAGATTCTGCGCGAAGACGGCACGATGGCGCGGCGCGACGACCTTATCGAGTTCGCGCGTGTCCACGGCCTCAAGATCATCACGGTGGCCGATATAATCGAGTACCGGCTGCGCAATGAAACGATGGTGCAGCGGGTTGCAGAGGCGCGGCTGCCGACCAGTTACGGCGAATTTCGGGCCATCGTGTACCGCACCCTGGTCGATTTCACTGAGCATATCGCACTGGTGATGGGCAACATCGATCCAGCAAAGCCGATCCTGGTCCGAGCCCATCGCGAATACCTGCCGGGTGACGTGTTTTGCTACTCGGCGCGCAATACGCGCAAGCTCCTGCACGCGGCGCTGGAGAAGATCGCTGCCGCCGGCGAAGGCGTTTTCCTCTACGTCAAGCGCGAAGCCAACACGATCGCCGCGGAACTCGATGCGGCCTCGCCCAAGGCCGGACGTCGGCCAACCACGCGGGTCAACTTGCCCGACGCGGAATTCCGTGACTATGGCGTCGGCGCGCAGATCATCCGCGACCTGGGCGTGCGCAAGATGACCGTGCTTTCGGACACCCCGCCGCGCCTTGCCAATCTTCCCGGCTACGGCCTGGAAATCGTGGGAAGCGTGCCGTTGACCGATGGAATCGCCAGCCAGAACAAATAGACTCCCGATTCGCTCGTTAAGCCGTCCGCGGCTCCATCCGCATGCGCGCGATTACCGCGTAACAGGTTTTTGCGAACCGATGCTGGCGCGCGGAAATGGGATCGCCGCGGGCCGGTGGCGCCCCGCCATCATGGCGCTGGCCGTTTTCCTCGCTATCGTCGCCGCGGGCTTCGGCTTGGGGATCCAGGCCGTCGAAGCCGCCCGGCCATCCGCCGCCGTGGTTGGAATTTCTTCGGTCACGCTGGAAACGCCGCTTCGGGCCGATACCCGCACGGTCATGGAAGTGACCGCGCAAATCCTGCCCGGCTGGCACATCAACTCGAACCATCCCACGGCTTCGTATTACATTCCGACCCGGCTTGGCGTAAGCACGCCGGAGCATGTCACGGCGGGAGCGGTGGAATATCCGCCGGCCCATGCCGAGGCGCTCGAATTCGCCCGCGGCCGGAAGCTTTCGGTATTCACCGGAACGGCTGTCTTCCGCGTTCCGATTGTCGCTGCGGCCGATCTGTCGGCGTCGGGCAGCTTGCCAGCCACGATCACGATCAACTACCAGGCGTGCGACAATCGCCAATGCCTGAGTCCGGCTTCCGTCAGCAGGACCGTCGATCTGCGAACGCTCGGTTTGGCGCAGGCACAAGGTGCAACCTCCGCGACCGACGCGCGGGCGCTCGCGATGCCGGGCGCAAACCTGGAACAAACGTTCGCGCGGCACGGATACCTGCTCGGTTTCCTGATAGTCCTGCTCGGTGGACTCGCGCTTAACCTGACGCCATGCGTCTATCCGCTCATTGGCGTTACGATCGCGTACTTTGGCAACCAGGGCGGGGGTACGCGGCGAGTTCTCATCCTGGCGCTCCTGTATGTGCTTGGAATCGCCACGATGTTCTCGGCCGTTGGGGTAGCGGCAGCGCTTTCCGGCGGTCTATTCGGCGCGGCGCTGCAGAATCCCTACCTGCTCGCGTCGATCGCGGCGGTATTGCTGGTCCTCGCCGCTTCGAGTTTCGGACTTTTCACGCTTCGGCCACCGCAGTGGATCGTGCGGCGGGCGGGAGCGGCGCGGCCCGGTTACGCGGGCTCGTTCCTGATGGGGCTCGGGATGGGCGTGGTCGCGGCGCCGTGTATCGGTCCGATTGTGCTCGGGCTTCTGCTGACGGTGCAACGCAGCGGTAGCCCGCTTTTCGGCTTCGCGCTGTTTTTCACCCTCGCCGTCGGGCTTGGGCTTCCGTACATCGGGCTTGCGATGGCGGCGGGAAGTATCCGGCGGCTGCCGCGCTCGGGTGAATGGCTGGCGTGGATTGAGCAGCTTTTCGGATTCGCCCTGGCGGGGCTCGCGCTCTATTTCCTCGACCCTGTTGTGCCGGGGCACCTGATGCTTCGTGTGCTGCCCTATTACGCGGCGGCGGCCGGCGTGTACCTGGGATTCATCACGGGTGCGGGCAGGAGATGGCGTCCGTTCCTGGTTATCCGCTCTGCGCTCGGAGTCGTGGCTCTGGCCGCGTTGGTTTACCTCTTGATTCCGCGCGCCGGGGCGCCCCATCTGAGCTTCGAGCCGTACTCCGAGCAGGTTCTTGCGATGGCGGCGCGGCAGCATCGGCCGGTGCTGCTGGATTTCAGCGCCGACTGGTGTATCCCGTGCCACGAGATGGAGCGCACGACATTTCGGGATCCCGCAGTGATCGCGGCTGCGGCGCGATTCGTTCGGGTGCGCGCGGATCTCACCGCGCAGGACGCGCGCAACCAAAAAATCATCGCGCGCTTCAATATCATGGGTGTCCCGACCGTGGTTCTGATCGATTCGCGCGGGAATATCCGCAAGCAGACGGTGGGCTACGTCGGACCTGAGCAGATGCTGGCAGACCTGCGCGCGATCGATTGAGTCACTACCGCCGCGTCGCCGCGAGCGAACGAATCGCCTGAAACGTGCACGTCCGCATGCGATAGCGTGGCAAGGTGCGCAAAGGACCTCCGCGAGGTTCCTGGGGGCACTTCAGGCGGAAGCTGAGCAGGGCGTTAGTTTTCTTAAATAGTGTTCTATTTTATGCTTCCCTCTGCCGTGTCACTGGCCCTACCGACGAGTCCAGTACGCGGGCAAATTTTCTTGAAAAATTCAGGAGTTTTTTGTTTGTCGATCGGATGATTGAAATATTGTTCTAGAAAAGCCGTCGTGGCGCTGGAGATTTGCTTTACATCACGACCTAAAAGGATTAGATTCTACGTGTGGGAGGGGCTGTCGAGGGCGAGGAGTCCGGTCTGTTTTTTTCCTATGGCAAATACTCAATCTTCCGAAGGGTACGGCGCAGAGTCCATAAAAGTTCTGGAAGGGATGGAGGCGGTCCGCAAGCGTCCCGGAATGTATATCGGCGACACCGGGGAACGGGGCCTTCACCACCTGGTCAACGAGATCGTCGATAACTCTATCGACGAGGCGCTCGCCGGATACTGCACCGAGATCGACGTCGTCATCCTTAGCGACGATCGGATTTCCGTCGCCGATAACGGCCGCGGGATTCCCGTGGAGATGCATCCGACCGAGAAGCGCTCGGCGCTCGAAGTGGTGCATACCGTGCTTCACGCCGGCGGCAAGTTCGAGCGCAATGTCTACAAGGTTTCGGGCGGCCTTCATGGCGTGGGTGCTTCGGTCGTCAACGCGCTCAGCGAGGACTTCGAGGTCGAGGTTCATCGGGGCGGCAAGGTTTACTTCCAGCGTTACGAGCGTGGGGTTCCCAGGACCAAGGTCGAAGAGCGCGGCACAACCCGGACCACCGGCACCAAGACGACCTTCTCGCCCGACCCGAAGATTTTCAAGGAGGTCAAGTTCAAGTACGAGACCGTCGCGCGCTATCTGCGCGAGATGGCGTACCTGAACGCGGGCCTCCGGATCCGGCTGAGGGACGAGCGCACCGGCAAGCAGGAGGAATTCCATTACGCGGGCGGAATCAAGGAATTCGTCGACTCGCTGGTTCAGACCAGCGAGCCGCTGCACGAGACGATCTTCTTCAAGGGCGTGCGCGACAATGTCGATATTGAGTGCGCGTTGTGCTGGACCGACGCCTTTCACGAGACCATCTTCGCCTACGCCAACAATATCCACACGGTCGAAGGCGGAACCCATCTGTCAGGCCTCAAGTCGGCCCTTACCCGCACGCTCAACAACTACGCGACGAAGAACAACCTGTTCAAAAACAAGGACATGCGGCTTGAAGGGGACGACACGCGCGAGGGCCTGACCGCGGTCATCAGCGTGAAGATCTCCGAGCCGCAGTTCGAAGGCCAGACCAAGACCAAGCTTGGCAATTCCGAGGTCGAAGGCCTGGTCACGGCGCTGGTGAACGAAAAGCTCGGCGAGTTCTTCGAGAAGAATCCCACCGCCGCCCGGCGAATCGTGGGCCGCGCGATCGAGGCGGCAACCGCGCGCGAGGCGGCGCGGCGTGCGAAAGACCTGGTGCGCCGAAAAGGCGCTCTTGACTCCGGCTCGCTGCCGGGCAAGCTCGCCGACTGCCAGGAGCGCGACCCCGCGCAGAGCGAATTATTCATCGTCGAGGGCCAGTCCGCAGGTGGCACCGCCAAGGAAGGGCGCAATCGCAAGACCCAGGCAATCCTGCCGCTTCGCGGCAAAATTCTCAACGTGGAACGCGCCCGGATCGACAAGATGCTCTCGTCGGCGGAACTGAGGACCCTGATCACCGCGCTCGGAATGGGTATCGGCGAGGACAAGGACCTCGCGAAACTCCGCTATCACAAGATCATCATCATGACTGACGCGGACGTGGACGGCTCGCACATCCGCACCCTGCTGCTAACGTTCTTCTTCCGCCAGTTTATCGAGGTGATCGAAAACGGCTACCTGTACGTCGCCCAGCCGCCGCTTTTCCGCGTAAAGAAGGGCAAGCTGGAGCGTTACGTGAAGGACGAAGGCGCGCTTGAGGACTACCTGACCGACCTCGGCGCCGAGGCGCTCACCCTGGAGGCCGGCAAAGGCAAGGACGCACGGGAATTCAAGGGTTCGGCGCTTAAGGCGCTGGTGCGAAAGGCGCTTCATCACGAGCGCATGTTCGAGCAGCTCGAGCGCCGCTCCAAGGAGCGGCCGATCGCGGCCGCGCTGGCCCGGCTTGCCAACGAGAAGAAAGTCACACAGGAGAGTTTCGAATCTGAGCAGGCGGCAAGGGAGATGGCCGAAGCGCTTCGCAAGGCGACTCGCGACGACAACCTGGTCTATAAAATCGAGGCCGACAACGGCACGCACTTCAAGGCGGTTTTCTCGCACAGCACGAACGGAGCGACCGCGCCTACCGTCGTCGATCAGACGCTCTTCCACTGCGGAGAGATGCGCGAGATTCGCCGGCTCGCACCCGAACTTGAGGCAATCAAGAGCCCGCTGAAGATCAAGGCGGGCGACGAGGAGCGCACCGTCGAAACGCTCAAGGCGGTCGCCGACGCGGTAATCGAGGCCGGGCAGAAGGGCGTCGAGATTCAGCGCTACAAGGGTCTTGGCGAGATGAACCCGGTACAGCTCTGGGACACCACGATGAACCCGCAGACGCGTTCGCTGCTCAAGGTGCAGATAGGCTCGATGGAGGAGGCCGAGGAGATGTTCTCGAAACTGATGGGTGATCAGGTCGAGCCGCGGCGCAGGTTTATCGAGGACAACGCTCTCGACGTGAGGAACCTGGATATTTGAGCCAAGGGCCACGGCTCGTCGAGCAAACTCACCCCGGCTCTCCGCCGCTTGTCGAGGTAAAGCGGTTCATCGGAAGAAGAGCACAGAAATCGCCAGGCAGAGATAGTCAGTAAATGGCTGAAACGAACGGCAACGAACCAATCCATAACGAACCGTCGCTTCTGAGTATCGAAGACGATATGCGGCAGTCCTATCTGGACTACGCGATGTCGGTGAATATCGGACGCGCGCTTCCGATGCTGCGCGACGGGCTGAAGCCCGTCCATCGGCGCATCCTGTACGCGATGTTCCGCGAGGGACTGCTCGCCAACCGCCGCCATTCCAAGTGTGCGGGCGTCGTCGGCGAAGTCCTCAAGCGTTACCATCCGCACGGCGACATGGCCGTGTACGAATCGCTGGTCCGGATGGCGCAGCCGTTCAGCATGCGTTACCCGCTCATCGATGGTCAGGGAAACTTCGGCTCGATCGACGGTGATCCGCCGGCGGCATATAGATACACCGAAGCGCGACTGACCCGGCTTGCTGAGCGGATGCTGGCCGATATCGACAAGGACACGGTCGATTTCGTTCCCAACTTCGACGGCTCGGGCGAGGAGCCGGAGATTCTTCCCGCGCAGATTCCGAACCTCCTCATCAACGGCGCCGACGGTATCGCGGTCGGGATGGCGACCAATATCCCGCCGCACAACCTGGGCGAAGTCTGCGACGCGCTGCTCAAGCTCATCGAGAATCCTGAACTTTCGCTCGCGCAAATTCTCGAAATCATCCCGGGACCCGATTTTCCAACCGGCGGGCTTTTGCTCGGCAAAAAGGCGGTTCGCGACGCCTATCTTGCCGGGCGCGGAATCTTGACGATGCGCGCGCTGGCGGCGGTCGAAACCGACAAGCGCAGCGGGCGCTCCTCGATTATCGTGCGCGAGATTCCTTACCAGGTTAACAAGTCGCGCCTTATCGAGAAGATCGCGGACCTGGTCAACGACAAGCGTATCGAGGGAATCAGCGACCTTCGCGACGAATCCGACCGCGACGGCATGCGTATCGTGATCGAGCTCAAGCGCGACGCCGAGCCGCGAATCGTGCTCAACCAGCTCTACAAGCATACGCCGATGCAGGAGAGCTACGGGATGATCATGCTCTCGATTCACGAGGGCCGTCCTCGCGAGTTCAACCTGCGCGACATGCTGCTCGAATTTTTGCAGCATCGCAAAATCGTCATCACCCGCCGCTCGCGCTTCGAGCTGAAGCAGGCCGAGGCGCGGCTGCACATCCTCGAAGGCCTGCTGGTCGCGCTCAAGAATCTTGACGCGGTAATCAAGCTGATTCGCAACTCCAAGGACGCCGAGACCGCGCGCACGGGCCTGATGCGCCAGTTCGGACTCACCCAGCTGCAGGCGCAGGCGATCCTCGATCTCACGCTTCGGCGACTGACCTCGCTCGAACGCGACAAGATCGAGCTGGAGCACAAGGAGACGCTGGAGACGATCGAGCGGCTTAAGAGAATTCTTGCCGACGAGAAGGAGCTGATGAAGCTCATCCAGGAGGAGCTGCGTGAAATCAAGAAGGAGTTCGCCGATCCGCGCCGCACCCAGATTGTCGAGGACGAGGGCGAGATTTCGATCGAGGACCTGATCGTCGAGGAAGACGTGCTCGTCACCGTCACCCACGGCGGCTATATCAAGCGCACCCCGCTCTCGCTCTATCGGACGCAGCGCCGCGGCGGACGCGGCAAGCTCGGCGCCACGACCGGCGACGAGGACTTTATCGAAAGCCTCGAGCGCGTATCGACTCACGACCGGCTCTTGTTCTTTACCAACAAGGGCAAGGTCTACGAGCTCAAGGCCTACGAGCTGCCGGAGGCCGGACGCACCGCCCGCGGCCGCTCGATCGCCAACCTGCTGAGCCTGGCAAAGGACGAAACGCTATCTGCTTTCATCCCGGTTCCGCGCGAGACCACCGGCAAGTACGTGTTTTTCGCGACGCGCCGCGGCCGCGTCAAAAAGACCGAACTCGATCAGTTCGCCAACGTGCGTTCGAGCGGGATAATCGCGATTAACCTCGAAGAGGGCGATGCGGTGGTCGATGTCCGGATCACCGACGGCAACCAGCACATCGTGCTTTCCTCGCGCGAGGGCCAGGCGATCCGCTTCAGCGAAGACGAAGTCCGCCCGATGGGCCGCGACACGCAGGGCGTCATCGGAATGGAGCTTGAATCGCGCGCCGCCAAGGATGGCAAAACCATAACCCTCTTCGAGGACGAAGTGGTCTCGATGGCGACGGTGCGCGACGACGAAACCCTGCTGACCGTCTCCGAACTTGGCTTCGGCAAGCGCACCCCGGCTTCCGAGTATCGTGTGACGCATCGCGGCGGCAAGGGCGTCATCACGATGAACGTTACGGAAAAGACCGGCAAGGTGGTCGGCGTTCGGCAGGTCGGCTCGGACGATCAGGTCGTGCTCATCACCGACCGCGGCAAGGTGATCAGGCTTCCGGTCAAGAGCGTCAGGATAACCGGACGCAACGCTCAGGGCGTCCATATGGTCAAGCTCGAGGAAGGAGAGCGCGTGAGCGCGGTCGTGCCGCTGGCCGAAAAGGATGATGACGGCAATGGCGGCGATGGCTCCAACGGCAATGACGCCGGCCAGGAGAACTAGCTCCGTGCGCCGCGTCTCGGTGAGCGATGGACACGACGGGGCGGTGGGCCTTACAATTGGAGATTGATGGGGACGAAAAATGAATCGGACCAGGAGCAGCCGGAAACTTCCGAAGCAACGCCCGGCAACGGCGAGTGCCTCCGAATCCTCGCCTGCGAGGCCGACCAGATGCACTGCCCAGTCTGTGGCACCAATGTACGCGATTTGACCCTGCCGCGGGGCGAACCGGAAGCATTCTTCTTCATCTGCAAGTGCTGCATGAGCGAGACCCTTGTGCGTTTCCCGCTCGACCTGATGGGCGACCCGGAGCGAACGGTTTGAGCCCGCAAAGCCCCGTGCGCCGTCGCCACCGGCTAAGCGCAGCGCCGCGCGCTGACAGGCAGCAATCGCGCTGTCAGTCGCGCGGTTCGCCAGCGCCGAGCCCGAGCGACACGTAGGCTTGATCTGCCGCCGCGAGCGCCCGGCCCCGCGCAATTTCCATCCCCATCGCCCCCAGGATGTCCTCGAGCGCGTTCAGCACCAGCATCACATTCTCACGCCGCGACCCTTCGCCCATAAGCCCGACTCGCCATACCTTGCCCTTGAACGGGCCGAGTCCCGCGCCGACCTCCATGTTGAACAGCTGGAGCAAGCGTTCGCGCACCCGTGCCTCGTTGATGCCTTCAGGGACCACGACCGCGGTAAGCTGCGGCAGCCGATACCCCTGCTGCGCCGCCATCTGAAGGCCCATCGCGGCAAGCCCCGCCTGCAGCGCCGTGGCGTTGGCGCGATGCCGTTCCCATCGCGCTTCGAGGCCTTCCTCGATGATGATGCGGAGCGCTTCGTACAGCGCGTAGTTCATCGTGATCGGGGCCGTGTGATGGTAAAGCCGCTCGGGGCCCCAATAATGCTCGATCATCGCGAGGTCGAGATACCACGAGCGGCACTTGCGCTTGCGCTTTCGCACCGCTTCCATCGCGCGCTCGCTGAAGGTGACGGGCGCAAGACCCGGCGGCGCGCCAATACCCTTTTGCGTGCAGCTATAGCACGCGTCGATTTCCCACTTGTCTATCTCAACCGGCACGCATCCGAGCGAGGTGACCGCGTCGGCGACCATCAGCGCGCCGGCACGATGCGCCAGGCGCGAGATTTCCTCGAGCGGCTGATGGACGCCGGTTGAAGTCTCCGCATGAACGATCGCAACCAGTTTCGGCTTCCTGGCTGCCTTGAGCGCGTCGGCAATCCGCTCAGGTTCGACGATTTTTCCCCACTCGGCCTCGACCTTGTGGACCTGGGCGCCCTGGCGTTCGGCGGCGTCGACGATTCTCGCGCCGAAAGCGCCCGCAACTCCGACTACCACTTCGTCGCCGTCCTCGATCAGGTTTGCCAGCACAGCTTCCATGCCGGCGGAGCCGGTTCCCGAAACCGGAAACGTGATTTCGTTCCTTGTTCGGAAGACCAGCCGGAGCAGCTTCTTGATCTCCTCCATCACGCCGACGAAATCGGGGTCCAGGTGCCCGAGAACTGGCGAGAGCATCGCCTTCATCACGCGCGGATGGACATTCGAGGGGCCGGGTCCCAGGAGGATTCGCGCGGGCGGCTTGAGTTCAGCGAATGAATCTGCCGACGGCTTTTCCAACTTTCGCTCCTTGATACACGCGCCCGGGCCGGAAGTTCGCCCGCTGACCGAGCACAACCGGGCCGCGGCCGGGAAATGAATCGAGTGCATAATTATTACCGCTCATCGGGCGTAGCCGGAAGCCTTGTTCCACGGCGGTCCGCATACGCGGGCAGAAAATGCTAAAGTTGCGCGTGTGAGCGCAACCCCGGCGAAGGAAAAACGCACCGGCAGGACGCTGGTGGAAGAGCTTGCCGCGATTGTCGGCGAAGATGGCGTCGTGTCGCGCCCAACCGAGCTGAAGGTTTACGAGTGCGACGGCTGGACGGTCGAGAAGAGCGCACCCGAGCTTCTCGTGCTGCCGCGCAACACCAAACAGGTGAGTGGCGTGCTGAAGGCGCTCCATCGCCGCGCTATCCCCTTCGTCGCGCGCGGAGCTGGTACCGGGCTTTCCGGCGGCGCGCTTCCGATAGGCGCGCCCGTGATGGTCTGTACGTCGCGGATGAACCGGATCCTCGCGATCGACCTGGCAAATCGCCGCATCGAGGTGCAAAGCGGCGTCGTCAATCTTAACGTCACCAGCGCGGTCCGCTCGCGCGGCTTCTTCTACGCCCCCGACCCCTCGTCGCAGGCCGCGTGCACGATCGGCGGCAATATTGCGGAGAATTCCGGCGGCCCGCACACGCTCAAGTACGGCGTCACGACCAATCACGTGCTTGGCCTGGAACTGGTTCTGCCCGACGGCGAGGTCGTCGAGCTCGGGGGAGCGGCAGAGGAGCGATGTGGCTACGACCTGGTGGGCGCGGTGGTCGGTTCGGAGGGAACCGTGGGAATCGTCACCCGCGCAACCCTCAGGCTGCTTCGCGAACCGGAGAGCCGCCGCACGATCCTCGCCGCCTTTCCCGACGTCGATTCCGCAACCCGCACGGTCTCCGCGATAATCGCCTCCGGCGTCATCCCGGGCGCAATCGAGCTGATGGATCGGCTCATCATCCGCGCGGTCGAAGAGGCGTTCCACGTCGGATTGCCCGCCGATGCGGGCGCGGTGCTGATCGTCGAGTTCGACGGTTATGCAGCGGGGCTGGACGAGCGGGCGAGCGCCGCTGTCGAAATAGCTCGCCGATACGGCGCGACGGACTCGCGCCTTGCCCGCAGCGAAGCCGAGCGCGCACTTCTGTGGAAGGCGCGAAAGCGCGCCTTCGGCGCCGTCGGGCGGCTCGCGCCGAACTACGCGACCCACGACGGCGTCGTCCCGCGGACTCATCTGCCGCAAATCCTCCGTGAAATAAGCGCGATCTCCGAGCGCTACGGATTGGCCATCGGCAACGTCTTTCATGCCGGCGACGGCAATATCCATCCGATAATCCTCTACGACGAACGGCATCCGGAACAGGTGCGAAGGGCGATCGACGCCGGGCGGGACATCCTGCGCGCATGCCTTGCGATGGGCGGAAGCCTGACGGGAGAGCACGGGATCGGTGCGGAAAAGATGGGTGAGATGCCGCTTATGTTCTCGCCCGACGACCTGCTCGCGATGGCCGCACTCAGGCGCGTCTTCGATCCCGGCGAGCGCGCGAACCCGAACAAGATTATTCCCAGGCCCGGCGCCTGCGTCGAAGTGGCCGCGCCGCATCGCCAGGTCCCGGTATGACTCCCACAGAGGCGACGAGAACTCGCCCCGAGCGCGAAGAGCTTGGCCAACAAATCCAGCGGCTCCTCGGCGCGGGCCGCGCACGCGAGCCGATCGCGCCCGAAGCCGCCGCATGCGAGGTTGTCGTCGAGCCCGAAAGTATCGATGAAATCAGAGAGCTGGTGCGCAAGTGCGAGACGGACCGTCTTACGGTGGCGCCGCTCGGCTCTGCGCGCACCCTCTCTGAGATTCGCACCAGCCGCGTGGCGTTCGGCGTGTCGCTTGCGCGCATGCGCCGCGTCATCGCCTACGAACCCGGCGACATGACCATCGTGGCCGAGGCGGGCGTCACGCTCGGCGAACTGAATCGTCTTTGCTTCGAGCATCGCCAGCGCCTGCCGGTCGATCCGCGCGAGCCCGACCGCACGACGGTGGGCGCGATGGTCGGCGCGTCGCACGCGGGACCCACGCGGCTCAGCGAGGGCACTGTGCGTGATCTGCTGATCGGCGTCGGCTTCATTGGCCACGGCGGACGGCTCGCGCGCGGCGGCGGAAGGGTCGTCAAAAACGTCGCCGGCTATGATTTGATGAAGGTGATGACGGGTTCGTTCGGCACCCTGGGTATCGTCGTGGAGGCGGCGTTCAAGGTTCGCCCAATACCCGAGAATTACAGCCTTGCAGTGCGCAGATTCCGCCGCGACACCGAGGCGTTTGAGGCTGCGGCCACGCTCAACGAGGCACTCGCGATGGTCCATCTCGAAGTGCTGAGTCCCGGGCCCTCCGCGGCGCTCGGCTACGACTACGATTGGGTGGTGATGGCGGGCTTCGCGGGCAATCGCGCCGAGCTGGATTATCAGCGGGCAAAAATTGTCGAGGTGCTTGGAAGCGAGGCTGACATGCTCGAAGGCGCCTGCGCCGAGTCGTCCTTCGCTTCCCTTCGCGACATGGATTTCCCCGCCGACGGACTGGTCGCGCAGATCGCCGTCAAACCGGCCGAACTGGCGCGATGCGCGCGCGAATGCTCGGGCGAGTATCGGGCGCATGCGGGCTCGGGCGTGGCACAGGTCTGGTTCGAGGAGATCGGCGAGGGCACCGCCGAGCAGACGGTCACGCGATGGCGCGAGATGGCGCGGCGCGCGGGCGGAAGTTTGCGCGTGCTTAGGGCGCCCGAGACGATGCGCGCGGAAATCGAGTTCTTCGACCGGCCGTCGGACGGGGCGTTCAGCCTGATGAAGCGGCTCAAGCAGACCTTCGATCCGGCGAACATTTTCAACCCGGGATGCTTCGTGGGAGGACTCTGATGGAACATCCCGCGGGCTCACCGTCGCACCCGGTGCGCGACGTCGTCGATTACGAGCTTCTTTTCGACTGCGTCCACTGCGGACTTTGCCTGGAAGCATGTCCCACCTACAAGGTGACGCGTGCCGAGATGGACTCCCCGCGTGGGCGCGTCTACCTGATGAAGGCGCTCGCGGAAGGCCGTCTCGCTCTCGACGATGACGCGGCACGCCACCTGGACTTGTGCCTTGGATGCCGTGGATGCGAAACCGCCTGTCCTTCGGGTGTGCGTTACGGGCGTCTTATCGAAGACGCGCGCGCTTTCGTCGAGAAGAATTACGCGAGGAGGCGCGCCGATCGTCTCGTGCGCCGGCTGGTCGGCATCGTCTTCCCCTATCCGCGACGGCTTCGCGCGATGCTCGCTCCGCTCAGGCTTGCCGAACGGCTCAGGATGCGCGGACTCGTCACGCTTGCGCTTTCGGGCAGGCCCCGAGAATGGATGGAACTTCTGCCGCCGCTGTGCAAGGCGCCAGGCCCGCAAACGTCAACTGAGACCGCCTACGCACCCGCGCCCGGCGCGCCAGCCGTCGCGGTGCATCACGGATGCGTCACGCAGGTGCTCGCCGACTCGGAGAATCTGAACAGCGAGCGGGTACTCGCCGCGGCCGGCTACCGTATAACGAAGCTCCGCACAACGGTCTGTTGCGGCGCGCTCGATCTGCATTCGGGCAATCTCAAGCGTGCGCGGCAGTTCGCCCGCGCGAACGTACGCGAGATCATCCGAAGCGGCGCCGACGCAATCGTCTCGGCGGCCTCGGGATGCTCAAGCGCAATCGCCGAGTACGGCGAATTGCTCAAGGACGACCCCGAATTTGCCGCCGACGCGCGCGCGGTCTCGGCAAAACTGCGCGAACTAAGCTCGCTCGTGCTCGAGCGCGGCGCTCCAAGGTTCCGCGAGATGCGATGCACGGTGACGTACCACGACGCGTGCCATCTGGCGCACGGACTCGGCGTCCGCGAGGCGCCGCGAAAGCTTTTGAAGTCGATACCCGGGCTTCGGCTGATCGAGATGCCGGAGTCGGACATGTGTTGCGGCTCGGCGGGGAGCTACAACCTTACCGAACCCGCGATGGCGCGACAGCTGGCGCAGCGCAAGGCCGAGCGGGCGCTTGCAACCAAGGCGCGCTACGTGGTGCTGGCGAATCCGGGATGCGAATTTCAGATCGCGGCGGAGCTGAGGCGCCGGCGCTCGCGCGCCGAGGTCATCCATCTCGCCGATTTCCTCGCGATGGCGCTCGAACGCTGAGCGGGCGCTTCCTAAAGACCAGCCGCTTTACGCTCGTGCTGCCGCAAAACAGCAGGCTTGGGCGTTTTTCACATGAAGAGCCGTCGTGTAAATGAAATCGTGGGTGAGGCAATGATCGATTACGGCAAATTCGAAAACGCAATCGGACTCAACTGGTACGAGATCGATCCGAACCTGCAGCAGTTGATGCATCGCAAGCTCGATCCGGCCGACCTCAAGTGGTGTGAGCCGGAGCTGACGCGGGTCGGCGCGCTGGTCGGCGGACCGATCGCCGAGCGCGCGGAAATCACCGACAAGAATCCGCCGCAACTGATCAGTTTCGACCGATGGGGCGAACGGATCGACGAAGTAAGGCATCACCCGACCGCTCTGGCCACCAAGCGCGACGCCTGGGCGGCCGGGATCAGCGGTCCGCGGCTGCGTAATGAGGCAGCGCGGCTTGGGCGGCCTTATCCCGCGATTATGACCACCGCGCTCAACTACCTGCTCTCCCAGGCGGAGACCGGGATGCTGTGCGCGATCGGAATGACCAGCGGCGTTCTCGGTCTTGTCTCGCGTTACGCGCCGAAGCATCTGAAGGACGAATTCGTGCGTCATCTCACGGCCGAGGATTTCGACGACGCGTGGGACGGCGCGATGTTCATGACCGAGAAGACCGGGGGCTCGGACCTCGGCACGCTGACCACGACCGCGCGCCGTGACGGCGAGCGATGGCTGCTTAACGGCTCGAAGTGGTTCTGCTCGAACGTTGACGCAAGCGCGATCGCCACGCTGGCGCGGCCCGAAGGCGCGCCCGACGGGCTCCGGGGCGTGGCGCTGTTTCTGGTCCCGCGGTTAAGGCGCGACGGACGGCGCAACGGAATCCATATCCGCCGCCTCAAAGACAAGCTCGGCACCCGCGCCGTGCCGACCGCCGAAGTCGATTTCGTTGACGCGGAAGCCTACCTGATGGCGGGTGAGGACGCCGGAGCCGAGGCGGCGCTGGACGGGCGCGGAATCAACCGCATGATGGAGATGGTAAACGAGTCGCGCCACGGAGTTTCCGTGATGGGGCTCGGAATCATGCGGCGCGCGTTTCTGGAATCCGCCATCTTCGCCGCGCATCGCAGCGCTTTCGGGCGCCTGCTGCAGGATCTGCCGATGATGCGCGAGACGCTGGTCGGGATGGTGGTCGAACTGGAGGCGGCTGCCGCGCTGGTGTTCGCAGCGACCGCCGACGACGGTCCGCTCTCGCGGCTGCTCGTGCCGCTTGCAAAATTCCGCGCGACCCGGCGCGGGGTCGAGCTTGCCTCGCAGGCCGTCGAGGTGCACGGCGGCAATGGTTATATCGAGAACTGGCCGGTCGCGCGCCAATTGCGCGACGCCCAGTGTCACACGATCTGGGAAGGCACCGAGAATATCATCAGCCTCGACGTGATGCGCGCGCTCAGGGACGAACAGGTGGTGAAGATGCTCTTCGGCAGTATCGAGGCTCGCCTTTCAGTCAGCGCGCCGACGCTCGAGGCGGCGCGCGGGACCGTGGCCGGCGCTCTTTCGGAACTGCGCGAGGCGCTTCAGTTTTTGTCACGCGCCGAACGCGATCTTGCGCAGCTTCGCGCGCGAAGCTTTACCGCCTACCTCGCCGATGTCGCTCAGGCGGCGCTTTTGCTCGAAGAGGCGCAGTGGGAACTCGAGAACCGCGCGAGTGCGCGCAAGGCGGTCGTCGCGGAACTTTTCATCCGCTCGCACCTGGCGCATCGCCCGCTGCGCGGAATCACGTCGAGTGAAAGGGTTGCGCTGGATTTGTTCGAGCCGCTTACGCGCTACGGCGAAATCGAACCGTCGCGCGCCGAGGCCGCATTGCGCACGCAGTAAACGTAAGGCTTCGTCCTGCGCGCATTGTTCAGCGTGGCGCCAACACGCCGCATCGGCTGGTAATCGCGGTATGGCGCGCAACCCGGATGGCGTTGCGGCGGGTCCGATTACAGTTCGGGGCTTGCGGGCAGGAAGGTCTGTCCCATCAGGTAAGCGTCGACCGCGCGGGCGCATTCGCGCCCTTCCCAGATCGCCCAAACGACCAGCGACTGCCCGCGGCGCGCGTCGCCGGCGGCGAACACGTTCGGGACGCTCGACTGGTAATTGTCGCACAGCACGTTGCCGCGCTGATCGAGTTTGAGCCCGAGCTGCGCGATGATCGAGTCGGTCTCGGGGCCGAGGAATCCAAGCGCGAGAAGCACGAGGTCGCAATCGAGTTCGAACTCGCTGCCCGGCACTTCCTCCATCGCCATACGGCCGTTGTCGCGCTTCCACCTGAGTCGCACTCCGTGGAGCTTTCGCACGTGGCCCTTGTCGTCGCCCGAAAAGCGCTTGGTGTTAATGCTCCAGTCGCGGATGACCCCCTCTTCGTGCGAAGTTGAGGTGCGGAGGATCATCGGCCACTCTGGCCATGGCATCTCCGCGGTACGGCGTGCCGGCGGCATCGGCAAGAGCTCGAACTGGTGAACGCTGACCGCGCCCTGGCGGTTCGAGGTTCCGAGGCAATCGGAGCCGGTATCGCCGCCGCCCAGGATGACGACGCGCTTTCCGGCCGCGGTTATCGAAATATCCTCGGGAATGATGTCGCCCTGGTTGCGCCTGTTCTGTTGCGGCAGGAATTCCATCGCGAAATGGATTCCCTTCAGCTCGCGGCCGGGAATCGGCAGATCGCGCGGCTTGGTCGCGCCGACCGCAATTACGATCGCATCGTGCTTCGCCCTAAGCGCGTCGGCGTCGATGTCGCGTCCGACATGGCATCCGATGACGAACTCGACGCCTTCGGCGCGCAACTGCGCGAGGCGGCGGGTGACAATGCGCTTTTCAAGCTTGAAGTCGGGAATCCCGTACATCAAAAGACCGCCGACCCGGTCGTCGCGCTCGTACACGGTGACAGCGTGGCCCGCACGCGCAAGTTGCTGCGCGCAGGCAAGCCCGGCCGGGCCCGAACCGATAATCGCGACGCTCTTGCCTGTTTTGCGCTCCGCAGGCATCGGCGCAACCCATCCGTGCTCCCATGCGTGCTCGATGATGTTTTTTTCGATGAGCTTGATGGTGACAGGATCGTTATTGATGTTGAGGACGCACGCTTCCTCGCATGGAGCTGGGCAGACGCGGCCGGTGAAGTCGGGAAAATTGTTGGTCGAATGCAGGCGCTCGATCGCTTCCTTCCATCGGCCGCGGTAAACGAGATCGTTCCAGTCGGGAATAATGTTACCGAGCGGGCATCCCTTGTGGCAGAAGGGGACTCCGCAGTCCATGCATCGCGCGCCCTGAATGCGAAGCTTCTCTTCGGGCATCTTGAGCTCGATTTCGCGCCAGTCCTTCACGCGTTCCTCGACGGGACGCCGGGAAGCGTTCTCGCGCTTGAACTCCATGAAGCCCGTTATCTTTCCCATCTAAGCGGTTCTCCCAGACGCCGTTTGGATGATGATTCCACTCGCGAGTCAGTTTGCGTGCACCGCGTCAGACTGCGGCAAGCCGCGCCATGTCGGACTTGACGTTGAGATGCTGTGCTTCGAGGACCCTGCGATATTCGGTCGGTATCACCCGGACGAACTTGCCCAGATACTCGTCCCAGCGCTCCAGTATCCGGCTGGCCAGCGTGCTTTCAGTGTACTGATGATGGCGGGCTATGAGGGCGCGAAGCCGATGGATTTCCTCGTCCTGCGTCACCGGGCCGAGTTCGACCATCCCCATGTTGCATCGCGAGGCGAAGCTGCCGTCCTCGTCGAGGACGTAAGCGACCCCTCCGCTCATTCCAGCGGCGAAATTGCGTCCGGTCCTGCCGAGCACGACCACCAGGCCGCGCGTCATGTATTCGCATCCGTGGTCGCCCACGCCCTCGACGACCGCAGTTGCGCCGCTATTGCGCACCGCAAAGCGCTCTCCCGCAACGCCGCGGAAGAACGCCTCGCCGCCGGTCGCGCCGTAAAGTGCAACGTTGCCGATTAGTATGTTCTCTTCGGCCTTGAAGGTCGCTTCGCGCGGCGGGCGCACCGCGATGAACCCTCCCGAAAGGCCCTTGCCACAGTAGTCGTTGGCGTCGCCCTCCAGGTACAGCGCAACACCAGGGGCAAGCCATGCGCCGAAGCTCTGGCCCGCCGAGCCTTTGAAGTGGCACTGAATCGTGTAGGGGGGGAGCCCCTCTTCGCCGTAACGGCGCGAAACCTCGGCCGAAAGCATCGTGCCCACGGTACGGTTCGAGTTGCGGATCGGAAGGCGGATTTCGACCGGCTTGCGATTTTCCAGCGCCTCGCGCGAAAGCTCGATAAGCTGGTTGTCGAGCGCGTTTTCGAGCCCGTGATCCTGGTGCGTGACGCAACGGATCGCGACATCCGGCGCGACCTCGGGCTTGAAAAGGATCTGGCTGAGATCGACCTTACGCGCCTTCCAGTGCTCGATCGCCTCGTCGAAATCGAGGCATTCGACGTGCCCGACCATCTCGTCGATGGTGCGAAAGCCGAGTTCAGCCATATATTCGCGGGTCTGCTCAGCGACGAACATCATGAAGTTGACGACGTGCTCGGGCTTGCCAGCGAAGCGCTTGCGCAACTCGGGGTCCTGGGTCGCGATACCGACCGGGCAGGTGTTCAGATGGCACACGCGCATCATGATGCAGCCCTCGGCGATGAGCGCGGAACTTGCGAAGCCGAATTCCTCGGCGCCGAGCAGGCATGCGATTGCGACGTCGCGCCCGGTCTTGAGCTGGCCGTCGGTCTCGACACGGATGCGCCCGCGCAGGTCGTTCATCACGAGCGTCTGCTGCGTTTCAGCAAGGCCAAGCTCCCACGGGATGCCGGCGTGCTTGATCGACTGAAGCGGCGAGGCGCCAGTACCGCCGTCATGCCCGCTTATCAGGACCACGTCGGCCTTGGCCTTGGATACGCCGGCGGCGACGGTTCCCACGCCGACTTCGGCGACCAGCTTGACGCTGATGCGCGCGCGATTGTTCGCGTTCTTCAGGTCGTGGATTAGCTGGGCGAGGTCCTCGATCGAGTAGATATCGTGATGCGGCGGCGGGGAGATCAGCCCGACGCCCGGCGTCGAGTAGCGGATGCGTGCGATCTCCGCGTCGACCTTGTGGCCGGGAAGCTGCCCGCCTTCGCCCGGCTTGGCGCCCTGCGCCATCTTGATCTGAAGCTCGTCGGCGTTGACAAGATAGTTGCTGGTTACGCCGAAACGTCCCGAGGCGACCTGCTTGATCGCGCTTCGACGCCAGTCGCCGTTGGGATCGGGCTTGAAGCGCTCGGGATCCTCGCCGCCCTCGCCGGTGTTGCTCTTGCCGCCGATCCGGTTCATCGCGATAGCAAGGGTTTCGTGCGCCTCCTTGCTAATCGAGCCGAACGACATCGCGCCGGTCTTGAAGCGCTTGACGATTTCGGCAGCCGGTTCGACCTCTTCGAGCGGCACGGGCGGGCGGGTGTGGACGAACTTGAACAGCCCGCGAAGCGTAGCGAGACGCCGGCTGTCCTCATCGACCATGCGCGCATACTCCTTGAACAGCCGGTAATTGCCGGAGCGCACGGCGTGCTGGAGCTTGGCGATCGTGTTCGGGTTCCACATGTGGAACTCGCCGCGCCGCCGCCATTGGTACATGCCGCCGGGGTCGAGCTCGCCGTCGAGGTTGGCGGCAATCCTGAAAGCATAGCGATGCCGGGCGGCGGTCTCCGTCGCGATCTCTTCGAGTCCGACTCCGCCCACGCGTGACGCGGTCCAGGTGAAGTAACGATCGATCAGGTCCTTTTCGAGCCCGATCGCCTCGAAGATCTGCGCCCCGCGGTAGCTCTGGATGGTCGAGATGCCCATCTTGGAGGCGACCTTGATCAGGCTCTTGGTGACGGCCTTTACGAAGTTGTGGACCGCCTCGTCGGGCTCAATATCGAGCCGCCCGTCGCGAATCATCTCGGCGAGCGTTGCGTATGCAAGATATGGGTTAACCGCGCCCGCGCCGTAGCCAATCAGCAGGCAGAAGTGCATCGCCTCGCGCGGCTCGCCCGACTCGACGACCAGCCCCGCGCGGGTGCGGGTCCCCTCGCGGATCAAGTGATGATGCACGCCCGCGCTCGCGAGCAATATCGGGACTGCGGCATGCTCGGCGTCGATTCCGCGGTCGGAAAGAACGATTATCGTGTAGCCGTTCGCTATCGCTTCGGAAGCCTCGCGGCAGAGCCGGTCGAGCGCCGCGCGCATCCCGCTTGCCCCCTCGTTGACCGGGTACAGCGTTGAAAGCGTTGTGGCGCGCAGCCCTGGACGGTCAAGGCTCTTTATCGCGGCCATTTCCTCGTTGGTCAGGACGGGAGCCTTGAGCCTCAGCTGGCGGCAGTGGAGCGGACTTTCCTCGAACAGGTTCTGCTCCGCGCCGATGGTGGTCTCCGCCGACGTGATCATCTCCTCGCGGATCGGATCGATAGGCGGATTGGTAACCTGCGCGAACAGTTGCTTGAAGTAGTTGAACAGCGGCTGCGGACGGTCGGAGAGCACCGCCAGCGGCGTGTCGTTGCCCATCGAGCCGACCGGCTCCTGCCCGTTGACCGCCATCGGCGCGAGGATCAACTTGAGATCCTCGAGCGAGTAGCCGAGCGCCTGCTGAAGCTTGAGGAGATCCATCCCCTGGAACTCGTCCATAGGCGCAACCGAGGAAGGTCTGGGAAGTTCCTCGAGGTCGACCAGATTTTCGTCAAGCCATTTCCGGTACGGCTGCCGCGCCGCCATCGAGGCCTTTATCTCCTCGTCCTGGACGATCCGCCCAAGCGCGGTGTCGACTAGAAACATCTTGCCCGGCTGAAGGCGGCCCTTGAGTGCGACATTCTCCGGCGGGATGTCGAGCACGCCTGTCTCCGAAGCCATCACGACCAGCCCGTCCTTGGTCACGAGGTAACGCGATGGACGAAGTCCGTTGCGGTCGAGCACCGCGCCAATACGCACGCCGTCGGTGAACGCGATCGAGGCGGGACCGTCCCACGGCTCCATCATGCAGGAATGGAACTGGTAGAACGCGCGTTTGCCGTCGTCCATCTGACGATCGTTCTGCCACGCCTCCGGGATCATCATCATGACCGCGTGCGGCAGGGAACGGCCGGTCCGTACCAGCAGCTCAAGGCAGTTGTCGAACTTGCCCGAGTCGGTCTGCGTCGGTTCGACAATCGGCGCAAGCTTGTGGATGTCGTCGCCGAACAGCGGCGAGGAAAACATCTTCTCGCGCGCGTGCATCCAGTTCTCGTTGCCGCGCAGCGTGTTGATCTCGCCGTTGTGAGCGATGAAGCGGAACGGATGCGCGCGGTCCCAGCTCGGGAACGTATTGGTCGAAAACCGCTGATGCACCATCGCAAGCGCGGTCACGACCTCGGGATCGAGCAGGTCGGGATAGAACTCGGGAATCTGATGCGAAATGAGCTGGCCCTTGTAAACGATCGTCGCCGCCGAAAGGCTGCAGAAATAGAACAGCTCGGGGTCGGTCAGCTCCAGCGTGGCGAGCGCCTCGTGAGTGGCGCGTTTGCGGATGACGTAGAGTTTGCGCTCGAGCGCGTCGTGATTTTCGATACCCGCGCCGCCTCCGATGAAGACCTGGCGAATCGTCGGCATCGCGCGCCGCGCGAGATCACCGCACGCGCTCTCGACGATCGGGACGTCGCGCCATCCGAGCAGCGTCAATCCTTCCTGGCGCACCACCCGTTCGACGATTTTCTCGCCCGCCGCGCGCTTCATCCCGTCGCGCGGCAGGAACAGCATGCCGACCCCGTACTGGCCGCGTCCCGGAAGCCTGATGCCCAGCCTGGCGGCTTCGCGGCTGAAAAATTCATGCGGAACCTGGAGCAGTATCCCGGCGCCATCGCCGGTCTTCGGATCGCATCCGCAGGCTCCGCGATGCGTCAGGTTGTTGAGCACCTCGAGGCCCTTGAGAACGATATCGTGCGAGCGCACGCCTTTGATATTGACGACGAAGCCGACACCGCAGGCGTCGCGCTCGAACTCTGGCAGGTACAGACCTTGTGCCGCGGGGATGCTCCGGTGGTCGTGCATGGTCACACTCTTTTATTGATGTCGGCGGGAACCGCCTTGACGGTGCGATGGCGACGTCCGTTACCGGGTGGCTCGGGATGAACCGCGGTCGCCACCGCGATCGACGAGCGTTCGGTATGCGTCGACAGCACCACCATGGTTTCGGTTCGAGACACACCGTCGATCGAGCGGATCGTGCTTATCAGCCGCTCAAGCGACGAAGTGTTGTCCGTCTTTACTTTGAGGAGCACGGTGTGCTGGCCGGTGACGTGATGGCATTCGAGCACGTCGTCGAGCGCGTCGATTGTCTCTTCGAATAGTCCGATAGTCCTCGGATGAGTAATCGAGACGCCGATAAACGCCGTCACGTCCTTGCCCAGGCGGCGGGCGTCAATCGAAGCGTGATAACCGGTGATAATGCCGCTGTCTTCAAGCTTCTTGACCCGCTCGATCACCGAGGGAGAAGAAAGGCCGACCTGTTCGCCGAGCTTGACCAAAGGAATCCGGCCCTGCTCCTGAAGGAGGCTCAAAATCTGGAGATCGATTGAGTCCAGTTCGAGCGCTTCGTTTCCTAATTTCATAAGGCGAACCCGGCAGTAGTCCGTTGAAGATATTTCGAAAATGCTCCAAAGTCAAGAAATTGTTAGGAGGTTCCTCCGCCGTGGCGAATTAACAACGGCCGCTCACCAGTAGCGCTAATTTTTCAAGCAAACTTAACTTCTAGACTTCACACAGAGGGCGCGGCGAATCCGATTTTTTAATACAAAACATAGTTCTGTTTATGTTCTGCTAATCCAGACCCGACGGCTCCAAAGCCTCCAGAGCTGCTCGCCCATCCAACGCCAAAGCCCGGCTGTCCACCATAGGCAGACGCCGGGTCGGTCGTAAGTCTCAAAGCTCCGGCCCCCGGTGAGGGCCGAGGCTGTCGGAAAACCTGACTATTCGCCCTTGAACTCAGGGGCGCGTTTTTCGACGAAGGATTTCGCTCCTTCGATATGGTCCTTCGAGGTCAGCATCAGGTGCTGCCCGTGACGCTGGTAGTCGAAGAAGTAGGGCAGGTTCAGGTTAAGGCCTACTCGAAGCGCCTCCTTGGCCAGACGCTGCGCCAGGGGAGCTTGCTGCGCGAGCTTGTTCGCCAGCGCCATCGTGGCCTCGCCGAGCTGCGCGTGCGGCACCACCCGGTTTACCATCCCGATTCGTTCGGCCGTCGCCGCGTCGATTATGTCGCCGGTCAGAATCAGCTCGTAGGCACGCGCCAGTCCGACCAGGCGCGGCAGGATCAGCAGGCCGCCTGCCTCGGGAATCAGTCCGCGCCGGATGAACAGTTCGCCGAAGCGCGCCTGGTCCGAACAGACTCGCATATCGCACATCAGCGCGATATCGCATCCGTAGCCTACCGCGGCGCCGTTGACGGCGGCGATGGTCGGCTTGGGATAGGTGACAAGGAAATCGAGTGCGACCGGCTGATGGGTGCGCCACTCCTCGACCTCGGTGCGCTTGGAGGGTCGTGCGTCGCGAAATTCGGGATTGAGGAAGATCTCCTTCACGTCGTCGCCGGCACAGAAACCGCGCCCCGCGCCCGTGAGCACCACTACGCGCACCGAATCGTCGCGCTCGGCGTCGTGCAATGCGTCGGCCATCTCGTTGTAGGTCTTGATCGTGCACGCATTCATCGCGTGAGGGCGGTTGATGGTGATGGTCGCGACTGCGTCTTTTTTTTCGTAAAGGATATCGCTGTAGGCCATCAGTTCGACTCCTTGCGCGCACCACGCGCCGACAGTTTCACGTATCGCAAAGAGTCAAAACGGGCGTCAAGCGCAAAGCGCCGGGAAGACGCGGGCGCTTTCGCCCTCGTGAGCGGCTACGGCGCGGCGCGTCCGGCGCTATTAACTGGAAATAGATTCTATTCCGCGTCGTCAGTTGCGGCGCCTGAGGAGCAGCCAGAGCGCGGCGGCAACTGTGCCGATTGCCACGGGTATTGGCGGTGCCTGGAAGAACAGCGCCATGATGACCGCCGCCGTGATGGTCGCCCCAAGGGTGAGAGCGGTGTACCGTGCGTCACTCATAAGGTTGCTAGCCTGCGTTGCCGGCGAATGGGCTGAGATCAGCAATCCCGATGCCATCGCGACCGGGCGCATTCGCTGCGCAATCGCGGCCCACGATGCGCGGACGGCAGGCATCCGCCCGCACAACAGTCATCGAGCGCTGCGTTCGAACATTCGAACAAAAGATGGGCGCTATGAATCGCGCGCGCGGCTTAGAGGAACGCCCAGCGCAACCATCAGTAGCGGGCTTTTGCCCGTCGCGTGCGGCTCAAAGAACTTCGTCGTGTCGTCGTCGTAGAATGTGAGTCCGGTCGCGCCGCGACCGAGTGCATACGCAGCCAGGTAGGCCCGCCCGGCGAGAATTCCCGCTTCCAGATGAGCGTCGCGGTAGCCACGATTCCCGAGCGCGGCGAGGACGCGTTCAAGCTCCGCCATAAAAACCATCAGCGCCGCACAGTCGGAGCCGAGCGGCTGCTCAAGGCATAGGTATCCGGCCTCGGCGCGAAACTCGCCTTTCTTCAGAAGCTCGAACGCTCCCGAATCGCGCCGATAATAGTACGCGCCCGGCACGAGCCCTTCGACTGCATTCACGATCAGGTAGGTGTCGGTCAAGCGCGGAAAATCGGCGCGCGGATGCACGCCGGACAGTGCAAGGATCGCCGCAAGCTCGTTGCCGCTTATCGCTTCCCGGGCGAAGACCCGCGTCGAGCCGCGGCGAAGAATCGTTTCACCAAGGCTCATCGCCTCTCTGGGCGCAACCGGCTCGAACACGAACATTTCGCCGGTAGCAGGCGGCTCGACGACCGGCGTCGTCGCCGAGTGAAGCCGGGCAATCTCCACGGCGCTCGCGAGCCTGGACTCGCGATGGATCCGCACCAGGTCGTCATAGGTGATCTCCTCGCGCGAGAGAGGCAACGATTCGAGGGCGAGCGGCTCGACCACAGGCGACGCGCCGCACGGCTCCAGGGAACGTCCGAGCGCGACCAGGCACATCACGCCCTCGCGGTCGCCGTCGACGCCGAGCAGCTGCTCCACTTCGGCGTCGGCGAATGCGGTCACGACTTCGGCCGGGATGCCTTCTGCAGCGGCGGCGGCAAGAAGATTGGCCAGTATCGTGCCCGCGTCCCAGAAGCAGTAGCGATAGGCCCGCGCGCGGTATTTCCAGGCGCTGCGCCAAAAGAGCGCGCTCATTATCAGGACCGCGCGCGACTCCTTGAGCGACGGCCTCATCGCCGCCGCCCGCGCGAGGGCCTCACGCCAGTCGCCGCGCCTGAGTCCGCGAAGCTTAAGATCGGCGGGCGAAAAATGGTAAAGCCCGGCTTCGAGCTCATCAACCTCGCCCGCCGCCAGGTAGATCTCTATCGGATAGAGCGCGCCAGCCGAGGCGGCCGCACGAAAGTGATAATCCTCGCCAGCGACACGTTTGCGGCGGGTCAGCCCGTCGGCTGAGAACAACAGGCGCGTCAGCGATTCCACGTCGAGCGCGGTCTTTGCCCGCGGGTCCGCGGCTGCCGCGGCCGCCTCGAGCGCGGGCTTGCCCGAGAGCGCGAGCTCGCGCGGCAGGGCGAGGCTCCCCGCCCCGGGATAAATCTTGTACGGCGACGGCCGATTGTCCCAATCGAGATAGTGAGGCGAGGTGCGAACGCTCGTGTAGGAGTGCTTGGTGAATTCGTGAAAGGCGCGCGCCGCTTCTATATGATCGTTTCCCAAACCTGCTGCCGCTCCTCGGACCGTGCGCTGCTTGAGCGCACGACCATGAAGCCTATCTTATCATCCGGGAGCGTCGCGCGTCTTGCGAAGCGGCGTCGCTCCGCAAAAACCTTGCTTGCGCGCGCGATCGCGAACCGCAACAGTCCTGAGAGGTGGAAGACGCGATGCCTGCGGAAACGATGATAATTGACGCCGACGGACATATCCTCGAACCGCCGGACCTCTGGGAAACCTACCTGGAGCCGAGGTTTCGCGAGCGCGCGCTCAGGATTCGTGTCGGCGAGGACGGTTACGAATACCTCGAAATCGACCGCAAGCGTTCACGGCTCACGCGCTCGCGCTTTCTTGGCGATTTGGGCGGGATGGGCCGCGACGTCGAGACGGCCAGGCAAATCCGCGACAAGGCGATACGCGGCGAACTCAGGCCCGCTGACATGCTCAGGATAAGACCGCGTCCCGACCAGACCTATCTCAAGGGCGCCGCGTTCGGAACGATGGACATGAAGGAGCGGCTGGAACTGCTCGATCGCGAGGGCCTTGCCAAAGCGCTGGTTTATCCCACGCTCGGGCTTCTATGGGAGGCTGAACTTTTCGACCCGGAATTGAGCCAGGCCTATTGCCGCGCATACAACCGATGGGTCGCTGACTTCTGCCGCGACTCGGACGGACGGCTGCTTGCGGTTGCGCATCTGTCGCTCGGCGATCCGGCTGCGGCTGCCGAGGAACTCGAGCGCGCCGTGGCCGACGGGTGCAGGGGTGCGTTCGTATCCCCCTTCACGATCACGCGCAAACCGCACGGCCATCCCGCCCACGACCCGGTGTTTGCCGCGGCGCAGGCGCTCGACGTTCCGCTCGCGATCCATCCGACGTTCGAACCGGTCCAGTTCAGCGTGCACCATCGATACGACAATTTCGGATGGGCCGCCTGGTACTCAAACCTGTTCGCCTGGCAAGGGGTACAGCAGGCGTTCGCGACGCTGTTCCAGTTCGGCGTGTTTGACCGTTTTCCGAAGCTGCGCATCGTCGTGCTTGAGTCGGGCGCGGGATGGATCGGGCATTTCCTGGACCGCGCCGACGCGATCTACGAGGGCACGTCGCTCGGGGCGACGGTCCAACTAAGGGAAAAGCCTTCGTACTATTTCCGGCAACGATGCTTCATCTCGGCCGACCCGGACGAGCATCTGGTCGCGCCGCTGATGGAGATGCTTGGCGAAGACCGGTTTTTCTGGGCGAGCGACTATCCGCATCCCGACCATCCGGGGAACTATCTCGAGGAACTGCGCCGGATGACGGCGCCGATGACGGAGACGGGGCGGCGCGGCATCCTCGGTGAAAACGTCGCCCGTGCTTACCGGCTGCTATAGGGTCGAAGCGCTTGTTTCCCGACGTAGCGCAAAAACAGAAAGCCGCTGCGCAAACCGCGCAGCGGCCTCTGTATCAAAACCAATCGCGCGCAAGCGCCTTTACGACACTCGCTCGGCGACAACGATTGTTGGCCCGTCGTGGCGCGGGATTTTCGGTTCGGGCTTGCGCTTCAATGCGCACTCGATCACCGGCTGAAGGCGCTCGGCCTTCTCGCGAGCGCGCTTTTCTTCGCGCTCTTTGAACTCGGGCAGCACCTCGCGTCCGAACAATTCAAGCGAGGAACAGATATCCTCGTGCTTGTTCCTGCCCGCCTGGGAGACAAACACGACCTGGTCGACACCGGCCTCCTCGAATTCGCGCATCTTGCGCCGAATTTTCTCCGGCGTGCCGATGCACTGGCTCTCACCGCCCATCCCGGGCATCGTCATCGGATTCGTCTTGTAGTTCTGCCAGAGGTCGGTCTTGCCGGGCTCGTGGCGCCCGAAGAAATAATGATGGCCGAGCGCGTAGGAGAAGAACCGCAGCCCGTCTTCGCCCATCGCGCGGGCGCGCTCCTCGTCCCTGTCGCACATGAAGCCGGTGACGATCGCGATGTTCGGGTTAATTGCATATCCGATCGGCTCGCACTCCTCGGCGAGTGTCTTGTAATAGTCGTCAACCCACATCCGGGCTTCTTCAGGACTGATAAAGGCGAAGCTCAGTGCGCCGATTCCGAGCCTGGCCGCGACGTGGATCGTCTCGCGCCGCGAGCACGCGACCCACAGTGGAGGGTGCGGCTTCTGGACCGGTTTGGGCACTACGTTGCGCACCGGCATGCTGAAGTACTTGCCCTCATGGCCCTGGAACGGCTCCTCAACGAACATGCGCGTGATGGCGCCGAGCGACTCAAGCCACATCTCACGCTTTTCCGAGCGCTTGATCCCGAAACCGCCGAGTTCCAACTCCGCCGACGACTCGCCCGTGCCGAACTCAACGCGCCCGTTGCTCACCAGGTCAAGGGTTGCGATCCGTTCAGCAACGCGCGCCGGATGGTTGTAGGCGGGCGGGAGCAGGACGATTCCATGACCAAGCCGGATCTGCTTAGTGCGCTGGCTTGCCGCGGCGAGAAATATCTCGGGTGCCGACGAGTGGGCGTACTCTTCCAAAAAGTGATGCTCGACTTCCCACATGTGGTCGATGCCGAGCCTGTCGGCAAGCTCCACCTGCTCGAGCGCGTCCTGAAACAGCTTGAGCTCGTCGCCGGGGTTCCAGGGCCGCGGCAACTGGTGTTCGTAGAACGTTCCGACCTTCATTACTGATCGAATCTCCTTCCAGGAAACGTGGTTAAGGTTCTTCGGCGCAAGCCGCGCCTAAACTGCCAGCGGGCCCATTCCTCCCGCGGGCGGTTTCTGCACGAACAGGGTCCGCTCGACCATGTCGAGCACTTCGCGCTTGCGGCGTTCGATAACCGTCGGTTCGAGCAGGTTCTGGTTCCACAGCCGTCGGACCATCGCGGCGGTCGTGAAATAGCCCAGGGTTATCGAGTTCAGGCTGAGCAGAAAATGAAACGGGTCGACTTCTTCGCGGAATTCGCCAGCCCGCTGCCCGCGGAACAGGAAATTCACGCCCATCGCGAACAGTGGCGGCAGGCGGCGCTTGAACAACTGGCGGCCCACTCCGTGCTGCTCGGTCATCTCGCGCCAGATGATCCGCATCGGCTCCGGTCGGCTCGCGATATAGTCGATCGCGTCAGCAATCGCCTTGCGGGCGCGTTCCTGGTAGCTCTCGCGGCCCATAAGCACCCGGTTGGCCGAATCCTCGAGGCCCTCCAAAATGCGGTCGAGCACCGCGACGTACAACTGTTCCTTGGAGGGAAAGTAATGGAGGAGCGAAGGAGCCTTGATCCCTACGCCCCGTGCAATATCGCGCAGGCTGGTCCCGCGGTAGCCGCGCTCGGCGAACAACGTCTGGGCGACCACGAGCACCCGCTCGCGCGTATCGGTGGAACGATGCAGGTCGAGCACCCTGGAATCGTGGCGCGCCGCGCCGCCTTTCGGCGCCCGCTGTGTCTGCTTCTTCTCCAAACTGCGCATATTAGCCTAACGAGCGTTAGATGGTCAATCGACCCTCGCGCGCAACTCCTCACCGCATCGCGACCTTCCCGCAGTTTCTAATTTTCCGCCGCCCGTAGTAAGAGTTTTGCGTAACAACACGAGACTCTACGGGGGAGCACTGCGATGGCATCCGAGCTTCATCGAAAGCCGGCCCACGAACTCGCGGCGATGATCCGCAGGCGCGAACTCAAACCAAGCGATCTTATAGAGCATACGATCGCCCGGATCGAGGCGACCAATCCGAGGCTTAACGCCTTCGTTGCGCTTCGGGCCGAAGCCGCAATCGACGAGGCCCGCCGGCTCGATGAGCGGATCGCGCACCGCGAGGAGGTCGGGCCGCTTGCGGGGTTGCCGCTCGGCGTCAAGGACCTTGAAGATGCGGCCGGACTGCCGACCACCTTCGGCTCGGTCCCCTTCAAGAACAACATCGCACGCGCCGATTCCGTGGAAGTCGCAAGGCTCAAGGCCGCCGGCGCGATCGTAATCGGCAAGACCAACGCCCCCGAGTTCGGCTACACCGGTTTTACGAAGAATCTTCTGTTCGGCACTACCCGCAATCCCTGGAACCTCGAGCGCACGCCGGGCGGCTCGTCAGGCGGAAGCGCAGCGGCGATAGCCGGATGCGTCGTGCCGCTTGCGACCGGCTCGGACGGCGGCGGTTCGATAAGAATTCCTGCCTGTTACACCGGATGTTTCGGGCTTAAGCCTTCGTTCGGTCGAATTCCGAACGACGCGATGCTCGGCATGACCCGATGGGACGACACTGCGGTGCTGGGCCCGCTTGCGCGAACCGTGCGCGACGCAGCGATGTACCTGGACGTGGCGATGGGTTATCACGCCGCCGATCCCGACTCGCTGCCGCATCCGGGGATTTCCTACCAGGCGGTGCTCGACCGCCTTCCGAAAAAGCTCCGCATCGCGTTCCATCCCGACTTCGGCCATATCGTGCAGCGCGAGGTAAGCCGCGAGGTCGAGAAGGCGGTCGGCGCATTCAGGGACATGGGCCACGAGGTCGTCGTTCTGGAGGAGAAGGTGCCGGAAACAGGACAGGCCTGGATGCGTATCGGCGCGGGACAGTCGCTCGCGATGTTGCACGAGTACCTGGACAAACATCGCGAGCAGTTCGGCCGCTCGTTCGCAAGCGGCACGGAGGCCGCCTCGCGCATCACATGGCGCCATTACGGCGACGCCTATCGCCGCCGTTTCGAGTTCAACGAGTGGGTGCGCGGCGTGTTCGAGCGCTTCGACCTGCTGCTCACGCCGACCCTTCCGACCGAGGCTTTTGCCGCGGGCGGACCGCCGCCCAGGGAAATCGACGGCAAACCGCTTGCGGACCTGATGGCGGCGCTGGTGTTCACCTATCCTTTCAATCTGAGCGGACATCCAGCGGCCTCGGTGCGCGCGGGCTTCACCGACAGCGGGCTTCCTTGCGGGCTTCAGATCGTCGCCGAACGCCATCGTGACGACCTGGTGTTGCAGGCCGCCTACGCCTATGAGCAGGCGCGCCCGTGGAACGACAAGTGGCCGGAGCTCTGAACGTTCGTCGCGCGAAACTCACGCGCCGAACTTTTTTCGCACCGCGGCAAAGGCCTCATCGGTGACCTCAAGCGTGCGCCTTATATCCTCTTCGGTGTGCGCGGCCGAGAGAAACCAGTTGTGTCGCGGATGAAAGTAGACGCCGCGCTTTGCCGCCTCGCCGCAAAACAACTTGATTCGCGCGTGACGCCCGTGGTCCGCCTTGAAGCTCATGTACGGCATCGCGGGCGGCCCTGACCATGTGACTTCGAAGCCATGGCTGAGCGCCTGCGCGAGCATTCCGTCGCGCAGCATCTCGCCCAGTTCGCGCATCCGCTCGATCCCGCCCGTTGATTTGAGTTCGTCGAGCGTCGCGAGCGCCGCCGCCATCGGGACCGCGCTGGTGAAATACGAGCCGGTAAAGAAGACTTCCGAAGCGGCCTGCCTCAGGCTGTCGCGGCCCACGCACGCGGAGAGCGGGTAGCCGTTGGCGATCGCCTTGCAATAGCACGACAGATCCGGGCGCACGCCGAAGAGTTCGCCCGAGCCGCCCATGTGCAGACGGAATCCCGCGCGCACGTCGTCAAGCACGAACACCATCGCGTTGCGGTCGCACAGTTCGCGCACGCCTTGCAGGAATCCTTCCGCCGGCATCTCGGAGTCATGGCCGGCGTCATGGCGAAAAGGCGTCAGTATAACACCCGCCATCGCACCATGATTGTCCTCGACGGCGCGGGTCAGGCTTTCGAGGTCGTTGTAGCGGAACTTGACGATATTCGCGCGGTCTTCGGGAGTGACGCCGTTTGCGACCGGAGTCGCCCACGCGTGGGTTCCGTGATAAGCACCCTCGGCAACCGCGATCTTCGGCCGGCCGGTTGCGTGACGGGCGACCTCGATCGCCCACGTGCAAACGTCGGAGCCGTTTTTGCCGAAAACCGCCCAGTCGGCGAATGGAGTCAGCGCGACCAGCCGCTCCGCCAGCGCGACCCAAAGCGGCGTGGGACCGTTGAAACAATTTCCCTGCGCGGCGCGCAGGCGCGCCGCCTCTTCGACGCGCGGATTCAGATGGCCGACCACGATCGGCCCGTACGAGCACATGTAATCTATGTACTCGTTGCCGTCGACGTCCCATACGTGGGAGCCCGCCCCGCGCGTGAAGAAGTACGGGTACGAATCCGCCGTCAGGAGTGTCGGCGACTGATGCCCGTAGATGCCGCCCGGGATGAAGCGCCTGGCGCGCTCGAACAGCGCTTGGCTGCGTTCGAAGCGATAAGGATCCATCGGGTCCGACCTCCGCGCGAACGATTTTCCGAAATCGTCCTCGAGAATCCTACCGCGGGCCGATCCTCGTCAAGCCCGAGACAAACCAGCACATCACGCGTTGACCAACGCGGGCTAAAAAACCCGAAGCGCTAATCGTCGTATTCGGCCAGCTCGCTACTAATGTGAAATTGTCAGGTAAAGCGCCTTGTTGACCCCGCGTACCAGTCCGACTCGGGCAAGTTCTTCCCTGAACTTCCCGCGCGAGAGCGGCTTGCACAACACCGCAGAGGCTCCGAGTTCGTAACACTCCGCGATGTCGCGGTCGTAGAGCGAACTCGTGATGACCATGACCGGAACCCCGGCGCATGCCGAGTGCGCTTTCACGCTCGATAGCACTGAGAAGCCGCCGTTGTCCGGCAGCCTCAGATCGACCAGAAACAGGTCCGGATGGTCTTCTTCGGTGAATTGCGCGATGAGCTCAATCGCCTCCTCGGCGTTCTGCGCATGGACCAGCTCGATACTCTCACCGAGGACCTGGCGTGCAACTGTCAAGGCAACAAAGGCATGGTCCGGATTGTCTTCAACGAGAAGAATTCTCACCCCGTCGTAGTCTTGAAGAGTTTGTGTTTCCTTCATTGACGAACCGTCTTCCCTCGCATGCCAAACCTCCTCCAGGAAACCCTCGAAAGATTCGGCGCAGCGCATCCGCCCGTTCGGCGAACCCCCCTTCCTAGTCCCACTCGCCTAATGAAAGGACAGGAATCCAATTGCCGTGCCATCTGGCACAAAGCTATAGTCTCCGTCAATCATTCGGCGCCGATGTATGATAGTAAGACGACAAACCGCGTCATGACACATTCAGGCGTCAGAATCAGGACCGTTCACCTTCACAAAACACGCGCTCGTAAGGGCCGCGAGTGCCCTCCTTTCCGTCTGAAAAGACGTGGCGCTCTCGCTTTTGACGTGGCGTCATAGAAACAGAGCGGTTGCGCTCGTGTGCCGCGATGACACATGAGTCGCGCCGAATGTCTCATATCCGGGTGAAAGGCAGCTTTTCGTGAGTCCGTTCAAACGCTACACCTCGCTTTTCCAACAAGACTTGAGAGCGAATTACTCGCGCGACATACAGAAGTGGCTCATCGTTGCCCCCGTAATCGGCGTCCTGGCCGGCATTGTGACGACCGGTTTCGTCTTTGTAGTTCTCGAGCAAACGTGGGGTCGCGTCCTGCCGCTGTACTTCGAGCACCACTGGACAATCGTGCCGGGGCTGGTTGCCGGCTTTCTGGTGACCGGGCTCATCATGCAGTACCTGACGCCCGACCCTAACGAACATTCCACCGAGGAAGTCATTCGCTCGTACCACGAACACGAGGGCGATATCGATATGCGCCCGTTCTGGTGGAAGCTGCTCGCGGCTGCGACCACGGTAGGATCGGGCGGAAGTTGCGCGCTCGAAGGTCCGGGAATTTACGCCGGTGGTGCGATCGGCTCGTGGCTGTGGACCCGGCTCGGACGATTCGGACTCGAGCCGCGCGACCGGCGCATCATGCTTATCAGCGGTGCGGCGGCGGGGATGTCGGCGGTGTTCCGCGCCCCGCTGACCGGAATGGTGTTCGCGATGGAGATGCCGTACAAGGACGACCTTGCGCACGAGGCGTTGCTTCCGTCGCTCATCTCATCGGTCGTTTCCTATGCGACGCTTATCACCTTCATGGGTGCGCAACCGATGTTCGGCTTTGCGGGCAGCACAAGCTTTAGGGCAACCGACCTGTTCTGGGCGGCAATTCTGGGCGCAGGGATCGGAGCGATCGCGCTTGTCTTCGACATCACTTTCCGCCACGTGCGCACCTGGGTTATTCGCAGCCCGGCGCCGCATGCGCTCAAGATGGCCCTCGGCGGGCTTGGAACAGGCCTTTGCGGCCTTCTGTTCGTTTCCGTGTATAACGGGACACTGATTCCGATCGGGCCCAATTACGAAGCCGTGCGCGAAGTGCTGGCAAGGCCCCATGCGTCGGGGATGCTGGTCGTGTTTGCGGCGCTGAAAATGGCGTCGACCGTGTTTTCGCTTGGCACCGGCGGCGTCAGCGCGATGTTTGTGCCGTTGATCCTTATCGGCGGATGCCTCGGAAACGCCTTCGGCCAGGCGGTCGTCCATGCCAGCGCCGTGGACCTGTACGCGGCCTGCGGGATGGCCGCGCTCATCGCTTCGGGTTATAAGACGCCGCTCACCGCGGTCGTGTTCGTGGCTGAAACCACCGGAGGCCATTCCTATTTGATCCCGAGCCTGATCGCCGCCGCGATCGCCTATGCGGTTTCGGGCGAGGCGTCGGTCTCGGGCGATCAGCGATGGCACGAGATCGCCAACTTCGAGAAGCTGGCCGACCTGAAGGTTGCGGACGTGATGCAGCAGCGGGTGGTCGGAATCCCTGCCACCGCAACGCTCCGGGACTTCGCCAAAAGCTTCGCCGCTTCGCACGATCACACCTATTTCCCGGTTTACGACGGGAAAACCGCGATCGGCCTCATCTCGACCCATGAGCTCGCGAAGGCCCCGTGTGAACAATGGGACAAGCTTACGACCGGAGAGCTGGCCAGGCACGATATCGAGCACGTCTCGCCGGATTGCGACCTTCACGAGGCGCTGCGCCAGATGGTCCGCGAACGCGGCGCGCAGATGCTGTTGGTGGTCGATGCGGACGGTTCATTGCAGGGTATCGTCACCAAGACCGACATCCTGCGCGGGCTTACGCGCCAGGGCGTCGCACGCCGTCCGGGCGGCGCGCAAAACATCGACTCCGATTGATTGGCCTCGCCTTGGCCAGCGCCGCCCCTACGCGAAACGCGGCATCACGCGCTCGGCAAAAAGCCGCATCGAAGCGATGATGTTCGCGTGTCCGGCAAGGCCGCCGGTCTCAAACCAGCAGACCATCCGCGAGAAGCGAAAACGCTCGCGCAGCGCCGCAATCCGCTCGGCGCAGTATTCCGGGTCACCGAAAATCGCCATCATTTCGTCGACCGTCTCGTAGCGAATCGCAAGCAGGCGCGAGCGCACCCGCTCGAATTCCTCGCGATGGGCGGGCGCGAGGCTCTCGGGTTCGATTATCGCGCTCACCGCCTCGAAATAGTTGCGAAGGCTCGGCTCAAGCGCCGCGCGCACCGAGGCGCGATCGCGCCCAACGAACACCATCAGTGCCGCCGCGAGCCAGTCGTCCGGCTCGCTGCGGCCCGCAGCGTCCAGCGCGCGGCGATAAATCGCAAGCCGCTCGCCGAGAACCGGAATGGGATTTACCGGACCGCCCGCGAAAATCGGGTAACCGTGCTCGCCCGCGAAAGTGAACGTCTCGGCGCTGTTCGCGGCCAGGCGGATGGGAGGGTGCGGCCGCTGCAGGGGCTTCGGAACCACTTCGATATGGTCGGCGCGGAAATGCTCGCCGTTAAATGCCAGCCGCTCCTCGCTCCACGCGCGCTTGACGAATTCGAGCCCCTCGGCGAAAAGCGTCCGGCTCGTCTCCATCCCGACTCCGTAGCCGCGGTAATTCAGAGGAAACGCCCCGCGCCCGGCGCCGAACTCGACTCGCCCGCCCGACAGCACGTCGAGCGTCGCGGTCTCCTCGGCAAGACGCATCGGATGGTGGAGCGGCACCAGGTTGACCGCGAGCCCCAGCCGAAGCCGCTCGGTTCGCGCCGCAATCGCCGAGAGCAGAAGAAGCGGCGTCGGCATCACGGAGAAGCGCGGCGCAAAATGCACTTCGGCGAGCCAAATCGTGTTGAAACCAAGGCGATCGGCCTCGACTGCCTCGGCGACCAGTTCGCGATAGCGATCCGCGACCTTCTGCGTCGGCGCGCAGGGAAGCTGATAGAAGATATCGAACTTTAGCGCCACGCCCAGAGCGCCTGTTCCGCGATGGTTTCCGCTCAGTAGCCGCCCAGCACCGCGACCCGCTCGCGATGGTATGCCGGAGAGCCGAAGTACGACTCGTTGAAGCGCGAGCGCTTGAACCACAGATGCATGTCGTGCTCCCAGGTGAAACCGATCCCGCCATGCATCAGGACCGCGCGATCGGCAGTGCGGCTGTAAATCTCCGAAAGCCTCGCCTTGGCCATCGCGGCCGCCCGCGGCGCCTGCTCGCGCAGCGCATCGTGCGCGTAGGCCGCGTACCAGAGCAACGAGCGCGCCGGCTCGATCTCCGAGACCATCTCGGCTGCAAGATGCTTCAGCGCCTGGAAGGAGCCGATCGGCTTTCCGAACTGCTCGCGCACCTTCGAGTATTCCACCGCCATATCGAGCGACCGCTGCGAACCGCCCAGCGAATCCGCCGCGACCGCAACCGCGCCCGCGTCGAGCATCCGGTCGAAGGCGTTCGCCGCGCCCTCCAGTCTGGCTTGCGCGGAGACGCGCACCTCGGCCAGTTCGAGCGCGCAAACCCGGCGGGTGAGGTCGATATGCTTCATGAGCCGTGTCTCGACGCCACGCGAGTTGCGCTCCACGAGCACCAGCGCAAGGTCGCGCGGTCCCGGGCCGGTGCGCGCGGCGACGATTACGAAATCAGCGACGTGGGCATACGGCACGAGCATCTTGCGCCCGCTTATCACGAGTTCGCCGCCACTTTCACGAACACTCGTGCGGATTCCCGTGGGCTCGATTCCGGTCTCTTCCTCGACAATCGCGATTGTGCCCGTGGCCTTGCCTTCCGCGAGCGCCGGCAGCCATCGCTGCTTCATCTCCTCGGAGCCAAACTCACTCAGTGCCATGGTTGCAAGCACCGAGGAGAACAGGAACGGCCCCGGCATCGCGGCATACCCCTGCTCTTCGAGGAGCACCGCCATATCGAGCATCGAAAGCCCCGCGCCGCCGTGACTCTCCGGCACGGCAAGCCCCGTCCATCCGAGTTTTGCGATCTCTTTGTAGAGTTCCGGCGCGGTTCCCTCCTCGCTCGCCATCACCTTGCGCACATAGCTGGTGGGGCATTCGCCGGCCAGGAAGTCGCGGGCGCTTTGCTTCAGTTCGCGCTGTTCGTCGCTCAGTCCAAAGTCCATGTGAGATTCCCCAATCCGCGCTTCGACGCGCCGCTAACGCGACTTGGGCATCTTGAGCCCGCGTTCCGCGATGATGTTCTTCTGGATGTGCGAAGTTCCGCCGCCGATGACAAGCCCGAGCGAGAACATCCACTCATGCGGCCAGTAGCCGTTATCGATGACATCCTTGTCTTCGCGCGCGAGCAGCGAGTAATCCCCCATCGCCTCCATCGCGGCCGTGGCGAGATCGTGGTTCAGCTCCGTGCCGACCAGCTTGTTGATCATTGACTCGATGCCGGGATTGCGTCCGCGCACGTGGTCGGTCAACTGGCGGTACGAATGAAACGTCATCGCCTCGACCCGGATCTCGAGATCGGCCAGGCGCTGGCGAAAGACCGGGTCCTGGCTGAGCGGACGGCCGTTTCGCCTGATCGATTTGGCGAGCGCGAGCAGGCGGTTGAAGCGCTGCTTGCTGCCGGTGGCCGAGCCGAGCATGTTGCGCTCGTGAAAGAGCGTCGCGTTGGCGACCAGCCATCCTTCGTTAAGCTTGCCCACCAGGTTCTTGCGCGGGACGCGAACGTTATCGAAGAAGACCTCGTTGAAGCCGCGATCGCCGGTCATCTGCACCAGGGGCCGCACTTCGATTCCGGGCGTCTTCATGTCGATCAGGATGTAGGAAATTCCGCGATGCTTGGGCGCTTCAGGGTCGGTGCGCACCAGGCAGAACATCCACTGCGAGAAGTGCGCATTCGAGGTCCAGACCTTCTGCCCGTTGACTATAAACTCGTCGCCGACGATCTCGGCGCGCGTCCTGAGCGAAGCGAGGTCCGAGCCCGCGCCGGGCTCCGAATAACCCTGGCACCAGATCTCTTCGGCGGTGAGAATCTTCGGAAGGAAGCGCTTTTTCTGCTCCTCGGTGCCCATCGCGATGAGCGTCGGGCCAAGCATGCTGAGGCCCGAGGCGCCGATCAGGGTAGGCGCGTTGGCCCGCACCATTTCGTCGTTGACGATCGACTGCCGGACCGGGTCCATAGCCTGCCCGCCGTATTCCCTGGGCCAGGAAAGTCCCACGTAGCCGGCTTCGTAGAGTTTTTTCTGCCAGGCCTTCGACCGTTCCAGCCATTCCTTGTCGGTCCGTCCTTCGGAGCCGGCCTTGAGTCCCGACTTGGGCAGGTTTTCCTCCAGAAAGCGGCGAACCTTGAGCCGAAACTCTTCTTCTTCAGGCGTGAAGTTCAAGTCCATTGCGCACCCTTGCCTCGTAACGCGCGGCGATTCGCGCCCAGCATAGTCAAATCCGCCTTGCAACGAAAAGCGCCGCGAACCGCGGAGCGAAAACGATTGCTGCGAGCGCAGCCGGTCCAGACCGCGCGAAACCCGGCGCTTAGGACTCGGGCTTGATCACATAGCCGCGTTCCTTCAGATGGGCGCACACGCTTTCGATATGCTCGGTGCCGCGCGTCTCCAGTTCCAGTTGTACCAGCGCGCCGCCGATCGGCACGTCGCGCCGGGTGCGGTCATGCACGATGGTGTGCACGTTGGCTCCCGTCTCGCTTACCGCGGCCAGGAGCCGGCTCAGCTCGCCCGGACGATCGTGAAGAGCGATTGCGAAACGGAACAGCCGGCCCATCTTGGAGAGGCCGTGTCCAATGATCCGGTCGAGCAGGTTCATGTCGATATTGCCGCCGCTTACGACCACGACTACGGTCTTGCCCCGGAGCATCTCGCGCTCCTTGAGTGCGCCAGCCAGAGCGGTCGCACCGGCGCCTTCGGCCAGGAGCTTGAGACGCTCGAGAAGAAGAAGCACCGCCTCGCCGATCTCGAAATCGTCAACCGTGACCGCACGGCTCACGCGGTTTTGAATTATCTCGAACGGGAGCGCGCCGAGACGGCCGGTGGCAAGGCCGTCGGCGATGGTGTCCACCGGACGGCCAAGGGAGACAGGTGCGCCGGCGGCGAGGCTCTGACTCAATTGCGGCGAGCCGGACGCCTCGACGCCAACCACCTCGACCTCGGGCGCGCGCTCCTTTATCGCCAGTGTAATTCCTGAAAGCAGCCCGCCTCCGCCAACCGGAACATAGACGATGTCGGGCACGACCTCCTCGAGAATTTCCAGCCCGATTGTTCCCTGGCCCGCGATGACGAAAGGGTCGTCGTAGGCGTCGACGAACAGCGCCCCGCTTTGTGCGCATAGCCGCTTGGCGGCGCTGCGGGCTTCCTGGTAGTCCACGCCTTCGAGCACAACCGTTTGCCCGTAGCTGCGCGTGGCGTCGACCTTCGAGATCGTTGCCGTGCGCGGCATCACGATCGTCGCTTTCACACCGGCGCGAGTCGCGGCCCAGGCAAGGGCCTGTCCGTGATTTCCCGCTGAGGCGGCGATAACCCCGCGCGACTTCTCCGCGCTGGACATCGCGGCGATGCGGTTGAAGGCGCCGCGAATCTTGAACGAGCCGGTTTTCTGCAGGTTCTCGGGCTTGAGCAGGACGCGAGCGTTGAACATCCGCTCGAGCGTGGCGCTCGGAACCAGCGGCGTTGGCTTGACGATCCCGGTCAGGCGTTTTCGCGCATGCTCGATATCGGCCGCGGTAACCCTCATCGCGCGCTTCCCTCGCTATTCGCTGCGGCGTGCGCTACTCATCCCGTCTTCGTGGCCGGCGTGAACTGCCATTGGCGGCGAGGGCCGAGTCCGTCGCCGAGGAATTCGATAATGACGCATTTGCCGGTGCGATAGTCCAGGTCGAGCAACAGGTTGCGCACCGCGCGCTTTTTGACCGACCTGACAAGTTCGCTGATCGAACCGGTATCGTCGCAACGGAGCGACGCGATATCGGCCACCTCCAGCTTGCTCGCCCGGACGAATTCCCGCGCCTTTTCCTCGCTTGAAAAGACGGGCAGGCTCACCCACGAGGCGTCTTTTTGCTGGTAGACGATAAGCGAGCCGTCCGGAGCGAGCAGGAAGTTAAGTTCCTCGGGGCCCTGCGCCGACCGCTTGCTCACGGCTCCTCGACCTTGAGCTGGCCCAGGCGAATCGCCCGGGCGCGCTCGCGAACCAGAGCGGGATAGGTGTAGTAATGCTCGCCGCCGAGGCGCAGGAATGACTCGACGTCCACGTCGTCGAGTTCAAGGCTTGCGATCCGTTTTTCGGCGTCGGCGCGGCTCTCAGCGCCGACGATAGCGGCATAAATATGCCGGCTCTGCTCGGAGAAAAAATCCTCGCGCGGCGGTATCGCCGAACGTTCGATCCCACCCGAATGATAATTGTCCAGGATGAAGCGAAGCGCCTTCAGTTCATGGCGTAAAATATCGATTTTCTTCAGCGTATCCCGCGAAGCCATCACCGATGAGCTTATCGTCGCGCGTTGAGCGGTTTCAACGGCGCGTGACCTGGCGCCCACGCGCGCGGCGCGACGGCTATTCGCCGCCCTTTAGCAGGCGATGGATCGCGCTCAGATGGCGGAGCGCCTCGTGCTGGCGGCCCGCCTGCTCGTAGAGATCGGCAAGGTTACGATGGGCCGCGACCAGAGCGGGATCGCACTCGAGCGCCTGTAGCAGGCTTCGGATCGCGTGCTCGGCGGCTCCGAGCTTGCGATAGAGAAGCCCGAGCTTGAGATAGACTTCAGCGTTGGCGGGAGCCGACGTCGCTGCAGCCAGAAGATGACGCAGTGCGTCGCCGGGCTCGCCCTGTTCCTCGAGCAGCGCCGCGAGATGCATGTGCGTTTCGAAGCTTGCGGGCTCGTGCGTCGCGAGCTTGCTGTAAATGGAAAGCGCGCGCAGCGGATCCTCTTCGGCAAGCCGGCGCGCTTCGTCGAAACGCTCGCGGGCGCGCGCCGCGCTAAACCGTTCATCGACCTTGCCCCTGAGGGCGCGGCGCTCGAAGTCAAGGATCAGTTGCCCGCTCTCGGCCTCGAAGCATACCGGCCCGTCGCGCACCACGATTCGCCCGTCGAGGTTTTCCAGCTTAAGCGAGCTTACGGGCCGGGTGGGACCCACCATCTCGCGCACGCGCTCGACCGCGCGTTGCACGGGCTCAAGATGGCGGCGGCTCGGCAGCAGTTCCTTGGCCAGCCGCATCACCAGCAGGTCCTTGAAGACGAAACGATAGCGACGGCCGCGCGTCACCGAGGGACTTATGAACCGGCGCTTGACCCAGTAACGAATACGCTGGGGCGGCACCGCGAGAATTCGCGCTGCCGCCCGGGTTGAGAAAGTTCCGTTCGGTCCTCCGCCTTCTCCCATCTGCCCGCCAACGCCACGGAGTATAGAAGCGGATTTGCGCGCTCTCAACGCCGCGGCGGCGAATTTTTTAACAGTCTGTGGATGGTTTTCTAAACGTCCAACTCCTGGAGCAGCCGGCTTACCTTGACCACCGCGTCGACCGCGTTGCGCGCGTTGTCGAGCCGATCGAGCGCCTGATCACGGGTCATCCCGGGACCGGTGATCCCGAGCCCGACCGGCTTGTCGAATTGCATCGCAAGCTGAGCGCCCGCGTTTGCCGCCGCGCCGATCACCACCTCGTCATGCTTGGTGTCGCCCTTGATCACCGCACCGAGCATCACGACGCCGTCCACGTCCTTGCGCGCGAGCAATCGCTTGACCACCGCCGGCATGTCGTACACTCCGGGCACGTGCACGACGCGCGCCACCTCGGCTCCCAACAGCTCGGCCTGCGCGCTCGCCCGTTCGAGCATCTGCGAGGTCACGTCGAAGTTGAAATCAGCGACGACAATCGCGATTTTCACGCGGCGCTCCTTTCCAGATTCACGGCCTCGCGGACCTCAACCCCCGAGCCGCGCAGGTAGCGCTTGAGTTCGGGAATCGGGCACTCGCCGTAATGGACTATCGAGGCGACGATCGCCGCGTCGGCGCCGCCCGCCGTGAAAGCCTCGCGCACGTGCTCGGCGGTTCCGGCGCCGCCCGATGCGATCACCGGGATCGAAACCGCGTCGCTGACCGCGCGGGTTATTTCCAAATCGTAGCCGAGCCTGGTGCCGTCGCGATCGATCGAGTTGATGCACAGCTCGCCCGCGCCGCGGGCTTCGCCCTCGCGCGCCCACTGGACGACGTCGCGTCCGGTCGGGGTGCGTCCGCCGTCGATAACCACCTCGTATCCGCTCGCAAGCCCCGGTTTGCCGTTCTTCGTCACCTGCATCGACAGCACGATACACTGGCTGCCGAAAGCCTTCGCGCCTTCGGATATAATCGCCGGATTTCGCACCGCGCCCGAATCTATGGAGACTTTCTCGGCTCCGGCGAGCAAGACCGCGCGCATATCCTCGAGCGTTCTCAGGCCGCCCCCGACGCTGAACGGGATGAAGATCTCGCGGGCGACCGCGCGCACGACCTCGATCATGATCCCGCGCCGCTCGTTGGACGCCGTGATGTCATAGAAAACCAGCTCGTCCGCGCCCTGCTCGTAGTAATAGCGCGCCATCGCGACCGGATCGCCGACGTCGATATTTTCAAGAAACCTGACACCCTTGGTAACCTTGCCCGCGCGCACGTCGAGGCACGGAATTATTCGTTTCGCCAGCATCAGAATTTCATCCGACAGAAATTGTCGAGCATCCTAAGCCCCGCCGGGCCGCTTTTCTCGAGGTGGAACTGCGTCGCAACAACATTGTCCCTGGCGATCGCGGCAGTGAAGCGCACCCCATAGTCGGACGTGCCGATCACGATCGACGGGTCGGCGGGAACCGGATAATAGGAGTTGACGAAATAGAAGTGCGTGTCATCGGGAACGCCCTGGAACAACGGATGCACCTTCACCTGCTGCACCCGGTTCCATCCGATTTGCGGAACCTTGAGCGGACGCCCGTCGATCGCGTTCGGAAAGCGCACGACCCGCCCCTTCATCAGCCCGAGACATCGTGCGTCATTCTCTTCGCTCGCGTCGAACAGCACCTGGATACCGATACAGATACCGAGAAAAGGTTTTCCCGCCCGCGCGACGTCGTCTATGAGGCATCGCTCCAGCCCGAGCGCGCGCAGATTGTCCATCGTCGCGCCCGCCGCGCCAACTCCGGGCAGAATCACCCGCTCGGCCGCGCGCACTTTCTCGGGGCGATCCGTGATCTCGCACGGGTGGCCCAAATATTCCAGTGCGCGGGCAACGCTCGTCAGATTGCCCGCCTTGTAGTCGACAATTGCTATCATCCGGGCGCTCCGAGCCAACAATCATAGCCGTAACGGCGGGATGGCCCAAGTATTGCCGCGTCTCGATGCGCTCTCTGATTCTATCCGATTCCGAACGGCATGTCGGGACCGAGACGCGTCCCGAAACAGCCGCGGGCTTGACGGGCGAGGCCGCGAGATGGGACTGTCTCGGTTTAACGAAAGGAACACACAACCCCATGGCCAATATCGCAATCGCAGTCTCGGCGCTTCCCGACATGCCCCCCAAGGCGCTCATCGAAGTCGCCCGGATGGCCGAGGAAAACGGGCTTTCCGGCGTCTTTACGACCGAGGCGGGCAACGATTCTCTGGCTTACTCGCTCGCACTTGGACTCCACACGAGCCGCATCAAGCTCGGCACCGCGATTACCAACATCTACCTGCGCCATCCCGCGCTGCTCGCCAACGAGGCCGCGGCGGTGCAGGAGTTCACCGGCGGACGATTCATCCTCGGGCTCGGCACGGGCCATCGCGAAATGAACACGATACTGGGGATCGAGATGGGCGACCCGATGGCGAAGATGCGCGAGACGGTCGCGGCGCTGCGCAAGGCGCTCGACGGCAAGCGCACCGGACCGCAGGTAACGACGAGGCTTCCGATCTACCTTGCGGGGGTGTCGCGCCCGATGGTGAAGCTTGCGGGCGAGCTGGCCGACGGGGTTATTTTCAACTTCTTTCCACCCGCGCGCGTCAGGCAGGCGATGGAGGAACTGGCCGAGGGGGCGAAGGCCGCAGGACGCAAGCCGTCGGAGATTGAGCCAACGCTGTTTGCGACCGCGTTCATCTCCGACGATATCGAGGCGGCACGCCGTCCCGCACGCAAGCTGCTTTCGCGTTACGGCGCTCTCAGGTTTTACGGCAACATGCTCGCGCGTTCCGGCTTTCGCAAGGAAATCGAGGCGATTCGCGAGGCCCGGGGCAACGACGCCGCTGCTCAGGCCGCCGTTAGCGACGCGCTGATCGATTCGGCGCTGCTGGTCGGGCCGGAAAGCCGCGTACGCGAGCGGCTCAAGGAGTTGACCGCACCCGGGATCGGCACGGCGATCGTCTTCACGAACCCGGTCAACGAGGATCGGATGAGCGCGATCAAGCGCACGATCCGCGCGCTGCGTTCTTGAGCGAGGCTGGGGCGCCCCAAACCATCGGCGCCTTTCCCTTAAGGAAGGGTAGCCAGAACAGGCGAAACGGCCGGGTCTTGGCGCGGCCGTTTCGTCATCGTTGACGTCGCGTAGCCTCTTTTACCTCGCTTAGAGCGCGCCTTCGGCTCGCCGGGCTATTTGTCCGGCCAGTTGCGGATGTCGACGAAATGGCCTGCGAGGGCGGCTGCTGCCGCCATCTGCGGGCTCACCAGGTGGGTTCGTCCACCCCTGCCCTGGCGTCCCTCGAAATTGCGGTTGGACGTGCTGGCGCATCGCTCGCCCGGTTTCAGGATGTCGGGATTCATGCCCAGGCACATGCTGCATCCAGGCTCACGCCATTCGAAGCCCGCCTCGCGGAAGATTTTGTCGAGTCCCAGTTTCTCGGCCTCCTCCTTGACCATCTCCGAGCCCGGAACAACCATCGCGTTGACCCTCGCGGCGACTTTCCGGCCGCGCACGATCTCGGCGGCGGCCTTGAGGTCGCTTATCCGCGAATTCGTGCAGGAACCGATAAAGACGCGGTCTATCCTGATCTCCTGGATTGGCACATTGGGCTCGAGCCCCATGTATTCCAGGGCCCGTTCGACTGCGCGGCGTTCGCCTGGATCGCTTATCGTGGCTGGGTCGGGAACCTTGCCCGTCACGTCAGCGACCATTGCGGGATTGGTGCCCCAGGTGACCTGCGGCGCGAAGGAGGCCGCGTCGAAGCGGACGCTTTTGTCGAATCTGGCACCTTCGTCGCTTCTAAGCTCGCGCCATTTCGCGGCGGCCTTGTCGAATTCGGCGCCCTTGGGCGCGAAGCGCCGTCCGCGCAGGTAATCGATCGTCTTTTCATCGACGGCGATCATTCCGGCGCGCGCGCCCGCTTCGATCGACATGTTGCACACGGTCATCCGCTCTTCGATCGAGAGCGCTTCGAACGCCGTCCCGCGATACTCGACGACGCACCCGGTCGCGCCGTCGGTGGTGATACGGCCGATGATCCCGAGAATAAGGTCCTTCGCGGTGACGCCGGGCTTCAGATGGCCGTCGACCCGAATCTCCATCGTCTTTGGCCGGCTCTGCCATAAGCATTGCGTGGCCAGCACGTGCTCGACCTCGCTGGTGCCGATCCCGAAAGCGAGCGCGCCGAGGGCGCCGTGGGTCGAGGTGTGGCTGTCGCCGCATACGATGGTCATCCCGGGCTGGGTAAGGCCGAGCTCGGGGCCGATCACGTGGACGATACCCTGCTCGCGCGAGCCGAGGTCGAACAACGGCACGCCGAACTCGCGGCAATTGCGCCGCATCATCTCGACCTGCAGACGCGAATCCGGATCCTCGATAGGCAGCGAGCGATTCGTGGTCGGGACGTTGTGATCGAGGGTTGCGAAGGTACGCGCGGGCACGCGCACCTTGCGCCCGCTGTTGCGCAACGCCTCGAACGCCTGCGGGGAAGTGACCTCGTGAATCAGATGCAGGTCGATATAGAGCAGCGCGGGTTCGCCGGGCTTCTCGAGGACGACGTGATTCTTCCAGATTTTATCGAAAAGGGTCTCAGCCGCCATCGCGAGGGACGTGCCACCTCACCTGTCGGGATAGAAGATCGTATTATCCGACAACCGCGTGCGCTGTCCAAGCAGGGGGCGTATCGCCAGTCAGCGCCGTGCGGGCCGCCGGACACGCCTTGTCAGGCGTCGGTCCGGCGGCGTACCGGGAAAATCAAGCCAGGACCGGGCTATTTGCGCGGGTAGCGCACCACCAGGACAGGGCAGGGCGCGCTGCGCACCACCTTGTCGCAGGTGCTGCCCATCAGCAGATGCTCGAGCGGGCCTTCGCCGTGCGAGCCGATAACCACGAGGTCGATTTTCTTTTCGTCTATCACGCGCAGGATTTCGTAGACCGGGTCGCCCTCCTTGTAAATCGCTTCATGGGGCAGATCCTTGACCTGATCGTCGTAGCGCGCCATCAGCTCGGCCGCCTTCTTGCGCGCACCCTCGATAAGCGCGTGGTAATCCCCGTGCAGCGTGCCGTAAATCTTGTCGGCGGGGTTCCTGATCACGTGGACCATGTAGAGCTTGGAGTTGTACAGGCGGGCCATCGTGGTGGCGTGCTCCAGCACTCGGTCCGCGTACGGGGAGAAGTCGGTGGCATACAGAATGTTCGCAATCTTAATCATCAACCTGTGCTCCTGTCCTGACGAGCTTCTTGAAAAGCCTTAAATTCGAGGCTCAGTCAAGGGCGCGGGCCATGGACAGCCTCCAGTTCGGATAGAATCGCTGCCCTGCAGGGAACCGTCAATCCCTTCGCGTATGGCGCGCCGCAGGAAAAAGCCCATCGCGCGCGATTTCTCGCAAACCGCGGCCGCCTCGGCTATCGGTTACCCAGGGAAGGTGGTGCGATGGCGAAGGACAAGGAAGGTTCGGACTGCGTCAATCATTCCGAAGCGCGCACCGGCCGGGAGGTGCCGGCCCGTTACTGCGACGAAAGGGCGCGATGCGACGCGTGCGGCTCGACGATGAAGCCGATGGGCCATTGCAAGTATGTGTGTCTGCGATGCGGCTTCCTCAGAACCTGCAACGACGTCATCTGAAACGGCCTGCGGGTTCAGGCAGACTACTTCTCGCGGCGGGTCGGGGCGGCGCGCCTGGCCCTTGCGAGTCCGCGGGTAACGGTCTCTTCGCCGAAACGCTTTGCGAGCGAATCGAGCGCCTGGTTAAGGCGGTCGCGCCGGGAATCCCGCGGTTGCGCCGCCGCCTCGAACAGGCCCATCTGGCGCGGCTCTGAGCGTTCGAGATTGTGCACGTGAATTCCCGCGAGCCGGATCCGGTCTGGCTCCCTGACGCGGTCGAGCAGGGCGATTGCGACGCTTGAGATTTCGACGCCGTCGTCGGTTGGGCGTTCGAGCGAGAAGCTGCGGGTCAGAACCGGATAGCGGCCTTCGCCGAGCGGACGCGCCAGCTTGAGCTTGAGCGTGACCGTGCGCGCGCGCACGCGGGCGCTTCGAAGCCGCCGTCCGAGCGCCTCGCTATGGGCGATGAGGATGCGCCTCAGTTCGAGGCTTCCGCGTTCCAGATCGCTTGGGAAAGTGCTCTCCTCGCCGTAGGATTTGCGCTGCCAGTCGGGAATTACCGGGCGCGGGTCGATTCCGTTTGCAAGCTGGTGAAGATGCGCGCCGAAGGAGCCGAAGTGCGCCTTTAGAAGTGCCGGCTCGGACGCGGCAAGCTCGCCGATCGTATGGATTCCCGCCGCGCGCAGCTTCCTAAGCGTGACCCGTCCGACGCCCCACAATCGTTCGACCGGCAGCGGGGCGAGAAATTCCCTGATGTACTCGGCGCCGAGATAGAGCAGGCCGTCGGGCTTCGACATGTCGCTCAGTATCTTCGCCGCCATCTTGGTCGGCGCGATTCCGACCGAAACGGCGAGCCCCGTTTCCGCGCGCATCCGGCGCTTGATCGCGCGTCCAACGTCGAGCGGCGGTCCGAGCAGGCGTTCGCTTCCGGTAAGGTCGATAAAAGCCTCGTCGAGCGAAAGCGGCTCGACCACGGGACTGAAGCTCTCGAAGACCGAGCGGACGGCGCGCGAGACCTCGACATAACGATCCATCCGGCCCGCAACGAACAGCCCGTTGGGGCAGAGGCGGCGCGCCTCGACCGTCGGCATCGCGGAGCGCACCCCGTAGCGGCGCGCCTCGTAAGAGGCCGAGGTGACCACGCCGCGATTGCTCCGGCCACCGACGATAACCGGACGCCCGCGCAACGCGGGATTGTCGAGCTGTTCGACCGAGGCGTAGAACGCATCCATGTCGGCATGTGCAATAACGCGCGCCGGATGCGGCCTCTCGCGGCCTGCGTTCATCGTGCCTCCAGAACGGCACGCTCATCCGCGCGCCGTCAACCGCGCAAAGATACTCTCGGCGGCCTGCTCGGCGCCGTGGACGCAATCGGGTACGCCAACCCCTCGATAGGCGGAGCCCGCAAGCCCAAGCCCGTCTATCGAGGCGGCCAGGCGATCGATCGTGTCGGCGCGGTCCAGATGGCCGACCTCGTACTGCGGCATCGCCCGCGGCCATCGGCGCACCTCGGTAAGAACCGGCGCGGCCTTCACACCCAACAGCGCGCGGAACTCGTCGCGGGCCGCAGCGACCATCTCGTCGTCGGAGAGTTCCATCATCGCGCCCTGCAGCACGCCGCCCAAAAACGCGCGGGTGAGGATAAAGCCGCCGGGCGCGCGATGCTCGTACTTGAGGCTGGAAAAACTGCCCGCGATTATCTTTCGCCGCTCAACCGCGGGCACCACGAAGCCGAACGAATCGGGGCGCCGCGGAAAATCCTCCTCGCGCCAGGCGAGATTGACGGTTGCGGCCGAGGAGTACTCGATTCGCGCGAGCGTCCCGGCAAGTTCGGGATGGATTTGTTTCAGAAGGCGCGCCGCCACATGGGCGGGTGCGGCGATAATCACTGCCTCGGCACGAAGTCTGCCGCCATCGGCGGTCTCGACGATCCATCCTTTGTCCTCGCGGGCAAGGGCGCGGACTTCGGTACGCGAGCGGACCGAGCCTTCCAGACGTGAGATCAGCGCGTCGGCAAGCGCCTGCATCCCGGTGCGAAAGCTGACGAACAAGCCCCATCGCGCACCGCTGGTGCCGCTTTGGGCGCGCGCCGCCCGCGCGGATTCCGCGGCGCGCATCCCGCGTATCACACTGCCATAGCGGCGCTCCATCTCCAGGAATCGGGGCATCGTGGCCTTAAGGCTCAGCTTCTCCGGGTCGGCCGTATAGATCCCGCCCGCAAGCGGTTGCGCGACACGCTCGAGCACCTCGCGCCCGAAACGGCGCCGGACGAACGAGCCGAGGCTTTCGTCCTGGTCGCCGCGGCGCGCCGGGATGAACGGTTCGAGCCCCATGCGCAACTTGGCAAGCGGCGAGAAAAGCGGGCTCAGCAGGATCGGAACGACCCGGGTTGGCGCAAGCAGCGTGAAGCCGGCGGGAATTTCAACCAGCCGTCCGGCGCGCACAACGTAGGTCTTGCGGAATTCCTCCCGGGTCGGGATTAGCTCGGATTCAAGCCCGAGGCGGCGCACAAGGGCGAGTCCCCACGGCTTTTCCGTGAGCATCGAGTCCGCGCCAGTTTCGATCACGAAGCCGTCGCGCCGTATCGTCGAGAGCGAGCCGCCCGCGTGCTCCTCGCGCTCGAGCACGGTCGTAAGGAGCGGGGTTTCGTGCGCAATGGCAAGTTCGCGAAGCCGGTAGGCGGCCGCAAGCCCCGCGATTCCGCCCCCGATAATCGCGACGTGGGGAACATTCCTTGCCGAAGAAGGCGGATTCGATGCCATCGGGTTTTTCAGGCTCGCCGATGGCTCGCGACGTGCGAGGCTATCATCTCGATGAACGCCGGATGGTCGCCGACGGTTCCCGCGCGCTCCATCACGATTCCGGCCTCGACCGCGACTTCGCGCGCCGCAACGTCGAGGTCGTAGAGCACTTCGAGATGGTCGCAGAGAAATCCGATCGGGATGACTACGACCGCGTTTTGGCCGAGCGAGCGCAGGGCCTCCGCGATATCGGGTTCGAGCCATCGCTCGCGCGGGCTTCCGCTCCGGCTCTGGAAGGCGAGCGACCAGTTTTCGCGCGAGAGCGCCTTCGCGACCAGGCGCGCCGACTCGGCGACCTCGTCGGCATAGGCGCACTTCTCGGCCATCGCAACCGGGATGCTGTGCGCCGTGAACAGCAGATGGGCTCGGGCGGCGTCGCCGGGGGCGAGGCGGGCGAGCGCGTCGCGCGTGCGCGCCGCGACCGCTTCGATGAATTTTGGATGGGTATGCCAGGGTTCGGGATAGACGAACTCGGGCGCGTCGGAGCCGAGTTGTTCCTGCGCGGCGCGCACGGTCTCCAGGTAGCGATCCCAGCTTGCCTCGCATCGATGGGCCGCAAGGACGAAGCCAAGAACGCGGCGCGCGCCGGCGCGCGAAAGCTCGCGCATCGCATGGATCACGTACGGCTCCCAGTTGCGCATCCCGAGTGCGACGGGAATTTCAATTCCCTCGCGTGCCAGCCGATCCCGCAGTGCGTTCGCCTGCCGCATCGTCAACTCGTTATAGGGCGAACCGCCGCCTAGCGTTTCGTAATGGCGCACGACCTCCTCGTAGCGTTCCCGGGGAATGGGACGCCCGCGCAGCAGGTTGTCGAGGAATGGGCGAATATCCGCGGGCCGGGTCGGCGCGCCGAATCCAACAAGCATTACGGCGTCGATATGCGCGTTCATCGTCCTGGCGTCCTCGCGCTCATCTCATGGACCGCATCGACCAGTGCGATCGCGTGATCGACCGGCGTCTCGGGCAGGATACCGTGACCGAGATTGAAGATATGGCCGGGGCGTCCGCCGGCCTTGTCGAGAATTGCGCGCGCCCGCGCGCGGATTTCGGGAATCCCGGCGAACAGGACGATCGGGTCGAGATTGCCCTGTACGGCGACGTCGTAGCCGAGCCGGGCCCATGCTTCGGCCAGATCGACGCGCCAGTCGAGTCCGATGACGTCGCCGCCCGCGGCGCGCATCTCGGTGAGCAGGTTGCCGGTTATCGTGCCGAAGTGAATCACGGGAACTCCCGGCTTGATAGCCGCGATCAACGCGCTGGTATGCGGCAGGACGAAGCGGCGGTAGTCATCCGGGCCGAGGCTTCCGACCCAGCTGTCGAAAATCTGCACCAGGTCGGCGCCCGCTGCGGCCTGCATGTTGAGATAGTCGGCAGTGATCCGGACGAGACTTTCCATCAGGCGATGCCACGTCTCGGGCTGCGTGTACATGAGAGTCTTGGTCGCCTGGTACTGGCGCGACGCGCCCCCCTCGATCAGGTAGGACGCGAGCGTAAACGGCGCGCCGGCGAATCCTATCACCGGAGTCTTTCCGCCAAGCTGCGAATGGACCATCCTTATTGCCTCGCCTACGAAGCCGAGCTCCGCCACGTCAACCGCCGGAATACGTTCGAGATCGGCGGCGGAGCGGACCGGGCGATCGATGAGCGGACCGTCGCCCTTTTCGTAATGAAGCCCGACGCGCATCGGCACCAGCGGCAACAGTATATCGGCGAAGATAATCGCCGCGTCCACGCCAAGGCGCTGGACCGCGAAGGTCGTCACTTCGGCGGCGATCTCCGGATTCGAGCACATCTCGAGAAAGCCGTGCTTCTCGCGGATGCGGCGATACTCGGGCATGTAGCGTCCCGCCTGCCGCATCAGCCAGATTGGAGTGTACGGCACCGGCTCGCGCCGGCAGGCCTTCATCAGCGGATGGTCCCATCTGGGCGAGCGCGGCTCGGTTTCCGAAAGCGGCGGGCGTCGCGCAGGCGGCTCGGTGGTATGCAACATTGCCCGGCCGCTTGCGTGTTTTCGCGCGAGAATATCGCGGCTTCGCTCGGCGGCTTCCTTTACCAGGTGGCCGAGCTTCGGGTGCGCCGGTTCGAAGTCCGGCTCGATACCGTGCGAGCGGAGTTCCTCGGAGCAGACCGGACCGACCGAGCCGACCGCGATTGTGCGGAGCCGGCGGCGGACTTCTTCGCCGATACCCTCGGCCTCGGCGACCTGCATCACGTTGGCGACCTGGCTTGCGCTGGTAAACAGGACGACGTCGGCCTCACCGCGGGAGAGCGCCCGAAGTGCGGCCTTGAGCGGCCCACGGTCGGCGGGCAGCGTCCACCGATAAACCGGAATCGTCGTGACGCTCGCCCCGCGCGCCTCCAGTCCGGCGAGGAGATCGCGGTTTGGAACGCCGTACTCCTGCACCGCGACGCGCTTTCCCTCGAGCTTCAGGTGAGCGGTCAGAGCCGCAAGCAGTTCGCGCCAGGTGCTCGGGTCGCGCGCGACGACGGTTGGTTCAACGCCCAGATCGCGAAGCGCCTTGGCCGGTTTCGGCCCGCGCGCGACGGTGACGGCGCGACTGAGTGCGGCAACCAGCGCGGCCCGCGGATGGCGCGTCTCCATCACCTGGAACATCGCGCGCACGCCGACCCCGGTCAGCAGTATTACCACGTCGAATTCGCCCGCGAGCAGCCGGTCAGCCGCCTCGAGCGCCGAGCGATTGTCTTCCAGCGGCACTTCGCGCATCGCGGGCGCGACCGTGGCGGACGCGCCGCGCGCTTCGAGCATCCGGGCCACCTCCGCGGCCATGCGGCTCTCGAAAGCGATTACGCGAAGCCCGGCGAGGCCGGTTTGTGCGGACGAAGGGTACGATGAAGTCTCCGATTCCATCAGGCACGGCGCAAGGTGCGCATCGGTTATCTTGCCCTTGCCCCGGGAGCTAAGTCTATCTGATACAGAGTCGGATTACCGCAGGGCTCGAACGCGCCCGGTTGACGGGCAAAGCCTGTCGGCGTTTTGCCGATGACGCGTGCGCTGTGTTAGCAAGACCGTTCAGGGAGAGAAATCAAATGAAGATTGGACTGTTTGCGCTTGGGATCGGCGCGGGAACCTATCCGGAGAACATCCGCGCGGCGTCCGAGAGCGCTGAGCGGACCGGTTTCGCAACGCTATGGGCGCCCGAGCACGTCGTGCTCTTCGACCGCAGAGACTCAAAATATCCCTACGCGGAGAACGGCCAGTTTCCGCTCGGCGCCGACGCTGACTGGACTGACCCGTTCATCACGCTGACCTGGGCGGCCGCATTCACGAAACGGATTCGCCTTGCCACGGGAATCTGCCTGGTCCCGGAGCACAATCCGCTGATTCTCGCCAAGGAGATCGCGACGCTGGACCGACTCGCGGGCGGACGGTTCGCGCTCGGGGTTGGGATTGGATGGTCGGCCGAGGAGTTCCGCGCGCTTGGGATTGCGTTCGAGCGCCGCGCCGAGCGGACGCGCGAGTATATTGCCGCGATGCGCAAGCTGTGGGCCGAAGGCGTCGCGTCGTTTCACGGGGAGTTCGTCAACTTCGATAACGCGGGAAGCTATCCGCGCCCACCGCAGGGCGGAAAGCTTCCGATAATTTTTGGCGGCGAGAGCATGCCCGCGCTCAGGCGATGCGCCGAGTACGGCGACGGATGGTACGGCTTCAACCTGAATCCCGCCGAAGCGAAGGAGAAGATCGCGAAGCTAAAGTCGCTGCTTGAGCAGAATGGGCGCAGGCTCTCCGATGTCGAGATTATCGTTTCGCCATACACGCAGCGAATTACCGCCGACGATCTGAAGCGCTACCATGAGCTTGGCGTGAACGAACTCGTGATGCTCTCGAACCTGCCCGAGAAAGCCTCGGAAGTGGCCGAGCATGTCGAGCGGCTCGCCCGCGAATGGGTTGAGCCGGCGGCGCGCCTGGGCTAGGCGGCGGCGAGGATTTTCTTGACGTTGTCCACGTCGAAAGCGATCTGCCTGGCCAGCTCCTCGGCGGAATCAAACTTGCGCTCGCCGCGAACCCGCTCGACGAACTCGAGCTTGACGCGCTGGCCGTAAAGGTCGCGATTGAAGTCGAAAATATGCGACTCGATCGAGCGGGTGGTCTCGTTGAAGGTCGGGCGCATCCCGATATTGGTAATTGACGGATAGGTGCCGTCGGGCAGGACCATCCGCGCCGCGTAAACTCCGTCGGGCGGAACGCATTCGGTCTCGCTTTCGAGATTGGCGGTGGGAAAACCGATTCTGCGTCCCCGCTCGCGCCCGTGAACCACCACGCCGCGCAGGAAATGGTATCGCCCGAGCAGCCGTGCCGCGCCGCGGAGGTCGGCGTCGGCGATGAGCTGTCGAATCTTGGTCGAACTGACTTCCATTCCGGCGACCTTGACCGGCCCGACCACTGTAACATCGAAGCCGAACTCCCCTCCGAGTTCGACCATCACGCTCGCGTTGCCGGCGCGGTTGTGGCCAAAGTTTACGCTATGGCCGACCACCACCTCGCACACGCCGAGCTTGTCGACCAGGTACTCGCGTACGAACTGGCGCGGAGTGAGCAGGCTCAGTTCGCGCGTGAAGTCGAGCACGATAACCCCGTCGAGTCCCGATACGCGCAGCGCCTCAATCTTGTCCTCCGAGGTCATCAGGAGCGGCGGGGCCTTGTCGGGAAAGAGCAGCTTGGCCGGCAACGGGTCAAAGGTGAGCGCGAACGAGGTTCCACCCGCTGCGCGCGCTCGTTCCATCGCGGTCTTGAGAATCGCGCGATGGCCGAGATGGACACCGTCGAAGTTGCCCAGCGCCACCACCGGGCGGGGATGACGCTGGAAGCCTTCCAGATTGCGGATTATCTCCATCGACGATTCAGTCGGCGCTCGCGGCGAGCTGTTTCATCAGGGTGTTCGCGGCGGTCGCCTGCGGGGTCCCCGGATGATCAGAGAGCAGCTTCTGCAGGGTGAGGCGCGCGTCAATCTTGTCGTTGAGCTTCATGAAAGCCTGCGCTTCGCGAAGCAGCGATTGGCTTGCGTACTTGCCGCGCGGAAAGCGCATCACGAGGTCGTTGAACTGAAGGATCGCGCGGTCGAACTTGCCTTCTTCGTAAAGGGCGTTGGCAGCGAAATATTCGGCAGCCTCGGAAAGCGGCGACTTGGGATACTTGCGTTGGAATTGCGCGAACTTGAGCACCGCTGCCGGATAGTGCCCGCTCTTCATTTCGGTGAGTCCTGCGCGAAACAGCGCCGCGCCCGCACCGCGCTGGTCCCTGGCCGCGGCCAGCTCCTGTTCGAGATCGCTCGGCCAAGTCGGCTGAAGCTCCGAGGGCGCTGCACCAGGAGCCGGCGGCGTGGCTCCCGCGGTTGCCACGCCCGCAGTTGCGGCCCCGGTTGCGGCGCCCGGCGCTGCTGCGGGCGCGGGCGGAATCGTCGGCATCGCGGCCTGCAGCGCGCCGACCTCGGACTCGAGCTTCGAGATACGCTTGTTGAGCGCGGCAATCTGCCCGCCGCTGGCGCCGCCACCGGCTCCAGAGTGCTGAATCTCGGCGATTTCATCCCGAAGACTGCGCACCTGCTGCTGGAGCGCGTCGATTTGCTGGCGATCGCTGGCGATCATCCCGCGCAGGACAAACTGGTTCTGGTTGAGCTGCTGAAGGTCGTTGGAGCTCGGAGCGCATCCGGAGAGCGCTCCGAGCCCGGCCGTCAGTGCCGCGCCAAGTATCAGAGAGCGTATACGCACAGGGAGCTCCTACTGGGAGACTACGAAATGGTCGCGCCGGTTGCGGGCCCAGCACTCCTCGGTATGCTCGGTGCAGAGCGGAAGCTCCTTGCCGTAGCTTATCGTGGAGATTCGGCTCGGGGCGATTCCGAGCGTGACCAGATAATCCTTGGCCGACTGGGCGCGTTTTGCGCCGAGCGCGATGTTGTATTCCTCGGAGCCGCGCTCGTCGCAATGCCCTTCGATCTGTACGTTGGTGTTCGGATGGGCTTCGAGCCACTGGGCGTTCGCCTTGAGCACGGAATCATCCTGGGGCTCGATGGTGTACTGGTTGAACGCAAAATGGATATCGTGGAGCGGTCCACCCTCGCCGGCGCCGAGCTCTCCTTTCTTGAACTGCGCAAGCGAGCCCTTGTTGCCGAGGTTGCTTTCGCCCAGTCCGGCGCCCGCGCCGGCGCCCGTGCCGAGGCCCGGGGTCTTCTTCACCGAAGACGAGCATCCCGAGGCGGCAAACGCCGCGCATACCAGAATCAGCGCCGCCAGCCTGAGCGTGCCGTTCGTCCTAGTCTCCCAGCCACCACGACCACGCGGGACAGGAATCATCACCGTTACCCTCCGTCAAAGCAGAAATGACCGTTTGAGTTGCAACCTGCAATAGATAGATGTGCGAGTTTCCGTTCCTGGTCGAACTGAAAGCTATGTACCTTCCGTCGGGCGACCACGCTGGATACTGGTTGGAGCCTACTCCGTGGGTCAGATTGATCGGGTCGCTGCCGTCCACGCCCACTATCCAGACGTCAAAGTGGCCGCCGTCGCGGCTTTCGTAGGCGATAAACTTGCCATCAGGTGAAAAGGCCGGGGTGGTGTTGTAATTGCCCTTGTAGGTGACGCGGCGCGCGCCGCCGCCCGCGATCGACATCACGTAAACCTGCGGAGTGCCCGAGCGGTCCGAGGTGAACGCAAGCATCCGGCCGTCGCTCGAAAAGGCCGGGTTGACATTGATGCCGTTGGTATTGGTCAACCGGCGCAACTCCTGTCCGCTGCGGTCGAGCAGGTAGAGATTGGTCGCGCCGCTGTGCTCGATCGCAGCCACGATCAACTGCCCATCGGGCGAGATCGCCCCGCCCACCATCTTGCCGCGCCTCGACACGATCCGCACCTCGCGCCGGGTGGCCGGATTGGCCAGGTAAAGCGCAGGCATCATCGTCTTGTACGAGAGATAGAGCACCTCGCCCTGGCGGTCGAAGGCGGGAAACAGGTTGATCGTCGGATTGTCGGTCAGGCGGAAAAGCCCGTGGCCGTCTATCGACTGGAGATAGATTTCCTTGAAGCGTCCGCCGCGGGTCGATACGAAAGCGAGCTTCGAATCGAACGGGCCCTCGATGCCGGTGGTGGCCTTGAGCAGCGCGTCGGCGAAGCGACGCGCCATCCTTGGCACTTCCGAGACCTGGCCGGTGAAGCTCTTTCCCATCATCCGGCGCTGCTGTGCAACGTCGAACAGGAGCGCCGTCAACTGGACCTGATCGCCCTGAACCTTGACCGCGCCCTTGACCAGGAAATCGGCGTTGATCGAACGCCAGTCGGCGAAGTTGAACTGCCCGAGATCGTAGCCGGAGGTCTGTGCGTCCTCGATAAAAGCCTTGGGGCTTATCAACCGGAAGTAACCCGAGAGTTCGAGATCGTGGGACAGGATACTGTCGAACTCGCTGGAGACGCCGTGTTGATCGTCGCCGCCCAGGTTCTTCAGCGCCGAAACCGCGATCGGCGAAAGATGCGAGCCCGGTCCGATGATCTGCATCTTGATCTGCGCCCGGGCGGTGAACGGCGCCGCGGTTACCGTCACGAACGCTGCAAGCAGGAGCAAAAGAGATGAGCGCCTCATCATCACCTTACCGTTCGAAGCCGCGGCGACCAGGTCCGGGGCGAGCCGGCCTCGAATTGCGCAGAGCTTCGCCAATCCCACATCTCAGGATTTGAGTTCACCGAGCTTGAACAACGCTTCCACGCCGTGGGCAAACTCGGAGCGATATTTTTCCGGTGGCGCCGGAAACGGCGCCGCGCGCTTGATTGCGCGAATCACCGACTGGTCGTAGGCCGGGTCGTTCGAGCTCTTCGCGATCGTCACCCCGGTCAGGCTTCCGTCGGGTCCAATCGAAAAATCGACCGTCGTGGTCAGGTCGCCGGAGCCTCCCGAGAAGCTCCACGCCTGCTTAATCCTCTGCTGCACAGTCCGATAGTAGAGCAGAAATGCGAGGTCCTGTTGAATCCCCATGCTTCCGGTGCCGGGACCGATGCCCATTCCGGCACCCGCGGTATCCCTGTCGGCGAGCACCGGCCCGCTTGCGGATTCGTTGTGCGTGCGCTCCTTTTTCTCGTCGCGCAGATGCTGCGCGAGAAGCTGTTCGCGAATCTTTGCGAGTTGTTCCTGGATGCTCGGCGTAGGGCTCGGTTTGGCCCGTGCGACTTCGGTTTGGCGCGGCTCGCGCTCGTGCGCGCGATGATGCTCGGGTTTGGGCGTCGGAGGCTCGTGGGCGAGCTCCGGTGTGGGCTTGGGAGTCGGTTTGTGCGCTGCCTGGTGGTGCTTCCTGGGCAGGGGCGTGGGGCTGGCGGCCGGTTCGGGGGTTGCCGTGGGCGCAGGCGTCGGAGTGGGTGTGGGCGTAGGCGTCGCGAGCTTTCTGGTGTTGAGCGCGATCGCGTTTTTGTCGGGCTCGTTCGCAAGCCTGGGCGGCTCAGGCCGGGGTTTTTCGAGCCTGGGTTTTTCCGCTTTGGCGTGCCTGGCTGGGCGCGGCCGATGCCTGGACGCAAGCCGCGGCAGATGCGTTCCGAGGTCTCCGGCGGGCAGGTTGTCGACGATCTTGACAGTGTAAGAGGGAGGAGGACTTTCGTCGGCATGGAACAGACGCGGCATCACAAGGAACACGAAGGCAAGCAGGCCCGCGTGCCCGAGTGCGGAAACCACGATGGCCGCGATATATCCCCAGGGGGCCGGCCGCTCGTCGTTATGGCGCGGACTTGCCACGATCGTGTCTGTCCGCCGCTTCCCGTGCGCTGCGGCCCGGCGCCGGCATCTCCGTCACCATCCCCACGTTCTCGATTCCGGCGGCCTTTATCGCCGCCATCGTGCGGATAACCTCGCCGTAGGGAACCTGCTCGTCGGCGCGAATGAAAACCTCGCGGTCGGGCCGTTCGCGCGAGATCGCCGCGAGCTTCTCGGTAAGCTCGTCGGGAGAGAGCCTGCGATCGTTCAAATAGATCTCGCCATTGCGCGTGATCGAGACTACGAACTGGATCTCCTTGCCCGGCAGTGCCGCGGCCTTGACCTTTGGCAGCGTGACCTGCACGCCCTGCTGGATGATCGGCGCGGTGACCATGAAGATGACCAGCAGCACCAGCATCACGTCCACCAGCGGCGTGACGTTTATCTGCGAAACGTATTTGCCTCGCTGTCCGCCTTCAAAGGCCACGATTAGGTCTCCGATTTGCTCCTCAGGACAGGAAATGACGCTCGGCGATATTAAGGAACTCAGCGGTGAAGTTGTCGATCTCGGTGGCAAGCACGTGAACCCGGGCGGTCAGGTAGTTGTAGAAGACCTGAGCGGGAATCGCGGCAACCAGTCCGATCGCGGTGGTGATAAGCGCTTCGGCGATGCCTGGAGCGACCGCCTGGATATTGGATGAGTGGGCCGCCGACAGGCCCAAAAAGGCCGTCATAATGCCCCACACTGTTCCGAAAAGACCCACAAACGGACAGGTCGAGCCGGTGGTTGCGAGGAACGTTATCCCGTATTCGAGCTTGGTCAGCTCGACATTGGCCTGCTTCTTCATCGCGCGCATCACGTTCGCCGAGCCGCCGAAGTCGGCCGAAAAGGCGCTCTCGGCGCCGACCGCCTGTCGCTTGGCGCGAGTAAGCTGGAGCACTTCCTGGTAGCCGGCGCGGAAGACCTGCGCGATAGGGCTTCGGACCAGGCCAACGCTGGCGTTGTGGATAGTGGCGAGGTTGCGAGATTCCCAGAATATGGAAATGAAACGCTCGGATTCCCGGCGCGCGCGCGAAGTCTGAACCAGCTTGTAGAGGATTATTCCCCAGCTCCCGACCGAAAACGCAACAAGTGTCCAGATGACTACCTGAACAACCGGCCCCGTTCCGAGGAGCAGATCGACGACGCTCAAACCGCCGCCGCCAGCCGTCGCAGAAGGGATCATAAGACCATCTTCCTTTGCAGTTCGACATTTTACGCTTTTTTGGGCGGTGAAAAATATCCGGACCGGCGAAGAGCCTTACCCGGTGAGGAATTGCCCGAATTTGGCTCGCTTTATGCTGGTGGTACTCTTGCAACAGCAAAATCCAACGTCTAACTTGCGGCGATCACAAACCAGGCGCCGCAAGAGGCATCCCGGGAGGATTCACGCCGTGGCTACCAAGATCGCCATCAATGGATTTGGACGAATCGGCAGGCTCTTTCTGCGCGCTGCACTTACCCGAAAAGAATTCGAAACCGTTGCCGTCAACGACATCACCGACGCGCGCACGCTTGGCCATCTGCTCAAGTACGACTCGGTCCACGGAACGCTCGCTCATGAGGTGAGAGCCGAGGGCGACACCCTCCTGATCGACGGCAAGCCGGTCAAAGTGCTTGCCGAGCGTGATCCGTCCAGGCTTCCGTGGAAATCTCTCGGCGTTCAGGTCGTGGTCGAGTCCTCGGGACATTTCACTTCAAAGGAAAAAGCCTCGGCACATCTCGCCGCCGGTGCAAAAAAGGTTGTAATCAGCGCACCCGGCGAAGGCGTGGACGCGACCGTCTGTATGGGCGTCAACCCCGAGGCCTACGATCCGGCCAGGCATCACATCATCTCGAACGCCTCCTGCACCACCAATTGCCTGGCTCCGATTGCGAAGGTGCTGCACGAGAACTTCGGGATCGTGCACGGCCTGATGACGACGGTGCACGCCTATACGGCCGACCAGAATCTCCAGGACGGACCGCATCGCGACCTCAGGCGCGCTCGCGCGGCGGGGCTCTCGATGGTGCCGACGTCGACCGGAGCGGCGCGAGCGATAGGGCTGGTCCTGCCGGCGCTCAAGGGCAAGCTCGACGGCGTCGCGGTCAGGGTTCCCACCGCCAATGTCTCGCTGGTCGACCTGGCCGCAATCGTGGAGCGTGACGCCGACGAAAAGGCGGTCAACGCCGCGATGAAGAAGGCGGCCGAAGGGGAGCTGAAGGGAATCCTCGCCTATTGCGAGGAGCCGCTGGTCTCGGCCGACTTCAACGGAAATTCGCACTCGTCGATCTTCGACGCGCCACTTACTAAGGTGATGGGCAAGCGGCTGGTCAAGGTCTTTTCGTGGTACGACAACGAATGGGGTTACTCGTGCCGCCTTGCCGACGTCACTGCCCTGGTGGCCGCACGACTGTGATCATCGGCGGTAAACAGCCATGCCAATTCGACCCATTACGAGCCTGAAGCTGGCGGGCAAGCGGGTGCTCGTGCGATGCGATTTTAACGTGCCGATCCACGACGGCCGCATCACCGACCCAACCCGCATCGAGGCCACGCTTGAGACCATCCGTTATATCCTGAAAGAGGGCGGCTCGGCGGTGATGTGCTCGCATCTCGGCCGTCCCAAGGAGCGCACCCCGGAGTTCAGCCTCAAGCCGGTCGCCGAGCGGTTGAGCGCCGAGCTTGGAATAAAGGTGCCGCTTGCGCCCGACTGTATCGGCGACGTGACCGGCAGGATGGTCTCGGCGCTCAAGCCGGGCGAGGCGCTGCTGCTCGAGAACCTCCGGTTTCATGCCGAGGAAGAGGCCAACGATCGCGACTTCGCCCACGAACTCGCGCGGGGCAAGGATGCCTACGTCAACGACGCTTTCGGCGCGGCCCATCGCGCCCACGCCTCGACCGCCGGCGTGGCGCAGTTCTTCGCCGAGCGCGCGGCGGGCTTCCTGATGATGCGCGAGATCGAGGCCCTGAGGTCCGTGGTCGACAATCCGCTGCGTCCCGCAGTCGCGATCCTCGGCGGGGCCAAGGTCTCCGACAAAATTGGCGTGCTCCGGCATCTGCTGCCCAGGCTCGACACATTTCTTATCGGCGGCGCGATGGCCTACACGTTTCTGAAAGCGCGTGGCACGCCGGTAGGGCGTTCGCGGGTCGAACAGGACAAGCTTGGGCTTGCCAGCGAGCTGCTCGATGCGGCGGCGAAGCAGGGTGTGGATTTCCTGCTGCCAATCGATCACGTCGTCGCCGAAGCTCCCGACAAGCCCGAGACCGCAAGCGTGGTCTCCGAAATTCCAGCCGAGATGATGGGTCTCGACATCGGACCCCGGACCGTGGAGGAGTTTATCGCGCGCCTTGCGCGGGCCAAAACCGTCGTCTGGAACGGTCCTCTCGGCTACTTCGAGAACGAGGCGTTCGCGAAGGGCACGCTCAGGGTCGGTGAAGCGCTTGCCGGTCTGAGCGGCGTCAAGAGCATAATCGGCGGCGGAGACACGGCCGCCGCGGTCGCCCATCAGTCGTGGTCGCGCGGCTTCACCCATATCTCGACCGGCGGCGGCGCCACGCTCGAATACCTCGAGGGACGCGAGCTTCCCGGTGTGAAGGCGCTCGACTGTTAGCGCCACTGCGCGGGCGAGGCGATACGTCACGGCGCGCAGCGAATCGCGACCGGAGCGGAAGATTTGCGATGCGTAGGAAGCTTCTCGCGGCAAACTGGAAGATGAATTTCACCGCGAACGAGGCGCGGGCGATGCTCGCGGCGCTTCGCGCGCAGCTCGACCCCGAGTCTTCGACCCTATTGAAGGATCGCGAGGTCCTGATCGCGCCGCCGGCGGTGCTGATTCCCGCAGTTTCGCAGGCGCTCGCCGGCTCGTCGTTCCTGCTCGGCGCGCAAAATATGCACTACGAGGACAAGGGAGCGTTCACCGGCGAGATATCGGCACCGATGCTGAAGCCGTTCGGCGTGACGCACGTGATCCTGGGCCACTCCGAGCGCCGCCACATCTTTGGCGAGAACGACGAGTTCATAAACAACAAAGTCCTCGCCGCCCTGCGCCATCGCCTCGTCCCGATTCTGTGCGTGGGCGAAACCCTGATGCAGCACGAGGCGGGCAACGCGCTCGAGGTGGTGGTCAAACAGCTCGAAAACGGGCTGGATGGCGTGAGTAGCGAGGATATCGCCCGGGTGGTAATCGCCTACGAGCCGGTATGGGCGATCGGCACGGGCAAGAATGCCACGCCCGAGCAGGCGGGAACGATTCACGGCGCGATGCGCGAAATTATCGGACAGCGATGGGGCCGGGAGGCCGCGGTCAAGACCCGAATCATCTACGGTGGAAGCGTAACGCCCGAGAATGTTGACTCGCTCGTCTCCAGGCCTGATATTGACGGCGCTCTGGTCGGCGGGGCAAGCTTAAGGGCTGAGTCCTTCGCGCGGATAGTAAGGGCGCGCGTAGGATGAGGCGGGAGCTTTAGTGATCACGGTCGTTTTGACGATTCATGTAATCGTATGCATCTCGCTGGTGGTGGTGATCCTCCTCCAGCAGGGCAAGGGCGCGGAGATCGGTGCCGTGTTCGGTGGTTCGAGCCAGACCGTGTTTGGCGCGAGCGGCGCGGGCAACGTGCTTACCCGCGCTACCGCAGGCCTGGCGGTGGTGTTCTTTGCCACCTCGATGTATCTCGCATACGCTTCGACCCGCCGGGCGACCGGAAGCGTCTTCGGAAGCGGGATGCATAGCGTGATGCCGGCTGAGGCCGTGCCGAAGGCGAAACCGCCGCTTCCCGCTCCGGCGGCGCCGCATTCGGCCGTTTCGCCTGCTCCGGCCAGCAAGTAGGACGGAGCGAGCAACCAGCGGCAAGCCGCATAACCCTCTCTTTCCCCGAGTGCGCGGGTGGTGGAACAGGCAGACACGCCAGTTTGAGGGGCTGGTGGTAGTGATACCGTGCGGGTTCAAGTCCCGCCCCGCGCACCAAATCCAGCGCCGCATCATCCGCCATCCCCGAACCGCGTCCGTCTGAACCCGGCACAGGAGTACCAGGCCCAGTTATGCCCGTGGGGTGGCCGCCTGCGCAGCGGACACGATTTCAATTGCCCGCGCAATCGAAGAGGCTCAACTGCGCGGCGGACCGTAAGGCTTGCGCGTGGGGCGTCGCGGATCGTTCGCGCGAGAAATCGAAACCGTATTTCGCCTTAAGCCGCGCGAAGAGCGCGTCGAGATGCTCGTCATAAGTCTTTGGCGGGTACGCATTGCGCCCATAGAAGGCGTCAATCCGCGGTGCGAGCTTCGGAAAGCGCTCGCGGATGAAGGGAATGAAGCGGCGCGCCGCCGCCGGTCGCAGAAACAGCGCTCTCCACCACAGATTGCTCGCGCCGGCGGCCTTCGCCGCGCGTACCACCGCCTCGACCGAGTGCGGAGCGTCGCTCAACCCCGGAATAACCGGCATCACCAGAACGTTGCATCGGATTCCCGCGCCCGCCAGTTCCGCAAGAGCACCAAGTCTGAGTCCCGGACGCGCCGCGCGCGGCTCGAGCACGCGCTGGAGCCTGCGGTCGAGCGTTATCAGCGAAAAATTGACCGAGATATCCGAGCGGCGGTTGAGCGCGCGAAGCAGGTCGAGGTCGCGAGTGATAAGCGCGGACTTGGTGGTGATCGAGATCTTGAGCCCGGACAGTTCGGCGAGAACCTTGAGCATCGAGCGCGTCAGCTCGAACCTGCGCTCGGCGGGCTGATAGGGATCGGTCGCGGTGCCGATAGCGATGGTGTCGTCGCCGACCCGCGTGCGCGAGAGCGCGCGCGCAAGCGCTTCGGCCGCCATCCGCTTCACGAAAATTCGCCGTTCGAAGTCGAGCGGATCGCGCAGTTCGAGAAATTCATGCGTATAACGCGCGTAACAGTACACGCATCCGAACTCGCATCCGCGATACGGATTGATAGTCCATTGAAACGGCATCCGCGGACTCGTGCATCGGTTCAGTATCTGGCGGACCGGCATCTCGTGGAACTCCACGCCTCCACGCCTGTCCAGAGCCGGCGAACCTTCGCTGAACAGCGGCAGTTCCATCGCGAGTTCGGCCATTGGGCTCTCCTTGGCGGCCTAGTTTCGTTTTTCTTTCGCCATCAGTCAAGGCTGCGCGCGTTGGCCTGTGGATGACAGACGACCGCCTTAGGTTTATCGTGGCCCGGATGCGTATCGGTCAGGTTGTCTTATTTCTTGCTTTGGGTGTCGGGCTCATCTGGTGGGGCCTGGAGATAGTCTACGAGCGCCCGATTCTCGCTGGCGTGCTCTTTCCGATAGGTGTGTTGTTCGTTTTTCTGGGCGTCGCATTCGTAGTCAGGGAAATCCGTGGCGGAGGAGGCGGGGAGCAGGGTCCAGAGGCCACCGGCGGGGACCCTCAACAGCGGGACGAGTAACGCGGGCTTCTGACAGGCGCATCTGAACTCCCGGGGCGCAACAGTGTCAACATATCAACATCCTGATTCGCACCCGGTTCGCGGTACCGCGCGCTTCGGGTCCCACGGCGGAACAGGCAGCCGAACGGCTGGCGACGGGTGTCAGCGCCTGCCGTTTCTGCTCGTAGACGCCCGGCGCGGCACCTGATCGGGTTATCGCAAGGCCGGACGCGGGTGAAAGCCTACGGTAGGATTACGAGGTCGTAGGCTGGGGGGAGCTTCTCGACGAGCGGACGCAAGGCGTATCCGTTGCCGCCGTTTCCGTATCGGAAGACAGTCCCGGTCGTCGTTACGCCGAAAAATCCTCCGGACGCACCCGGTATCGCTCTAAACCGCATCTGCATCCCGCGCTCCGGTGCGAACCGCCGTTCGAGCGGCTCAAACGAGCGCCCGCCGTCGACGCTGCGGTAAAGCGCCGAGTCGGCACCGCGCGCGGCCACCTGCCAGCTGGGCGGCGGGCCCGCGGCGGCTGCAGTGTAGAGCACGAATTCGCCCCCTTCCTCAACGATTACCATCGGAACCGTGTAGGTGCGGTCGAGGCCTTCCGTGATGCGCCGCCACGACCGGCCGCCATCTTCCGAGAGATGGAATCCCGCGCCGGTGGTCGCGTAAAGCCGCCGCGGATCCCTGGGATCGATTGCGACCGTGTGCACGTCTTCGTAAAGCCCGTCGTTCAACGCTTCGAACGACTCGCCGAGGTCGAGCGAACGATAGATTCCGCCCTCCTCGACACCCACGTAAATCGTATTGGGCGCATGAGGGTCGAACGCTATCGAGCGTACGTGCGGAATATGCGGCGGCGGCGGAAAGGTCCATCGGTCGCGTCCCGGAATCTTGAGGAATGCGGCCACCTCGTGAAACATCCGCCCACCGTCGTCGCTGCGAAACAGCCTTGCGTGCGAAGTGCCAAAAAAGATCCTCCCCGGCACGGTTGGCGAGGCTGCGAGCGCCCATACTTCCTCTTCGCGCGCGGCTGGGGGCGTGATCTCGACCCAGCTCCGTCCTCCGTCGTCCGAGCGCGAGAGCGCGCCACGGCCATGCTCGATAGCGTTGGAGCCGGCGTAGATCAGGTTCGCGTCGCGACAGTCCTGCGCCATGCACCATACCGGCGACGGATCCGCCAGTACCATCCGGGGCACGCCTGGACGCGCGGGGTCCAGGATCACGATACCCTTGGAAGTTCCGACGCAAAGCCTCACAACCCTGACCTCCCGATCGCCCCAAAACCCGCGCGCGATGCCGGCGCGGTTGAAACCGCTTGGCCGCTCTCCTGTCTCAAAAGGCTATCCGAGCGGCCGATACGGGGCCAGAGTGCGCCGACCGCCCTTGCGCGCGAGCGTCAGGCGCGCGGCGTGCTCAACTGCATTCCGGCGCCGAGCATCCCCGAGGCGGCAAGCTCCGCCGGATCGGTCTTTTTCCCGTCCGGCTCGAGCCGCACCCGCCGAATCAGTATCGACGCGCCTGCCAGCGCGACGCGCATCCCCTCCTTGTCGATCGAGAGAACCGTGCCCGGTGCGCTGCCCACCGCGGACTCTTCGGCGAGGCGCGGCTCGTACATCCTGAGACGCCGCCCCGCAAGTTCCGCGAACGCACCCGGCTGCGGGTCGCATCCCCGGATCAAGTTGTGAACCTCGCGCGCGGGCCTGCGGAAGTCCACTACCGCGTGCTCGTCGCGACAGGGCGGCTCATAGGTCGCCAGCCGCTCGTCCTGCGGTATCGCAGGCGCGGCGCCGCGCTTTATCAGTTCCACGGCCTCGATCAGCGAATCGATGCCCAGCGGGAAGAGTCGGCTGAAGTAAAGCGAGCCGACCGTATCCTCGTCGCCAATCGGAACCCGCCTTTGCACAAGGATCGGCCCGGTGTCGATACCCTTGTCGGGCCAGAACCAGGTGACGCCGGTCTCGGAGTCGCCCTGGATTATCGCCCAATTGATCGCGCTTGCGCCGCGATGGCGCGGCAAAATCGACGGATGGAAGCAGATCGACTTGTGCCTGGGCGCGTAAAGGATCCGCTCGGGGACGATTATCGTTACGAACGCCATCACGGCGAGATCCGCGTCGAGGGCTTTGAAATGCTCGTAGGCCGCCTCGCCTTTGAACGAGCGCGGCTGGCTGAGCGGCAGTCCGAGCTCCACGGCCCTCGTCTTGAGCGGATCGGGCTTTCCCGACGGCGGATCGGGCGGAGCAAACACATGGACGATTTCCTCGCCGTGCGCGACCAGCGCATCCAGGGCCTTTTGAGCGAATAGCGCCTGTCCTATCAATGCAATACGCACGCGACTTCCTCCCGGTCGGTCGGAAACTACCAAATCGCAACCGCGCTTGCACGGCCGCGTCGCGGTGTTCGCACCGCGTTGCTTGTCTTCGCTCGAGGCTTGAATTGCATCGGCGGGCCGCTACCGATTAAGTGAGCGATCAGATGAAACTTCGAACTGCCCTGGTCAACGCGCTCAGCGCGATCCTGGTTCTCGCTTCGGCGATGCTGCCGGCCGCCATCGGCGCGAAAAATCAGCCGGCCCGCCTGGTAATCGTGATGGTGTGGGACGGGCTTCGGCCGGATTTCGTTACGCGAGCCGAAACTCCGAACCTTTACGCGATGGAACACGAGGGCGTGGACTTCGCGCACAGCCACGCGCTCTATCCCACGGTCACGATGGTGAATGCCGCGGCCCTTGCCACGGGCGCGAGGCCTGGCCAGACGGGGATACTGGGCGACTCGATGTATCTTGCGCCGGCGCTCGGACGCGCGGGCGCTCCGATACTTTCCGAGCCGCGGTTCGGGGCGCTGCTGAGTCGTCCGCTTAGGCTGGAAGACGCGCCGATGCTTGCACGGTTGAACGGGCCCAACGCTTTCGCGGGGCGCCTGCTGGGGCTCGACACGGTTGCGCAGGAGGTCGAGCGCGCGGGCGGCTACCTGGCGGTCGTCGGCAAAGAGGGGCCGGCTTTTCTATGGGACAATCGGGTCACCGCGGTGAAAAACGGGCGCGACTCGCTGATGGCGCCGCACAGGGATTATCTCTTCGCCACCGATTCGCTCGTTGAACCGAAGGCGATCGGGCGCGAAATCAAGGCCGCGATGCCTCCGGCGGCGGCGCGCGACGGAGTTCTTTACGCCGCGCGCGACGATTATTTCACAAAAATCGTTGACGAGCGCGCGATTCCTGCCGCTCGAAGCGCGGTGCTCGCCGGGCGTCCCGCGATGGTTGTGCTGTGGCTGCATAATCCCGACATCACCCAGCATGTTGCAGGGCTGGGCACGGCTGCCGCGCTCGCCGCGCTCAAAAACTGCGACGACAACCTCGGCCGGCTGCGCGCAGCGGTCCACGCGGCCGGGATGGACGGTCATACGGACCTTGTCGTCGTCTCCGACCATGGATTTGCGACGATTCGCCTTACAATCGACCTGAACGGGATGCTTGCGGCTGCAGGGCTCAAGAAATCGGTCGCAAGCCGCGACGTCGTAATCGCACGAAACGGCGGCAGCGACCTGGTCTATCTCTCGCGGGACGATTTTCCGACCCAGGCCGAGCGTCGCGCGGAACTCCAGAAGATAGTCAACTTCGCCGAGGCCCAGGAGTGGTGCGGGGTTATTTTTTCCCATCTCTCCGCCCTTGGCGAGCCCGGAGTGCGAGGCGTGAAGCCCTACCAGGGGTGGATCGATGGCACGTTCAGCGAGGCGTCGGTGGGAATACTGAGCCCCAACCGCGCCCCGGACCTGGTGATTTCGTTCCGCGAGCTGCCCGATACCGACAATCGCCAGCTTACCGGGCCGCTCAGGCTCGCGTTTTCCATCGGCGCCAAGGGACAGCATACGGTGAGAAATCGCTCCGAACCGCTGGTGCGTCCGGTGCAAGGCGTCATCTACGCCGACGCGCGCGGATTCACCACCGGGATGGGGATGCACGGGGCGCTAGGCCCGCGCGAGGTGCATAATTTCTGCGCGGCAATCGGTCCCGACTTCCGCAGCCATTTCGTCGACCCGTACCCGAGCGGGAACATCGATATAGCGCCGACCGTCACGAAGCTGCTCGGGACGCTGCCCAATGTCGGGCCGGGCGGTCTTTACGCGGCAGGCCGTCCGCTTGTGGAAGCGATGCGGACGGAGCGGCGCTCGCCCGGCGTGGTGCGGCCGGTCGTGATGACGACGCGGCTTACGCTCCAGGGCGTCGAGGTGATCAGCACGCTCCGGATGACACGGCTTGGCGATCGTTATTACCTGGACGGCTCGGATCAGGAACGCAAACCGCTGGGCAGTTCTCCATAAACCAGGCGAACGGTTCCGTCACCGCGTTCTTCGATCAGGCGCCGCACACAGCTTTCGGGCGTGTGCGCCCCTTGCGCGCCGTCAGCTCGCCCCTGGGACCGAGTCCGAAGTCCTGCGCCAGCGCGGAAATCCACGGCGCCGGTTGGCTCTGGGACGTGGCTATGGTTGGCTAGAGCGATGCCGGTTTCGTCCGCGTCCAGCGTATCGTCGGTTCGCCCCGCTCGGACGCCCCCGGCCTTGTGAGGAGAAAGACGGATGCTCAAGAAGATCTTTCGATGGCTGATCAGGACCGCGATTACCCTTGCCGTCCTGTTCGCAATCGCTCTCCTGTCCGATTACATCTCGCATCGCGTGTCGTCCGGCTCGGTTCTGGTCGTGAAGCTTAGAGGGCCGGTCGTCGAGCGCGGAACGACTGGACTGCTGAGCTCCTTTGGCCCGCGCCAGACCGGGCTCGACACGCTGCGCCGCGCGATAACCATGGCCGAAAAGGACCCCCGAATCGTCGGGATGGCGGTTGAGGAAACCGATCCGACGATGGAACTGGCCCAGGCACAGGAGATCGTTGCGCTTATCAAGCAGTTCAGGGCGACGGGAAAATGGACCGTCGCTTACATGGAGACGGCCGGCGACTTCGAGCCCGGAAACCTGCCGTATATCGTTGCCGCTGCGACTGGCGACGTGGCCCTGATGCCCGAGGGAGAGCTGAACATTGTCGGCGTCGGGATCCGCGAGTTATTCGCGCGCGGAACGCTTGACTGGCTGGGTATCACCCCGAATTTTGCTGCGATCGGCGCCTACAAGACCGCGGCAAATATCTTCACCGAGAAGGATTTTACCGCCGCGCAGCGCGAGGAGGACGAGTCGCTGGTGAGCGGGATGTACGATCAGATCGTCGCCTCTATCGCCTCCGAGCGAAACCTGAAGCCCGACGTGGTTAAGGCGCTTATCGACCAGGCGCCGCTTTCGCCAGACGCAGGGCTCAGGGCGCATCTGATCGACCGTGTCGAATACCTCGACCAGTTCACCGACCAGGTGAAGCATCACGGCGGCGCCGGGCACGAGATGGTTTCCTACGTCGATTACGCGCAGCCTGCGATGCTTTCCGGCTTCGGCGTAAAGGACAAGATCGCGGTCATCTATTGCGACGGCGAAATCGTGCGCGGACCGTCGCAGGGCTTCGGAATGACCGGGGGAAAGGTCATAGGCTCGGACGACCTGGTGGCGGCGTTCAGGAAGGCGCGCGAGGACGATTCGGTGCGCGCGGTGATCCTGCGCGTCAATTCGCCGGGCGGCTCGGTGGTCGCCTCCGAACTCATCCGGCGTGCCGCGGTTCTGACCGCCAAGAAGAAACCGATCGTGGTGAGCATGTCGGGCTACGCGGCCTCGGGCGGCTACTGGATTTCGACCCCGGCCCGATTCATGGTCGCCGAGCCGGGCACTGTCACCGGCTCGATCGGCGTGCTGGGGGGCAAGTTCAACGTCTCGCCGGCCGCGCAGAAGATTTATCTCAACACCGGGCCGATCACGCGCGGCGCAAACGTCGAGATGTTCGACACTTTCACCAATTTCACGCCGGCGCAGATGGCGATGTTCCAGAGCCAGATTCTTGGCGACACCTATATGCATTTCCTCAAGATAGTGGCAAAGAGCCGTCACCTGACGGTCGAGGACGTCGACAAGATCGCCCAGGGCAGGGTATGGACCGGACAACAGGCGCTGGACAACAAGCTGGTCGATGAACTGGGCGGGTTCAACCAGGCGCTTGCCGAGGCGAAGAAGCTCGCCGGGATTCCGCCCACGCGTGAGGTCGGAATCGAGGAGTTGCCGGCGGCGCCGGGCTTTCTCGAGAAGCTGATGTCGGGGCAGTTCGTGCAGGCCGCGTTCCTCGCGCCGGGGCTCAAGAACTTCGCGCCGGCGCTGGTCGCGCTTCGTGCGGCACTCTCCGGCAACGGGCTGTTCTGCCTCGCCTATTGTCCGGTTGTGCCGGTGCTGTAGACGGCGGACGGAGAGTTCCCGATTCCGCATGCTCGCGTGGTAGGATTCGAGAGCGAACCTTTGCGCACGGGGGTGACCCTGCGATGAACGCTGAACTCGAGAGTTTTCTGAACATGCTCGGTGAAGCGGAGCGCGCGGGAGGGCGCGTCCTCCACGAACTGACCGCGATCGCGCCCTCGCCCGAGCTGCACCACCTGCTCAAGAAGGCCGGCCATGACGAGGGCTACTGGGCGGGCGAAATTGCCGCCGAGACGCGGAGGCTCGGCGGGCAGCCGTCGAACCGCACGGGTGATTTCGTCGACAAGGTCCGCGCGGTCGGCGACTTTCGCGGCAAGCTCGAACTGCTCAACCGAGGCCAGCGATGGGTCATCCGCAAGATCAACGAGCAGCTTCCCCATATCGCGGACGAGGAACTTGCGGGATTTCTCAAGGTCATGGCGCAGGGCCACGAACTCAATATCGGCGCGGTTGAAGAGGCGATGAAGCGGCTCGGCTAGCAGGACCGTGCGCACTGGTTAGGTGGACGATCTTATTCGCGCGATTTTCGCGGTCGTAATCGGCGGTGGCACGGCGCTCTACTTCTACCTGAAGTGGCGCAATCGCTACCACTGTCCCCATTGCGGGCGGCGCGTCCGATGGGGCGATATCAACTGCCCGCACTGCGGCGAGGACATGAAGTTTCGCCATCGCGCGGTGACCGACGGGCTTTCCCGCACGTTTCGAACGCCCGGGGCCGATTTGTTGAAGCCTCCGTCGCGCGGCTCGCGCGCGCGCCGCAATCAACGGTCATGACGGCGAACGCCGCGCCGTCATCGAGCCGCGGTGGCCCGAATCGGCGGATCGGCTGGTCGAGTTACAGCTCGGTATCGCCCTTGAGCAATCGCTGCGCGACGGTGCGATTCAGGATCTCGTTGGTGCCGTCGGCGACGTTGACGATCCTGAGCGAATGCCATGCGTGGTAAAGCCCGAGTTCGTTGGTGAATCCGATCGCGCCGTGAGTCTGGATCGCGCGATCCACCGCGCGAAATCCCGCCTGCACGGAGTACGCCTTTGCCATCGAGAGTTCCTTGACGGCCGGTTCGCCCCTGTCGAGCAGCATCGCCGCGTTCAGGCCCATGAGATGCGCTCCGTGCAGCTCCATCGCGCACTCGGCGAGCGGAAACGTGACGCCTTGGTAGTCGGCGATCGGGTGTCCGAACGCCTGGCGGACCCGCGAGTATTCGAGCGCCCGTTCGAGCGCCCATCGCCCGTAACCCACGGCGCGTGCGGAATTGTAGATGCGCCCGAGCGACACGCCGTAGAGCGCGGCTTCGAAACCGCGGTTCAGCTCGCCGACCAGTTGCCATCGCTCGACGTACACGTCCTCCAGGCGAAGCTCGGCTTCGTCGCCCCCGATATGGCCAAACAGGCGGATCACGCGCTGCACCTCGAAACCGGGCGACGAAGTCGGCACCAGGAACGCCGAGATGCCGCCCTTGCGCGCCGAGGCGAGCGCCGGGTCGGTCACGGCGAACACGACGCAGTAGTCGGCGATGGGCGCGTTGCTGGTCCAGATTTTGCGCCCCGTGATGCGCCATCCGTCGCCGTCGGGAACTGCGCGAGTCGCGATCGCCGCCGCATCGGAACCCGCGCCTGGCTCGGACAGGCCAAAGCACATCGACGCCTCCCCGGCCATCATCGGGCCGAGCACGCGCTCGCGCGCCTCGGGGGTTACCCGCTCCAGCATCCGGCTCGGTCCGAAGGCCCAATGGCTGATCACGTAAAGCATCAGCCAGTTCTGCGGTCCGCAGAGCCGGAACAATTCCTCCCACGCGACGTAATAGGCGAGATGGCCGAGACCGCCGCCACCGAGCGACTCCGGAACGCACATCGCGTAGAAGCCCGCCTTCGCGGCAGCGCGGCGCACCTCGCCGATTAGCGCGACGGTCTCGTCGGAGAAGCGCCCGTCTTCGCGGTAGAGCTTGCGCGGGTCCTCGAGCAGGGCGCGATGCTTCTCGTGGCGCGGGAGCACCTCCGCGCGCGCGAAGGCGGCCACCCCGTCGCGCGCCTGGCGGATCTCCTCGGGCAATTCAAATGCGATAGCTGGCATCTCGAATCAACGGTTCGGGTGCGCTTCAGTGCGCGGGTTCGGGCGTAGGCTCAGGTGCTCGAATCAGGACGCCTTCGCCATAGAGCGCAGCGATCCTGTCATCGGAAAGACCCAGCACCTCGCGCAGCACCGCTTCATTGTCCTCGCCCACGCGCGAGGCCTTCACGTCGGTGCGATCCGGCCATGCGGAGAACTTCACCGGCATCCCGGGGATGTCGAATTCGCCAAGCGCAGGGTCCTTCACGCGGCGCACGGTCTTGCGCCCGCGCATGTGCGGATGCGCCATCGCTTCCTCGAGCTTGAGCACCGGGGCGCATGGGACCCGCTCGCGATCGAGCACGGCGATGGCCGAGTCGCGGTCGGGGAAGGTTGCGAGCCATTCCTCGAGAATCTGCTTGAGTGCGAGGTTGTTCTTGAGTCGGTCGCGATTGGTTAGAAAGCGCGGATCCTGGCCGAGTTCCGGCCGCCCCATCGCGCGCCACAGCCGATTTATCTCGTGCTGCTGCACGACGATGAAGACGTAACCGTCTTTCGCGGCAAAAACCCCGCACGGGCTTCCGGTCGGATGAAGCTGGCCGCTGCGCTTCGGAGACCATCGCCCGGGCCGGAGCGACACCACCGGCACAGCGAGTTCGTGAGTATGAAAGTAGGTGTCGAGCAGCGAGGCGTCGATATACTGGCCTTCGCCGGTGCGCTCGCGATGAAGCAGCGCGAATCCCACCGCCATCGCAGCCGACACCCCCGTCGAGACGTCGCCTATCGCCATCGGAGGCACAACCGGCGCGCCCTCGGGTTCGCCGATCTGATCGAGCACGCCGCCGAGCGAGGAGCCGAGGTAGTCGTAACCTGGCTTGCTGCTCAGCGGACCGGTCTGCCCCGCGACCGAGATGGAGACCATGATGATCGCGGGGTTGATGCGTTTGAGCGCTTCGTATCCGAAGCCCATCGCGGCGATTACACCCGGGGCGAAATTTTCCACGACCACATCGATCTTCGGGATCATCTCAAGGATGAGTTCCTTTGCGCCGGGCTTGGAGAGATCGAGCGCGAGGCTTCGCTTGCAATGGTTGTGCTGGAAGTAATAGGTGCTCATCCCCTGGCGCACGATGCCGAGCTTGCGCACGTGATCGCCGCCGCCGGAGCGCTCGATCTTGATAACGTCGGCGCCAAGCTCGCCAAGGATTCGCGTGCAGGTAGGACCCGCCACGAAATGGGTGAAGTCGAGTACCCGGAAGCCCTGTAACATTCGCGGCCTTGTTTCCATCAAAGAGTCTCCCGATAAAGTCGTGTTCGGTTCGCGCTCACGGCCCCTTGAACCGGCACGCTATGGTAGAATGCCGCGCGCGGGATTTCCAAGCCTATTTCCGCGCTTGCGCCTGGCAGTCGGGGCACAGCCCGTACAGCTCCATCTTGTGCCGCGTAAGGGTGACATTCAGTTCGCGGGCTATAGCTTCCTGGAGCTGTTCGAGACTTTCGTTTTCAAATTCGATAATCTTGCCGCATCGCTCGCAGATGAAGTGGTCGTGATGGCGCTCGCTTACGACCTCGTAGCGGGCCTGATCGTCGTCGAAATGGCGCTCCGAAACCAGGTCGCACTCCTTGAGCAGGCGCAGGGTGCGGTAGATGGTGGCGTAGCCGACGTGCGGACTGATTTTCTTGACCTCGGCGTAAAGCTCCTCGGCGCTGATATGGTGGCCGATGTCGAAAAAGACCCGCGCGATATCGTCACGCTGGGCGGTGGACTTGAGCCCTTTTTGTTTCACCCGCGCGTGAAACAGTTCCATCTGGCGCTGCGTATCGACACGGCTTCCGTGCTCCACGACCGTGCGACCCGCTGCCGAGGGTTCTGCAGGGCGCGCCATCGGGTTGCTCCTAGGCCAGCTCTGAGCCAGCCTGAATAATACGACGGGCGGCAGGGGAAAGGTACATGGCTTCGAGATCGCGCCCCTTGAGCGCTTCGGCAATGATCTCCAGTTGCTCCTGGGGCGGCTGGTCGCGGTCGACGATGACGAGATCCTGTTCGCGCAGGCGGCATAAACCTCCGCGCGCGCGGTAACCGACCTCGCGCAGAAGTTTTTCCCGTCTGACCTTGAGGCCGGCGCGCCTGGCGACCTCAACCAGTTCATCGAGCAGGCGTTCAAGACGCGAATGGCTGTGTTCGTTCATTACGCCACTCCACTTGAGGCTCGACCCGGCGCCATGATATCGCGGACTTCACAACTGGGAAGAAGCCGGTGATTAAGAAAATCCTGGTCGGCATCGATACCTCCGAGCACTCGCGAAACGCGCAGGCTTACGCTTTTCATCTCGCGCGCAAGCTCGACGCGAGCCTTATCGGGCTGCACGTCGTTGATATCGTCTCGATCGAGGGCTCGTTTTTTCATGATATCTCAGGCTCGCTCGGACTTGAACCGTATCTCGACTTTTCCTCCAAGATGCGTGACGTGCTCACGCAGCGCGGCAAGGAGGTTCTCGACGAGTTCGCTGAGGCAGCCCGGCGCGAAAACCTGAGGGCCGAGACCTTGCTCGACATGGGGATCGTCGCCAACCAGATCTGCGAGCGCGCCAAGTCTGCCGACCTCGTCGTGATCGGCCATCGCGGCGTCCACGAGCGCTTTTCCACCGGCTTGCTTGGCTCGACGGCGGAAAGCGTTGCGCGCAAGTGCCCGCGCCCGGTCTTCATCTCGCCGATGAGGTTCCGCGAGATAAGAAAGCCGGTGCTGGCTTACGACGGGAGCGAACGCGCCTCGCGCGCGATGAGGGCGGCGGCCGAGTTTGCCTCGATCCTGGGCGTTTCGCTCACGGTCATCACCGTCGCGCGCGATCCCGCGCTCGGCGAGCGCACGCTCGAGCAGGCGCGCGCTTACTTCGAGCCGTACAAACCCGCCGCCCAGTTCAAGCTGCTCGCGGGCCATGCCAATGAGGAGATCGTCCGCTTTCTTAAAGAGTCCGAGGCCGACCTGCTGTTCATCGGAGCCTACGGGCACAGCCGGATAATCGAGATGGTGCTCGGCTCGACGACCGAATACGTGCTGCGCAATTCGCCCTGCCCGGTGTTCCTGTCGCGCTAGTTGCCGGGTTCCTGCTCGCGTCTTTGGATGTAGCGCTCGAACAGAAGGCGCATCGTGTCAATCGGCTGGATTCCGGTCAACGGAAAGTCGCCAAGGATGAAGGTCGGATAGCCGAGGGCGCAGAACCGGTCGGCTTCGCGCTTGTATTCGGCAATCCTCGGCGCCATCGTGCGTGCCTCGATATCGGCAAGGAAGCGCCGCGGTTCCATCCCGACCTTTTCCGCTATCGCTGCCAGCACCTCGGAACTGCCGATATCGAGCCTGGCCTCGAAGGCGGCCTGAAAGACCGCCGAATGGTAGGCGGGAAAGACGTGCGCCTCGCGCGCGAGCTCAGCGCCCTCCAGCGCGGCTTCCGACGCGAGCCATCGCGGCGGCGGTGCGACCGGCACTCCGGTTTCTGCCGCGACCATCATCACCTTCTCAACCTCGCGCGGGCCCAACTCGCGACCGGCCCTGGTCTTCGGGTCGCGCATCGAGATCGGGACGCCCTTCCACAGGGCTTCGAAATTGAGCTCGCCCTCGAGTTGGCTGACGATCTTCCAGGCGATGTAGCACAGCGTCGAGGCGTAATCGAAATAGACCGGTATTAGCACTCGTGCCATAGTGGACCTCGGCGTCTCCCAGGGCGCTTGAACGATCAAAATACTGGCCCATCGCGGCGATGGCGGCAATCGCCAGTGCGGCGCTTGCGATAAGGGTGACCTGCGCCGATCTTTACCTCATGGCTTCCAGCAGGCGGCAAATTCTGAAGCTCGGGGTCGTGGACTTCGGTGTCGAGCACACGGTTCTGCCCAACGGCGCCGAGGTGGACCTCGCGATCATCAGGCATCCCGGCGCCAGCGCGATCGTTGCGCTCGACAACAATGGCGATATCGCGCTGCTCTGCCAGTACCGGCACGCGCTCGGCGGATACGTCTGGGAGATACCGGCAGGCGTCAGGCGCGCCGACGAAACGCCGATCCAGTGCGCACAGCGCGAGCTTGCCGAGGAAGCCGGCCTTTGCGGCCGGCGATGGGACTACCTGGGAGCTATCGTGACCGTGCCGAGCTTCTGCGACGAACGGATCGAGCTCTACCTGGCGCGCGAACTGGACTTGGCCATCGGTACCCGCGATTTCGACGAGGTGATACGGGTCGAACGGCGCCCCTTCGCCGAAGCACTCAGGATGGTCCGTCGCGGCGAGATCCTCGACGCCAAAACGATCGTCGCGCTTTACCAGGCGCGTGATTTCCTCGAGGAGACCGGCGGCGGAGTCGGCGCGGCGAAGAATTAACAGCTTCGCTTGAGCCTGCGCGGCTCGAAGTGGAGTTCAGTCGCGCTTAAGCGCGTGGAGCGGGACGCGTGAGACTATTCGATCGCCACTTCGTCGGGGAACAGGAAAGTCGTCGCGCCGTCGTCGAAACGAACCAGGTACATGTCGCGGTCGAGGTTGGTAATGCGGCGCACGATCGTCGGCTGCTCTCCGAAGCGGGTACGGCCTTCGCGGTCACGCACCGGCTTAAGCAAGCGGCATCGCCTTCCGATGACGTCTTCGATTCCGTGAGTATCCGTCATATGCCGTAACCCCCTTCCTGGCAGCTTCGGACCGCCCTGCGACCGAAGCGGCCGCCTCTCCCCACGCTTGTTATTCTAGCAAGCCTCGCGCCTGATATTTAGACGGGTTCACGAAGAGTTGGCTTCGACGGTTGAGATCCAAAAAGAGTAAGTTTTCAGCGGTTTGAGCCTCGCGTAACGCTGCTTCAGGGGTTTTCCGCTTCAGGCGTGAACACCCATTTAGCAGAATATGCCGCCCAAATAGTTCACATTACAGACCATTTTGTGTCACGCTCGGTTATCTCCGCGGCGTCGCCCGCGGTTCTGACTCGCTTAGCGGCGCCTGGCTGCGAGGTCTGCGCAAATGCCTACCTGGTATCCCATGGTAATGGGCCGTGAGGTCATGCTCGCCACCGAGCATTATCTGTCCGCCGCCGCTGGTGCACGAATCTTTGCTCAAGGCGGCAACGCTATCGACGCAGCCGTAGCCGCCACCTTCGTCGAAGGCGCGGTCAATCCTCACATGCACACCATCGGCGGCGAGGCGCCGATGCTCATCTATGATGCGAGGATGCAACGCGTGGTAGTGCTGAATGGCAACATGACGGCGCCCGCGCGCGCGACTATCGAATACTACCGCTCGCTCGGGATGAGCCTGGTGCCACATCAGGGACTGCTCGCCGCGGGGGTCCCTGCAGCGTTCGATTCCCTGGTTACGGCGCTCGCCGAGTTCGGCACCAAGTCGCTCGCCGAGATACTCGAGCCGGCGCTCGTGATTGCTGAACAAGGCTTTCCCGTCCACGCTGGACTGGCGGGTGAAGACCCCTCGCATGGCGAAGGGCTGATGGCGGGAGCGGGCGCTTCGATTCGGCACTTTGCCGAGAAATTCCGCAACGAATGGCCGTCCACGGCGCGGGTGTACATGCCGAACGGAGAAGTCCCGCGCCCGGGTGACATCATCTGCAACCCGGCTCTGGCCGCCTTCTTTCGCCGATTGCTCGACGCCGAGGCAGGCGCGAGAAAGAGTGGGCGGCGAAGCGGGCTCGATGCGGCACGCGCGCGTTTTTATCGCGGCGATATTGCGCGCGATATCGTCACCTGGTCCGAGGCCCACGGCGGACTTCTTCAGCTTTCGGATCTCGCCTCGTTTCGCACCCGGATCGAGACGCCGGTCGCGGTGGATTATCGGGGCGTCAGGGTCTTCAAGTGCGGTCCGTGGTCGCAGGGTCCGGTTTTCCTGCAGCAGCTTCGATTGCTCGAAGGATTCGATCTCCGCTCGATGGGGCATAACTCCGCCGATTACGTCCACGCCCTGGTCGAGGCGGCAAAACTCGCTTTCGCGGATCGCGAGGCGTATTACGCCGATCCCGAGTTCGTTGACGTCCCGCTCAAGGGATTGCTCTCGAAGGAGTACGCCGCCCTCCGCCGCCAGTTGATCGATATGCATCGTGCCTCGATGGAGCATCGGCCCGGCGATCCAGTTGCAATGAAGGCGCTCGGGCCTGCCCTGCACGAGGGCCGCGGATGGGGCGGTGGAACGGTCCACGTCTGCGCCGCCGATCGCATCGGCAACATGGCTGCGATAACTGCCAGCGGCGGATGGATTCCCAGCTCACCGCTAATTCCAGAACTCGGATTTCCGCTCGGCTCCCGGATGCAGACCTTCTACCTTGACGAAAACCATCCCAACGCGCTTAAGCCGGGCAAGCGTCCGCGCACGACGCTAACGCCTTCGCTCGCCATCCGCCCCGATGGGTCGCGGTTCGCTTTCGGCACTCCGGGCGGGGACCAGCAGGACCAATGGACACTGCAATTTTTTCTCAATGTTGTCGATTTTGGCATGAATCTGCAGGAAGCAATCGAGGCACCCAAGTTTTCCAGCGGACATTTTCCCTCCACCTTCTACCCGCACGGAACGAACCCCGGCCTGCTCAGGATCGAAAGCCGCCTCGATGACGCGGTGATTGCTGAACTTGCCTCGCGCGGGCACAGAATCGACCTTCGCCCATCGTGGTCCGAGGGCTACGTGCTGGCGGTCGCGTCGGACCCGGCGAGCGGTGTTCTGTGCGGCGGATGCGATCCGCGCGGCCAGTTGGCGCCAGTCATGGCGGCGCAGGTGATCGGATGGTGAGGCGGGGAGGGTAAGCGCGACTCGACGCAGATGAAAATGTATCGAATTGACCAACCGTTTGCCTTATGGTCGCTTCCGATGGTGGCATACGCCGCGCCCGTGCTTATACTCAAACAGCACAAGAAAGCCGACCGCCTGGATTGACTCGCGCGTCAAACGGGTTGATCGGTGTCCGAGAAGGTAGAAAACTCCTGGTAGGTACCGGCGGTCGCCTGGTCGGGTCGGTAATTTTTTTACGGAATGGGCGGGCACGAAACGTGCTCCCTCGGACGTCTCGGAGTCCCGCGTCGGAGTAACACGGACAAAAGGACCGAACATGACATTTCGAAGACAGGGGAAAGGGATGGAAGCGCAAGAGACAGGCGGGAGGCGCAGGAACTCCATAGCTGCAGCCGCTCTGGCGGTCGCTGTAACGTTCTTTTTGGCGGGATGCTCTGGGCAGCCGCTCTCGACCCGCGAAAAAGGGACTCTCGGGGGCGCGGGTATCGGAGCTGCCACCGGCGCAATAATTGGTGCGGCGGTCGGAGCGCCCGGCGCAGGTGCCGCGATCGGCGGCGCTCTCGGCGGTGTGACCGGCTTTGCGGTCGGCAACGAGATGCAGAATCAAGAGGTCCAGAATCAGCAGACCCAGCAGCAGCTCCAGCAGCAACAGCAGCAGCTTGAGCAGCAGCGCCAGCAAATCCAGCAGCTACAGCAGCAGGGAGAAACCGAGTAGGCGCGTGGAGTCATAGCGCTACCTGAAACATTTGCGTTGCAAGCGCGGTGCTTCGTGCTCCGAGTGCCGGTTTCTTCCCTGACTTTGGAAAAGCGAGCCAGGGGAGGAAAACCAATGTCGAAACGCGGATACAAAAGCCTCGTAATTCTGACCGGAGCAGGGTTGATGCTGCTGGCTGGATGCAGCGGGCAACCGCTCTCAACGCGTGAAAAGACCACCCTTGGCGGTGCCGCACTGGGTGCCGGCACCGGCGCCATAATCGGCGCTGCAACCGGAAGCCCGGCGGCGGGAGCCGCAATCGGCGGCGCGCTCGGTGGCGTGGGAGGCTTTGCGGTTGGCAGCCAGATGCAGTCGCAGGAGGCGAGCCAGCAGCAGACCCAACAGCAACTCGAACAGCAACAGCAGCAACTCGAACAGCAGCGGCGGCAACTGCAACAACTTCAGCAGCAGCAGGGAACTGAATAACGCTGCCCTGTCACACGGAGGGACAGCCAACAATGCCCAAACGTAAGGTTGCGGTTTTAGGACTCCTGATGATTGGTCTTTTGACCCTTGCCGGATGCACCGGCCAACCGTTGTCCACCCGCGAGAAAGGCACCCTCGGCGGCGCCGCGCTCGGTGCCGGTGCGGGCGCCATAATCGGCGCTGCAACCGGAAGCCCGGCGGCGGGAGCCGCAATCGGCGGCGCGCTCGGCGGTATCACCGGCTTTGCAGTCGGCAACGAGTTGCAGAACCAGGAAATCGCCAACCAGCAGACCCAGATGCAGCTTCAGCAACAGCAGCAGCAGCTTGAGCAGCAGCGTCGCGAAATCCAACGACTGCAGCAGATGCAGGAGACGGAATAGGTTGGCGATTTGGCCGCGACGACGGGTGTGCGCTTGCAGATACACGCCCGTCGTTTGCGCGGTTATTGGAGCGGCCGGCAAACCCTGCAGGGACGCATCCCCATCCCCCGTGCCAGCGACGAATCGGCGACTATCAGCGTTTTGCCCGGCTTGGCCCGGCGCGCGGCCGGGCATCCCGGCCGGCAGAAAATCCCCGTTTCGCGATGCCCAAGGACGACCTCCTTGGCAAGCTTGAGCGCCTCTCCGACTCGAAAGCCTTCCGCCCTGAGAAGCACGAGCTTTCGTTCTACGCCGCCGCCGTAATTCCCGAGCGATCCGTCCGAGCGGATCACCCGATGGCACGGTACGTAGATCGGCACCGGATTCGAGGCCATCGTATTGCCGACGGCGCGCTGCGCATCGGGAGCGCCAACCGCTTCGGCCAGCGCGCGATAGGTCGTAACCGAGCCGCGGGGAATCCGCAGGAGCGCGCGCAACGTGCGTCGCTGGAACTCGCTCGGCACGAGGCTCAGATCGATCCGATGGGCGAGCGCGGAATTGTCGCCCGCCAGATGGCGCCGTATCTCGTCGCCGATTTTGTTCGCCGCAGCACGATTCTCGGCCAGGTCGAACCGCGCGCGCAGCGCATCGAGTTCGCGGTCGAAATCGGCGCCGTCAATGAATCTGACTGCGACGATTCCGCGCTCGCTTTCGGCGACGAACAGCGGCCCGAGCGGCGTATCGATTTCGCCGACCCTCGCTTGCGGGCGCGCAACCCGCTTGAGCGCGCGCGAAAGCCGCCGCCGTCCTTCGGCAAGCATAGGATCGAGCATGCTTTCATCGCCGGACCTGCCGGCTGGAAACTCCCTCAATTCCTTTTCGAAATCCATCGTCGTCATCTGAGCGACTTGAGTTTTTTCACCGCCTGGTAAACATTCGCCCGCGCGCTTTCTTCGGAGCATCCGAGCGCTTCGGCTATCTCGCGATATTCGAGTCCGACAAATTTCCGCATCGCGAACGCCTGGCCCTGGCGCGCCGGAAGCGCGGCTATCGCGCGCCTCAAATCGAACTCGGCCGTACCGCCGCCGTCGGCGTCGCGCCGGGGTTCGCGATCGGGACAATCGCCGTCCGCAAAGACGCGGCCGCGGCGAACAAGCTCGCGAAGCCGGTTGCGGCAGAGATTCGAGGCGATTCGAAACAGCCACGGTCGCAGGCTTGAGTCCGGATCGAGCCGCGGATAGGCCCGGTACGCGCGAAGCCACGTTTCCTGGAAGAGATCGAGCGCGTCCTCGCGATCGCGCGTGGTTCGGAGCAGGAAGCGCATAATCTCGCGTTCATGGCGGCGAAGCGCCTCTTCGAACGGAACCGGTATTTTGATTTCAGGCGGGCGCGAAGCCATCTCAGAAAGCTATAACCCCGCATCCGGCCATGCGTGAAGCCGTTCGGGTTCCGGGGTGCTTCGCGCTCTCGCGAAGATGCAGGAAGGCCGATGATTTCGGCTCGCGGCCGCCGGTTGCTCAGGTCGAACGCTCAGGAATCCGGAACAGGCGGCGCGTGTTGGCGGCGGTAATCGACGCCATCCGCGACGGCTCGACGCCGCGCAACTCCGCGAGCTTCTCCAGGGTCTTGACGACCAGGGCGGGCTCGTTGCGCTTGCCGCGATATGGCTCGGGAGCGAGGAAGGGCGCGTCGGTTTCGACCATCAGCCGGTCTTCGGGCACCTCGCGAGCGGCCTCCCGCAGCGCGCCGGCGTTCCTGAAGGTCAGGATGCCGGAGAACGAGATATGAAAGCCCAATCGCACGAACCCGCGTGCAGCGGCGGCGTCGCCGGTGAAGCAGTGGATCACGCCGCCCGCCGCGGGTATCCCGCTCTCGCCGATTATCTCGACGAGCTTCGCCTCCGCGTTGCGGCAATGGATCACGATCGGCAGTCCCAATTCGTCGGCCAGTTCCCGGTGGCGCCGGAGCGAGGCTTCCTGCGCGTCGGCGGGCGAATGCATGTAGAAGAAGTCGAGGCCGCTTTCGCCGATTGCCACGACCTTGCGCGAGCGCGCAAGCTCGCGAAGCGCCGCGATACGCGCGGGGTCGGCGGCGCTCGCGTCATGCGGATGCACTCCAACCACGGCGAAGACGTTCTGATGCCTCTCGGCGATCTCAACGGTCAGCCGGTCGGTCTCGATTGTTCCGATCGCGCCGACCGAAACGATCATTGTCACGCCGGCCTGGTGCGCGCGTTCGATTACCGCGTCGGCCTGGGCGGCGAGCTTCGGGTCGGCAAGATGGCAGTGGCTGTCAATGAGCTCAGTCATCGTTGGTGCGCTTGCGAATCGTCGAGGCCGCCTGTGTGTTGTCACGCAGACAGCTTCGCAGTGTCTCAGGAATCATCCCGAGCCTCGGCGAAGGCTCTTGGGGACTCGCTTCGCTTCGGATGGCGAGCGTTTTGAGGCAATCAATCAAGGTGACCGTGCACTGGCAGGCTCGCGACAAGCACAGCCTGCTCCCCCTCAGCCCTGCCTGGGTTTTTCGATTCGCGGAAAGAGTGCAATCGGCGGCTTCACGCGATGGCCCGGCTTGAAGCCCGTTCCGTACGGCGCGCGAAGCGTCATCTCGTCCGCTTGGAGCAAATCGGCGAGCTTTGCCGCGGTCGTCGGCATGAAGGGCTCGAGGACATCGGCCGTTACGCGAAGGGCTTCGAGCAGGTTCGCCAGGATCTGTGCGACGCGCGGCCTGGCGTCCTGGTTTTTCGCGAGTTTGAACGGCTCGGTCGCGACTATGTACTTGTTGGCGGCGTCGAGCGCTTGCCAGATCGCCTCCAACGCGCGGTTGAAGGAAAGCTCCTCGATAAACTCTCCTACCCGCGCGGGTATTGATTCGAACGCCGCGACGAGCGCGCGATCAACTTCCTCGGGCGCTGCGCCCGGCGTGGCGCGGACTTCGCCCTCGCAGTATCGCGCCGCCATCGAGAGCACCCGGCTGGTCAGGTTTCCAAGGTCGTTTGCGAGATCGGCATTGTAGCGTTCGATCAGGCGCTCCTCGGTGAAGTCGCCGTCAAGCCCGTACACCACTTCGCGCATCAGGAAGTAGCGCAGGACGTCCGGCCCGTATGTCTTTTCGTATTCGAGCGGGTCCGGGATATTTCCTGAACTCTTGGACATCCGCTCGCCGCGAAAGTTCATCCATCCATGGACGTTCAGATGGCGATAGAGCGGGAGACCGGCGATCAGCAACATCGCGGGCCAGTACACCGCATGGGTCTTCAGGATGTCCTTGCCGATAAAATGCTCGGAGACCGGAAGAACCTTGGCAAGCGCTGCCGTGTCGGTCGCGGGAAGCTCGCTCAGATAGGCCCAGAACGCGTCGTACCAGACGTAGGTTACGTAATTGCTGTCGAACGGCAGTTCGATACCCCAGTCCATCCGCGCTTTCGGCCGCGAGATACACAGGTCCTCGAGCGGTTCGCCGAGCATGTTGAGCGCCTCGTTGCGATAGCGCTCGGGGCGAATGAAATCGGGCGTTGAGAGCACGTGCTGGCGGATCTGCTCGCGATATTTTTCGAGCCTGAGGAAGTAGTTGCCTTCGGTGATCAATTCGGCGGGCGTGTTATGCGCGGGACACAGGTTTTTCGGCAGGAGTTCCTTCTCGGTGTAGAACCGCTCGCATCCCACGCAGTACAAGCCCTGGTAATCGCGGTAATAGATTTCGCCCTTGTCGTACGCGTTCTGGAGCATCGATTGCACGAACTTTTCGTGCACCGGGTCGGTCGTACGCACGAAGAAGTCGTAGCTGATATTCAGGGTCGTGAACGCGTCCCTGAAAGCTTGGGCGATCCGATCGACGAAGACCTTGGGCTCAAGTCCCTGGGCGAGTGCGGCGCGCAGGTTCTTGTCGCCGTGCTCGTCCGTGCCGGTTACGAAGGTGACGTTATTTCTCCCGAGCTTTCGCCGGAAATAACGGGCGAACGTATCGGTTGCGAAGGCCTCGCTCGCGTGTCCGACGTGGGGCGGACCGTTGCTGTAAAAAATCGCCGTCGTGATGTGGATTCGTTCAGCCATTGGCAGTCGCGGATAGTGACGGAGCGCCCCGTTCACGAAGCGGGACGGCCGGGCGGGCGCGACGCGACGAGATCTTCGAGCGTCACCTCGACGACACCGCCATCGTCGTCGCGCTGGATCAGCACCGTCTGTTTGAAGATGTTCTGGCGCAGGACCTTGCCGTTGCCCTTTACGGATTGGACGCGCTTGCCCGCCGCGGGAAGGCCTTTGCGCAGTTCGACGTAGGTCGCGTACTCGTACCTGAGGCAGCACTTGAGCCGCCCGCACATCCCGGCCAGCCGCGAAGGATTGAGCGCAAGCCCCTGCTCGCGCGCCATCTTGACCGTTACGGCTTCGAAATCCCTGAGCCAGGACGAGCAGCACAGTTCGCGTCCGCACGGGCCAAGTCCGCCGGTGACCTTGGTTTCGTCGCGCGCGCCGATCTGCTTCATCTCGACGCGCACCCGAAGCACGGAAGCGAGGTCCCGCACAAGGTCGCGGAAATCGACCCGGTTCTCGGCGGTGAAATAGAAGGTTGCCTTGCGCCCGTCGAGTGTGTAGCTCACCCGCACGAGCTTCATCGGTAGGCCGCGTTCGTGGATACGCTGGAGGCAGAGGCGGCGTGCGCGCGCCTCGCGCTCGAGGTTCGCTTCTTCAGCGGCAAGGTCGGCGCTTTCGACCCGGCGCATCACCGGTTTGAGCGCCGACAGATCGAGCGTAAGCGGGGGTTCGTGCGGTTCGATTTCGACCGTCGCCACCTGCGGGCCGTTTTCGCCTTCGACCACGACCAGTTCCCCGCGGCGCAGGCCGAGGTCGCCCGCGAGGTAGTTGTAGAGATGGCCCGCGCGTTGCAGGCTCACCGCCACGATCCTCGGCGGAGCTTCGGCAGTCTGAAATGGGTCGATATCGTTTGCCACTATTCGTTACGTGCCGCTTGTCCCAGGGCTAGCCAGAATTGCTCGCCCTGAAGCCTCGAATTTGCCATCCCCTCAACCGCGGCGTGCGCCTTTACGGCAGCCTCGATGCTCTTAAGGAGCGCGTCGAGCCCGAAAACCTCGGCAAGCTCGCGCAATTGCGCAGTGTCCGACGATGAAGCTGCAAAGCCGGCCCCCGACAGCTTATAGCATAGTATTTCTTCAAGCAGCCGGGCGATCAACTCGAAGGTATCCGCAGCCTGCTCGCGCGAGGAAAAGAACTCCTGGGCAAGGGCCTGCGCGCGGCAAAAATCGATGGCGCGGGCGTCGCGCAGCGCCTTCAGGATCGCGCGGGTTGGCGGCTCTTCGCCCTCGACCATCGAGAGCGCACGGGCCGCGCTTCCCCGGGCAAGTAACGCAAGCGCACGGGCGCGCCTTGCCTCGACACCCCGTGAGACAAGCAGTTGCTCGATTTCCCCGACGGTAAGCGCCCGAAAGCGCACCTGGCGCAGGCGCGAGCGGACCGTATCGAGCAGGGCGCGCTCGCTGGCGCTTATAACAAAGATAATGGCTTGGCCGGGCGGCTCTTCGAGCGTTTTCAGCAGCGCGTTCTGGGCCGGGACATTGAGTGTTTCGGCATCGTCGAGGATCGCCAGGCGCATCGGCGCCCGCGCCGGCTTGAGTCCAAGTTGCGCGATCAGGTCTCGCACCTGTTCGATCAGCACGTCGCTCCGGCCCTCGATGCGGCGAATCTGGAGCACGTCGGGATGGACTCCCAACGCGACCTGGACGCATCCGGCGCAGCAACCGCACGCCTCCAAGGCGGTTTTCGCGCGCGCCCGCTCGGACAATGCCGCCGTCGCACGCGTCGCGCATCGCTCCGGTGTGCAGCAGAACCCCGCGCCCGGCGAACGCTCGCACACGAGGCTATGGACCAGCGCGCAGGCGACGAGCGACTTGCCGATACCGCGCGGACCACTCAGCAGATACGCGTGGGAGGGGCGCGAGGCGAATTCGGCGAGGAGCCGCTCGTAAAGGTCGCGATGACCGAAAAGTGCGCTCAGAGGCATCGTCGGGCCAACAGTTCCTCAACCCGCCTGAGAATGTCCGCAAAGACGTCCGCGAGCGGGCGTTCGGAGTCGATTACCGTGACACGCCCGGGCTCGCCGCGCGCGATAGCGAGAAACCCCTCGCGCACGCGAGCATGGAAGGCGATTTCCTCTCCCTCGAAGCGGTCGAAATGATGCGCCGACGCCCGGGCGCGCTCGCGCGTGCGCGCAAGCCCGGTTTCGACCCGGCAATCGAGCACGATCGTCAGGTCCGGTGTCATCCCGGCCGTGGCGAGCCGGTTGAGCTCGCCGAGCAGTCTCAGGTCGAAGCCGCGGCCGTAGCCCTGGTAAGCGGTGGTCGAATCCGAATAGCGATCCGATATGACTATTTCGCCTGCTTCGACGGCGGGCTTGAGCTTTTCGGACACGTGCTGAGCGCGATCGGCAAGGACCAGCAGAAGTTCGGCGGCGACATTGAGCGAGACCGCCGGGTCAAGAAAGATTTCGCGGATCGCCTCGCCGGCGCGGGTGCCGCCGGGCTCGCGCGTGACGGTTACACGATGGCCTCTTGCGCGCAAGGTCTCGGCCAGGCGTCCCGCCTGCGTGGTCTTGCCCGAGCCTTCGACGCCTTCGAGCGTGATAAACAGCCCGCGACCCATCAGCCGCCAAGATACCAGCGTACAAGTTGCGGCTGAAAGAGCGCGAAAAATCCGGCGGCCAGCGCGAGGAACGGACCGAAAGGCACGGCGGTCTGGAGCAACGAGACTTCGCTTTCGCCGGTCTCCGCGGCGCCTTCGGCAACCGGAGGTTCGGGCGCGCTGCCGAACAGCGCCGCCAGGATTCCGCCCACTGCGCCGAGGATCGAGCCCGCGAAGAGCGTGAACAGCGCCCCCTGCCATCCGAGGAACGCGCCCACCATCCCGAGCAGCCACACGTCGCCCATCCCAACACCCTCTCGCCCGCGCAGCCAGAAATAGAGTTCGCCGGTCACGAACAGGAAACCCCATCCGAGCGCGACGCCGATCAGTGAATGTTTAAGGCCGACCTCAGGCATCAGGAAGGTCGCGGCGAGCACCCCAAGCGGTATTCCCGGCCAGGTGATCAGGTTCGGGATGAGCCGCCAGTCGTAGTCGATGAGCGAAATCGTGAATAGCGCCGCGCACAAAACAAAGCGCGCGAACGCGTCGCCCGGCGGAAAGCTGAAATACAGGTACAGCGCGATAATCGCCAGCGAAAACTCGGCCATGAAATGGCGCAACGGGATGCTCGCCCCGCACATCAGGCATCGCCCGCGAAGCCCGATATAGGCGAGGATCGGGATATTCGCCCAGAACGGGATCTGGCGGTTGCACTTCTCGCAGAACGAACGCGGGTTCACGATCGAGATGTCGCGCGGAAGCCGATAGGCAACCAGGTTGACGAAACTTCCGACGCTTGCGCCGAACAGAAAGGCGAACAGTCCGCCGAGCCATCCGGGAATTCCAGCCGCCATCAACTCACCGCTCCTCCTCCGCCGCCGCCACCACCGTTAGGCTAAGCCCACGCTCGCGCGGCCCGTCGAACTCGGCGAACATCACACCCTGCCATCGCCCCAGCGCAAGCCGCCCGTTTCGAACCGGGATGGTAATCGAAGTGCTCACCATCACGGACAGGATATGCGCCTGCGAATTGCCCTCGCCATGACGATAGCCGCCATCGCGCGGGACGATTTTTTCGAACTGGGCGAGCAGGTCGCGGGTCACGTCTGGATCCCAGTTTTCCGAGACGATAATGCCCGCCGTCGTGTGCGGAACAAAAAGATTGCAGAGCCCGGTTCTGACGCCAGTTCGCGCAATCGCCTGGTTAACCTTTTCGGTCACGTCGAGCAGCGTGACGCGGGAATCGGTGCTAATCTTCAGCTCCATGGCCCTGATGCCCGAGTTTATGATCGCTACGGCCCTGGCGCCATCGCGTCGCACTCGCGGCTCGACGACGTTTAGCCTTAGCGCTGGCATTTCGGGCAATAGAAGCTCGCGCGCTGGCCGACGACCACTCTCCGGATCGGGCTGCCGCATTTGACGCAGGGCTCGCCCTGGCGATCGTAAACCAGGAGCTTCGCGGCGAAGCGGCCGGGCTCGCCGCGCGAATCGAGATAGTTTCTGAAGGTTGTTCCACGGTCCTCAATCGCCTCGCCCAGCACTTCCGGCACGACCCTGGCGATTCGTTCGATTTCGGCGCGATTAAGGCGCGCCGAACGGCGGGTCGGACGCACTGCGGCGCGGAACAGGATCTCGGAGGCGTAGATGTTGCCAATACCGGCGACGACCCGCTGGTCCATCAGCAGGTTCTTGATCGCGATCTTGCGTCCGCGCGCCTTGTCCGCGAGATAATCGGCGTTGAATCCCCCGCCAAGCGGCTCGGGACCGAGGCCGCCCAGTTCCTTGAGCGTCGAAAGACTCGCGCGGTCCACCAGGCGCAGAGTCCCAAAGCGGCGCGGATCGTTGAAGACAAGCCGCGTGCCGTCGTCGAGCGCGAACTCAGCGTGGTCGTGCTGCGGAGCGAGACCGAACGAGTCCGTGATGCCGGCGCGATGGGTGATGCTGCCGCTCATTCCCAGGTGCGCGACGATTACCAGTCCGCCGCTCAACTCGATGAGCAGGTATTTCGCGCGGCGTGCGACGCGTTCGATGCGCCGTCCCTTGATATCGGCGATGAAGTCGCGCGTTACCTGGCGGCGAAGCGGCTTTTTCCCGATTCGGCCGCCGACAATTGTGCGTCCGGCGACCGAGTGGTCGAGCAGGCTTCGGAGCGACTCGACTTCCGGCAGTTCAGGCATCGCGGGTTTCCATTGTCTCGGGGCTCAGAGCGCCCGCTTCCACGAGAGTCCGCGCAAGCCTGACGAAGTCCCCGGCGCAAAGCGATTCGGGACGAAGCGCGCCGTCGATCCGGGCGCTGTCCAGGTACGCGGAGGCCTCGCGCGGCTCAATCCCAAGTCCGGTTGCGAGCGAATTTCGTATTTTCTTTCGCGGCGAAGAAAAGCACGCGCGCACGGTCGCGGCCACGGCCGATTCCTCCCCGGGCGCGAACAGAAGATGAGACCTTGCGCGCAACCTGAGCACCTCCGCGTCGACCTTCGGCCTTGGGAAGAAGTTTCCTGCCACAACCCGGAAGTGCAAATCGATTCGCCAGTAGAGCGCGGCGAAGACTGAAAGCGCCGAATAGCCCCTGCTCCCCTGCGCCGCGCGCATCCGTTCCCCAACTTCGCGCTGGAACATCAGGACCATCGTGGAGATCCTCTGATGCGCGTCGCAGAGACGGCGGAATATCGCGGAGGCGACGTTGAACGGGAGGTTTCCGACAACCTTGACCCGCGGCCGCTCGAAAATCTCGTTCAAATCGGCGCGCATGAAGTCGGCCTGAACGACGCGCACGCGGGAATCGCCCGCGAACCTCTGTTTGAGGCGCGCCGCAAGCTCGCGATCGAGTTCGACGAGCGTGAGCCGTGCGATATCGCGCGCCGCGATCCGCTCGGAAAGGATTCCAAGGCCCGGGCCTATCTCAACGACTTCGTCGCCCGGGGAAAGTTCGGCTGCCGCGACGATTCGCTCGGCAATCATGGGCTGAACCAGAAAGTTCTGTCCCCTGGATTTGCTCGGCGTGACGCCTGCCGCCGCGAGGGTCGCCCCTACAGGTGAGACGACGGCTTCGGAACGGGATGCGCCGCGCGCCGGGAGTCCGCTTTTCCGCCGGGGCACGGCCTAAAGCGCGAGGTTCGCCTGGGCGTCGATGTCGAGAGGATCAGCCTCGCCGCGGAGCAGCCGGTAGCTGCCCGCAATCGCGATCATCGCGGCGTTGTCTGTGCAGTACTTGAGCGAAGGCGCAACGACGCGGCGGCCCTCGGCTTCGAGCAATTCGGCCAGGCGCGTGCGCAGGCGCGAGTTCGCGGCGACGCCTCCGGTCAGCGCGACCGTCTGCGCGTCCGACGCGCGCGCCGCCTCAATCGTGGGCCGGACCAACATATCGACTACCGCTTCCTGGAAACTCGCGGCAAGGTCCGCGGGCGCGGTTGTTTGGGCCGCCTCGCTTGCGAGGAAAGCCGCGACCGCGGTCTTGACCCCGCTGAAGCTGAAGTCCATCGGCGCGTTCCTTATCCGCGCGCGCGGCACCCGGACGCTCTTTCGATTCCCGGCGCGCGACAGATCGTCGATTACCTTGCCGCCCGGATAACCGAGCCCCATCAGCTTGGCAACCTTGTCGAACGCCTCGCCGGCGGCATCGTCGCGCGTCGAGCCAAGCCGCCGGTAACGCCCGAAATCCTCGACCACGAACAGCGCGGTATGACCACCCGAGACAACCAGCGCGAGATACGGCATTGCGACTTCGTGCTCGAGCATCGGCGCGAGAAGATGCCCTTCGATATGATTGACGCCAACCATCGGCCGTCCGAGACTGTGTGCGAGCCCCTTCGCGCACATCAGTCCGACCAGCAACGAGCCGACCAGTCCCGGCCCCCGCGTCACCGCGATGCCGTCGATATCCGAAAGCCGATGGCCAGCGGTTTCGAGCGCGCGCTCGATTACCGGCAGGATGGTGACGACGTGATTGCGCGAGGCAAGCTCAGGGACGATTCCGCCGTAGGCGCGGTGGATGTCGTCCTGGTTGGCGACGGCGCTGGAAAGCACGCGGACGCGGCCCGCAACGCTGGTCTCGATGACGGCGGCCGCGGCGTCATCGCACGAGCTTTCGATTCCCAGAATAAGCACGGTCAGCCTCTCAAGTTTCGGCGGTCGTCAGGATGAAGATAACGACTCTTGCCGACTGCGCAAAGCTTCAGTCAGCCGGCGGAGGTGGTTCGGCAGCCGGAGGGGGCGGCGCCGGCGGTTCACTCGGCGCGGGGGCTACCTCCGAACCCGAGGGGGGCGGGGCGGCACCTTCGGGCGGGGCGGCATCGTTCACGGTAAGCCGGGTGTACCCGACCCGCGCCATCAGGTTGCCGGGAGTCGCCTGCAGCGCTTGGGCGTATTCCTTCTCGGCCTGCTGTGGCTGACCCCATTCCTCGTAGGCCAGGCCTTCAAAGGCGAGTGTCTCGCCGAGCCATTGCGGATTCGAGGCGAAAGCCATCCCGGCGCGGTTAAAAAAAGTTATCGCCTGCGAATAATTCTTCTTCGCGAGCCACGCGCGTCCCAGATAGAAGTATGCGTAGGAATTGGTCGGATCGATCGAAACCGCCCGGCTCAGAAGCTGGATTGCATCGTCGGGCCGGCCGTCAAGGATGTCCCCACGGGCCTTGTCGGTCATCCGCAGCGAGGCGGCAAGCGCGGGCGTGGTGGCGCTGGCAATAATCGGCCCCAGCGAGGCATTGCTTATCTGGAGAGTCGGCGTCATCTGGCCGATCCCAAGCGGCGCGAGTTCCGTGGGAACCTCAGACGGTTCCGCTCCGGCTGGCGGCGGCGCGCCCTCGGCCTGTGCGCCGGATGCGGGATTCGGAGCTATCACGGGGCTGGCTTGGGCTGCGGCCGCCGGCGAAGTTTGCGGGTTGGGCGATGGGGCGGCTTCGGGCGCTATGGCCGCCGGTGCGGCGGACGGCGATGATTCGGGACCGTTCTGCGCGGGAGAAGCTGCTGGCGTCGGGGTCGCGGTTGGCGAGGGCAGGTCCTCGGGCCCGATATTTTCCTCCCGGAAACCCACGACCCGCGTTACGCGCGCCCGAGCTGCGCTGCCGACTGCGCCGCGGGCGATGACCGGAGCGGTCAGGAGAACCAATCCGGCAACGATCGCCCCGGCCAGGAGCGGGCAGGCTGGCTCGATTTGCCGCGTCGTCATCAGTCGTTCGGGTCCGTCACCGGGTTTGGCGCCACGGGCACCGAATGGTCGGCCGAGTTGACGGGCAGCGGGGCCGTCAATGGCGGGCAAATCCTGGTCGGAGCCAGATTCACCGGGAACACGCCTTCAATAGTCATCGGGTAGTCCGGCGGCGCCTTGCATCCGGTAAGCGGGTCAACTTTTTCCTTCACCAGCCCGGGCGGTACGTTGAAATCAACCAGCGGGCGCCATGAGGTGGCGTCCTTCATGAACATCGTCCACGCCGGCAGCGACGCCTGCGCGCCGGTCAGGCCGAGCGGCTCTTTCTGATCGAAGCCGGTCCATACGACCGCGAGCAGGTTGGGCGTGAAGCCGACGAACCAGGCGTCGTTGTCGTCGTTGCTGGTGCCGGTTTTGCCGGCTGCGGGCCGCGTGAAACCCATCGAGCGCGCGGCGGAGCCGGTGCCGTGATTGATCACCTGCTGGAACATGAACTGCATCATGTAGGCGACCTGCGGCGAGAGCACCTGCTCGGCCTTGAATTCATGGCCCTCTATCACGTGGCCCTTGTCGTCGACCACCGCGGTTATCGCGTAAGGCTGAACCTTCATTCCGTCGTTGGCCACGATCGCGTAGGCCTGCGCAAGCTGCAGCGGCGTCACCTCTATGCCGCCCAGCACGATCGACGGGTAGGGTGGCAGCTTGCCGAAGCCGAGCTTTTGCGCCATCGCGAGCACCCGGTCGAGCCCGATCGCATTGGCGATACGCGCCGCAGCGGTATTGAGAGACTCCTCGAGCGCGAATTCGAGCGTGACGCGGCCGAAGTAGCGGTCCTTGTAGTTCTTCGGCGTCCACTGCATGTTGCCGTACTCCCAGGTGAACGGCGCGTCGTCGATATAGCTGGTAGGCAGGAACTGATAGGGGCCGCCCTCAAGGGTCTCCTGGAAGGCGGCCGCGTAGGTCACGATCTTGAACGCCGAGCCGGGCTGACGGCGAGACTGGGTGACGCGGTTGAACTGGCTTATGCGGTAGCTGCGTCCGCCCACCATCGCGCGGATTTTCCCGCTCTGCGGTTCGAGCGCGAGCAGACATTCTTCAAGCGGCTCTTTTTTTTCGCGCAGGCGCACGAGCTTGTACCTGCTCTCCAGGTCGTCGAGATTGCGCTTGACCGCCGCCTCGGCAAGCTTCTCGGTGTGGACGTCGAGCGTGGTGAAGATGCGCAGTCCCTCGTCGGTCAGCACCTCGGGCGGATAACGCGTGGCCAGTTCGCTCTTTACGTAGTCGATGAAATACGGCGCGTCGTTGCTCTCGGTGAAAGTCTCGCGCGCATGGAGCGGCTCGGCGACCGCCTGCTGATAGGCGGGTCCGCTGATATAGCCGTCCTCGAGCATCGAGTGCAGCACCTCGTTGCGCCGAAAGGTCGCAGCCTTGGGGTGCTTTAGGGGGTTGAAGCGGTTCGGAGCCGAGATCATCCCGGCGATCGTCGCCATCTCCGCGATCGTCAGGTCGCGCGGTTCACGTGAGAAGTAGTACTGCGACGCCTCCCAGATGCCGTAGATGCCCTCTTGTCCGCGCTGTCCGAGATAGATGTCGTTGACGTAGAGCTCGAGGATCTGCTGCTTCGAGTACAAATGCTCGGCTATCAGCGCCATCAGCGCTTCCTTTATCTTGCGGCTGAAGGTGCGCTTGTTGGTCAGGAAGAAGTTCTTCATGAGCTGCTGGGTGAGCGTCGAGCCACCCTCGCGGATGTGTCCGCTTAGCAGATCGACCCACGCAGCCTTGACGATGCGCAGGAAATCGAGCCCGCCGTGCTCGTAGAAGCGATGGTCTTCGGCGGCGAGGATGGCGTCGATGAAGGCGGGCGGCACCTGGCTGAGACGCACGATTCTGCGCTGCTTCCAGTTGCCCTGGAAGATGCCGCCTATCAGTTCGGGCTCCAGTTCGGTCGAGTAGATGGCGCGCCCGGATCCGACGTCCTGGATCGACTGGATGACCTGGTTGGCGGACAGGTTTATCCGCACCAGTTCGCCGGAAAAATTGCGGTAAGGATAGGAAAAGCTGTGCAGGAAAATTTCCAGCTTGCCAGTCTTTTCGTCATAGCTGTACTCGCCGCGCGCATTGACCGCGCCCGGCGCCACCCGGTGATAATTCAGGCGCGCCAGGCGCTGGAAGAAACCCAGGTCCTTCAGGTTCTGGCCCGGATACACGATGGTCGAGTCGGAGTAGATGCGCGAAGGGATGTCCCATCGCTTGCCCGAGAAGCGGGCGATGACCTCCGCCTGCAGGGAGTCATAATAGCGTAAGAAGAAATAGATCCCTGGCGGGATCGTGAACAAAAGCACGGCCACCGCGGACAGCAGCGCGATCTTTAGAGTCCGCTTGAACGACATCGACAGCCTGGGTAACGCCGGCTCGCCTCGATTCCGCCTCGGTTCTTCAGGCTTTCGGTTTCAGCGCGACGTAGATCGTGGTGTCGCCGCGCTTGACGAGCAGGAGCAGGATTTTCCCCTTACCCGCGGTCACCGCCTGCTGGTAGGACTTCACGTCGGCAACCTTTTTGCGGTTGACTTCGAGTATGATGTCACGCGCCTGAAGCCCCGCCTCATCCGCACCGCTGCCCGGCTTGACCGAGGAGATCACAACGCCGTGCTGCTCGCGCAGTCCCATCTCTTTGGCAAGCTCGGGGTTCAAATCCTTTACGAACAGTCCGAAGGCTGAAGCCGTGCCGAACGGTCCCTGTTTTGAAGGTCTTTCGAGTGCGGCAAGCTCCGCCTCCTGCGACGGCTTGATGGTCACCTTGAGTTCCATCGGCTTGCCGTTGCGGATTATTTTGAGCGTCGCGGTTTTTCCGATAGGCGTGCGCCCGACCATCAGCGGCAGCGAGCGTGAATCCTCAACCGGATGACCGTCGTAAGCGACGATCACGTCGCCGCGTTTGACGCCCGCCTCCCTGGCCGGGCCGTTCTTCAGCACTTCGGCAACCAGCGCTCCCTTGGCTGCGCTCAAGCCGAGCGACTGCGCGAGGTCGGGGGTGACGCGCTGAATGTAAACGCCGAGCCATCCACGCTCGACGCGGCCCTTGCTGCGAAGCTGGTCGAGTTCCTGCTTCACGATATTGATGGGAATCGCAAAACCGATTCCCATGCTCGATCCGGTGCGCGTGTAGATTGCCGAGTTGACCCCGATCACTTCGCCGTCCAGGGCGATAAGCGGACCGCCCGAGTTGCCTGGGTTGATCGACGCGTCGGTCTGGATGAAGTCGTCGTAGTTGCCCGGGATGAAGCGCCCCTTCGCGCTGACGATTCCCACGGTCACGGAATGGTCGAAGCCGAACGGGTTTCCTATCGCCATCACCCACTGGCCAACCTTGACATCGTCGGAGTTGCCGAGCGGGGCGACCGGCAGGTCGTGCTTGGGAGTTATTTTGATAAGCGCGATGTCGCTCTTTTCGTCGCGGCCGATGACCTTGGCCGTGTACTGCTCGCCGTCCTTGGTGGTGACCGTTATCCGGGTTGCGTCCGCGACGACGTGGTCGTTGGTCAGGATGTAGCCGTCCTTGGTGATCACGAAACCGGAGCCGAGGCTGCGGGTCGGCTGCGGAGGACCGAAAAACTGGCCAAACGGGCCACCGCCCTCGCCGGGCAGCTGCTCGGAGGTCTTGGCTGCTTCTTCGGTTGAGATGTTGACGACGGCAGGGCTTAGTCTGGCGGCCAGGGTGACGAAGTTCGGCAGGCTTTCGACCTTCTGGGTATGTCCTGGTGGGAGCTCGGTCCAGAACCTGCGATCCTTGGCGTTTTGAGCGCCAAGCGCGCTTGTCGAAGCGAAAGCCGCACACAATAAAGCGAGAAGCGGGAAAAATCTGTTGCGCATCGTATGGGGGCGCGTATCTCTCAGCGTAGCGGAGACCGCGCCTTTTCAACGTACTTCATCCGCAGATCGAAGAGAATCGCATCCATCAGGCTCTCTTCGTCGCTATCCAGATTCCCCCGCGTCTTTTCACGCAGGATCCCGATGATATCGATAATCTGCTCGGCGGCTTTGAGGTCCGCCTGACGCTCTCCCGTCGCAGGATTAGGCATCTCCCCAAGAAAAGCGAGCGCCTCGGTCGACAGCCCGACGATAAAGCTGGCGAACGTGATAGTGTCGCGCGAGCCCTCGTAAGCAGCCTCGGCTGCGGCTTCGGCCTCAGCCTCCGCCCGCCGGACTGCCGCAGCTTCCTCCTGCGCGAGGTGCGGTGCCGAAGGCTTTTCGGCGCCTTGTGCTGGACCGGCCTTGTGCTCGGAGCGATACTCGGGCTTCAGCTCGCCCTCGGGTGAGAAACGACGGCGGTCTTCAACCTTGAAGCCTCTGCCTTTCTCTTCGCCCTCTTCAGGCATCGGATCCCCTCCTCAGACCTTTCCCGCCATCGCTTCCAGGCGCCGAATCCGCTCCTCGATAGGCGGATGGGTAGAGAACAGCCGGGCAAGTCCCTTGGCGCTGAGCGGATTTACGATAAAAAGATGGGCGGTTGCGGGGCTTGCGTCCTGCAATGGAAGCTGCTCGTTCGCCATCTCGAGTTTGCGAAGCGCGTTGGCGAGCAGAAGCGGATTGTGGGTCAGGCGCGCGCCGCTTGCGTCGGCCTGATACTCGCGGGTGCGCGAGATCGCAAGCTGGATGAGTGAAGCCGCGATCGGCGCCACAATCGCGCCGATCAGAAGTCCGGCGATGCCACCTTCGCGCTCTTCGTCGCGGCCCATGCCGAAGATTGCGCCCCATCGCAGCCATGTTCCGATCATCATGATTGCGCCCGCCAGCGTTGCGGCGATCGAGCTGGTCAGGATGTCGCGGTTGATGACGTGCGACAGTTCGTGGCCGATTACGCCCTTGAGTTCCTCGCGGTTGCAGATGCGCATGATCCCGCGCGTCACCGCTACCGCGGCGTGCGACGGGTTGCGGCCGGTGGCAAAGGCGTTGGGCGTGTCCGTGTCAATCATGTACAGCCGCGGCATCGGGATACCCGCGGCCTGCGACAGCTCCTGGACGATAGAGTAAAGCTCGGGCGCCGAGCTGGCGTCGAGCTTTTGCGCACCATATGCCGCGAGCACGATCCGGTCCGAAAACCAGTAACTCCCGAGGTTCATCACGGCCGCGAAAATGAAGGCCAGCACGAGCCCTTGCGAGCCGCCGATAAGCCCACCCAGCAGCATCAGAAGGCCGGTTAGAGCACCGAGAAGAACAGTTGTCTTGAGAAAGCTACCCATGTCATTCACCTGCGGATTGATCGGGCGCAATATTCCAAGAGCTATTGCGGCCAAACGATCCCGGGCGCAGGCGCAGTTTTGAACCTACGCCAGGCCCATTTTACAGTCAACGTAATCATCTTTTTCGCGCGGCGGGAGTGCGTTTTCATGCCTCCACGGTCCTCGGCGCCCTCTAGCTTGAGACGAATTCAAGCCCGATTGATTCGCCTTTGCCCGAACGCTCCGTCGCCTCGATCACACCATGCGCAGCCGACGCAGCGCCGCGATAACTTCCGCCGGCTCGATCATATCTATCGGGTTGCGTCGTAGTACCTCGACCCGGCCCAAAGGACGCCATCGCGCCGGATCGGTCGGTCCGAACAGAACCACCCCCGGTGTTCCCGCGGCCGAGGCCAGATGCGAGACGCCCGAATCGACCCCGATAAAGGCCGAGGCGAAGCGCGCAAGCGCGGCCACCGTGCCGAGGGAGAGACCGCTCAGGATCGGATAGCTGCCGAGGACTCCGTGCTCGAGATGGGCCTCCGCGGGACCGAGCACGAACAGCACGCGATGCTCTTTTCCGAGCCGCCTTGCGAGCGCGACGAATCGTTCGACGGGCCAGTTCTTGGCCGGGCTGCCGCTGCCCGGAAAGATCGCGACGAAGTTGCCCGCCTCGGTCAGGCCCCAGAGACGGCGTGTCGCCGACTCGAGATCGGCGGTGAAGAAGCCCAGCTTCGGCTCGACGCGGCCCGGCTCCTCACCAATCTCGCGCAAGTAGGCCTCGGCAACATGACCGCCTGCCGCCGGGCGGAATCGGTGGAATGTGACGGTCTGGCCTCGGGCGGCCTTCTTGAGCGCGGCGCCAAAGACAGGGTTGTCAGCGCTGAAGAAGGAATAGATTCGCTGGAAGGATCCGAAGAAGCGTCGTGCGTCCTCGTCGGGCTCGCCCCCGGAGAACAGCTGGCTTACCTCGCGCCGATCTATCGAGTGGGCCCGCGCGACTTCCATTCGCCCGACTGCGAACCGGGCCAGTTCCTCGCGCGCCATCAGCTCCACCTGCGCGTCGCGATGGCGGCGGGCGAGCGCGTCGAGCGTTGGCGCAAAACAAATCAGGTCGCCAAGTGCGCCCGGAAACATGACGAGTACCCGCGCTCGCCTGCCTTCGCCCGAGGGCGTGCGATTTCCATTGCCGTGCATCGCGCTAACCAAATCTAACCACCGCGCGCGCCGCGCCAATGGCTCCGTCGCGTGTGTTTCGCCCGCCCGCCATCCAGTCGCAAACCGTGGGCATTTGACGCTAGAATCGACCCATATGCCGTTAAGCGTTGTCAGCTCCCCGCTCGAACTGATCGGGCATACCCCGGTCGTGCGCCTGAACCGGATTCCCGGGCCGGACGACGCCGAGGTATGGGCCAAGCTTGAGAATTTCAACCCCGGCGGCAGCGTCAAGGACCGGATCTGCCTTGCGATGATCGAAGCGGCCGAAAAGGCGGGCAGGATCAAGCCCGGCGACACGATCGTCGAGCCGACCTCGGGAAACACCGGGATCGGCCTTGCTCTGGTTGCGGCGGTAAAGGGCTATCGGCTCATCCTGACGATGCCGGACACGATGAGCGAGGAGCGGCGCTCGTTGTTGGTCGCCTACGGGGCGGAACTGGTGCTCACGCCCGACACGCGCGGGATGCATGGAGCGATCGCGAAGGCCGAGGAGTTGGTGCGCGAGAATCCGGGCTATTTCATGCCCCAGCAGTTCAGCAATCCGGCCAACCCGGAGATGCACTATCGCACCACCGGTCCGGAACTGGTCGAACAGCTCTCGCGGATAGACGCGTTCGTTGCCGGAGTCGGCACCGGGGGCACTGTGAGCGGGGTCGGGCGTTATCTGCGCGAACATTTGAAGAACCGCCCGCTTATCATCGCCGTGGAGCCGAAAAACTCGCCAGTGCTGTCCGGAGGTGAGCCGGGATTTCACAAGATCCAGGGAATCGGTGCGGGTTTCGTTCCGAAGAACCTCGATACGAGAGTCTACGACGAGATAATCACGGTCAGCGACGAGGACGCCGCCACCTACACCCGCCGCCTCGCGCGATATGAGGGACTGTTGGTCGGAATTTCCTCGGGCGCCAACTGTTACGCCGCGATGCAGGTCGCCAGACGGCTCGGCAAGGGCAAGCTCGTCGCCGTGATCTTCTGCGACACCGGCGAGCGTTATCTCACGACCGACCTGTTCCAGGCCGAGGGTATCTGAGCGCGCAGAGTCGCGCCCGGCTTTTGCGCGCCGGGTCCGGTGAGACGATGGAAGAGCTGAGGGAAAAGCTCAAACGGCTCCAAGCAGTGTTCGCCTCGATGGAAAGCGTGATGGTCGCGTTTTCGGGCGGGGTGGACAGCACCTTTGTCCTCAAAGTCGCCCACGACACGCTCGGCGACCGGGTGCTGGCGCTCACGACCACGTCGCCGACAATGCCCGAGGAAGACCGCCGCTCTGCGATCGAGATGGCGCGGCTTATCGGCGCGCGCCACATGATGGTGGAATCGAACGAACTCGAGGTGCCCGGCTACGCGAGCAATCCGATTAATCGGTGCTACCTGTGCAAAAGCAACCTCTTCACGGTCTGCGAGGCAAAAGCCGCGCAACTTGGCATCTCCGAGATCGTTGACGGCTTGAACCTTGACGATCTCCACGATTATCGCCCCGGGATGAAGGCGGCTGCGGAACGCCGCGTCCGCCATCCGCTGGTGGAAGTCGAATTGACCAAGGCGGAGATTCGCGAGCTCTCGCGCGAGCTGGGCCTTCCGACCTGGGATCGTCCGGCCTCTCCATGCCTTTCCTCGCGTTTCCCCTACGGCACCGAGATAACGCCCGAGGGTTTGCGCAAGGTGGAACAGGGCGAGCAGGTGCTTCGCACGCTTGGCTTTCGCGTCGTGCGCGTCAGATATCATGGCGATGTCGCGCGGCTGGAACTGGAGAGTGCCGAAATCGAGCGCGTGGTTCAGCCAGCGCTGCGCGAAACCATCGACCGCGAGTTCAAAAAGATAGGGTTTCGCTTTGTCGCGGTTGATCTGCGCGGGTTCCGCTCGGGTTCATTGAACGAAGGCGTAATCGGCCAGGTGCGGCGTCCGGCCGCCGGGGCTGTCGAATAACGGGCGGCGCGCGTCTAAGGCGTTTCCTGCTTTTCCAGCGTGGCAGCTATCGCCTCTGCAATCTGAAGGTCGGAGCGGGTCGTGATCTTGAGGTTCAGAGCCGCTGCTTCGACAATCTCGACTCTTTGGCCAAGTCGTTCGACCAGGTCGGCGTCGTCGGTCGCGGTTATGCCGGCGGCTCGGGCGCGCTCATGGGCGTCGATCAGCAGCCGGCGGCGGAACGCCTGCGGCGTCTGCGCCTGGTAGAGTCCTGCGCGAGGCAGGGTTGCCTCGATCATGTTTTTCTCGACGCGCTTGAGCGTGTCGGCGACCGGAATTGCGGCGATGGCTCCGCCGCAACGTGCGGCGGCTTCGATACAGCGTTCGAAAAGCGCTGGCGAGGCGAACGGCCGGGCTGCGTCATGGATCACCACCAAGTCGGACTCTGCGCTGGTGAGCGAAAGGGCGATCCGGACCGAGTCCTGCCGCTCGATGCCGCCCGCGGTGATCTTGACCGGAATCGTCATCCCCGCCCGACGCGCTTCGGCGCGCGCCTCGGTCTCCATCCCGGGCGGGACCGTGATGACAACTTCGAAGAGCTCCCTGAGCGCTGCGACGGTTGCAAGCGAGCGAGCGAGCAGGGTCCGCCCGCCGAGAGACACGAAGGCCTTCGGTTGACCGGCGCCGAGGCGCCTGCCGCTTCCGGCTGCGACAATTATTGCGGAGGTTCGCATGTGCAAGGCGTATCGGTTTCTATAGCCGAGGGAAATTCCGCACAAAAGAAAAGGGCCAAGCTTTGACTGCCCGGCCCCTGCCGAAAGCGTGCGGAGTTGGAAGGCGCACTAATTGGCGAAGATCGTTTTCAGTTCTTCCATGATTTTCTCTTCGGGATGCGCCTTTGCGATCGAAAGTTCCTTGACGAGCAGGCTTCGCGCCGTGTCGAGCATCTTGCGTTCGCCGAAGGAAAGCTCCTTGTCACCTTTGAGCACCAGCAGGTCGCGCAGTACCTTTGCGATTTCCAGGGGAGAGCCGGTTTTGATCTTCTCGGTGTATTCCCGGTAGCGCCGATTCCAGGTCTGCGAATCGACTTCGACCTTCTTCTGCCGGAGGATCCGGTAGATCTTGTCGACCATGTCTTTGCCGATAACCCGCCTGAGTCCGACCGACTCAACGTTCTCAGTCGGGATCATGATTGTCATCTTTTCGGTGCCAAGAATCCGAAGCACGTAAAACCGGCGTTCGGTTCCGGAGATTACCCGGACCTGGATGTCGTCTATGACGGCAACCCCGTGGGCCGGGTACACCACCTTCTCGCCCTTCTTGAACGGCAAATTCATTTTTATCTTAGGCACTTTTCTTACCGGGCCTGAGAGTGGAGCGGTTGACGTCCCAACCGGGATCATCACTACCCTTTGCGCCGGCAAAACCAATTATGCCAGAAATTGAGCGGTTTGTCACCCGCATGGTTCGCGCGGCCCCGGGGTAATTGTAACCGCGTTCTATAATTGCCGTTGACGGGCGTCCCCATCGAGCCGAAGCTCCATCACTATCGCGTCTTCGCCAGGACCATAATAGTGCCGCCTCAAACGCCGTTCTTCGAAGTTGAGCTTGCGGTAGAGCTGCCGCGCCGCCAGGTTCGAGCGCCTCACCTCAAGGGTCACGAACGCCGCATGTTTGGCACGCGCCTCTGAGATAGCGGAATTCATCAGCATCTCGCCGACGCCCTTGCGTCTGAACGACGGATGCACCGCGACGTTCAGAACGTGGCATTCGTCCGCGATAAGCCATCGGCATAGAAACCCGGCTATAGCCGGTTCGGCGCTATTGCCACTGGCGACGGCAACCGTCAGCCGGGAAAACGGCAGAGAGAGTTCCCGCTCAAACGACCGCAGGCTCCAGGGCGTCGTGAAAGCAAGCTTCTCGATTTCCACGATTGCCGCGAGATCGCCCAAGGTGGCGTCCCTGATTTCGAGGCCCATCAAATTGAGATGATACCGCGCTCCCGGCCGGCGCGCATCAGGAAAAAACCGCAGCCGGCTCACGCGCCGGCCATTCGATAGCCGATGACCATGGCGATCAAAAGAAAGCCGGTTACACAATTCCCTGCCGCGGGCTGAATACGACTGCACGGGAGCTTCCCGGGCCAGTTGGTATGGTTCGCTATGGGGTTGAGGTCTGATGCGGCGGCTTGCGTCGTCGAAATTGATTTGCAACTATGAGCGGGTCTGATAGACGGGCGTGGACTTTCGCCCTCACCAAACAGCAGCAAGAACTGGGCGTTGTACTGGAGCTAGTAGGAGGTGAGCTAGGATGAAGAAGACGTTGGCAGCACTGCTCGGGGTCCTTACGATGGTATCGTTCCTGAGCGCCTGCGGACCGGATATGAAGAAAATCAACGAGGCCACCGATCGGGCAGAAGCCGATGCGACCAAGGCGGAGGCCTCTGCGCAACAGGCTGAAGCGGCCGCGAACAAGGCCGAAGCTGCGGCGCAGCAGGCCAATGCCGCAGCCTCGGGCGCGGAAGATTCCGTGCGAAGGGCCAATGACGCAGTGTCGCGTCTTGAGGCTCTCTTCGCGAGTTCGGTGACCAAGTAAGGTCAGCGAGACGGAGCGAGACAAAGGGGCGGGGGTGAAGATCGCTCTTCCCCCCGCCCTTGGTTTTTCCAGGCCTCACCGGCCATCAACGGGGTATCGCCTAGCGGTCGCCCTCAGACTTGCCTGCGGGGGCGCGGTTTTTAGCCGCTTCCCGCAGTGCCTTGAGTACTCGCTCGTGGGCCGCCGGATCGCGCTCGATTCGAAACTCCAGGCTGCGAAACTGTAGCAGGGTCATCCCTTGGCGTGAGGCGGCCTGCTCGACCGTGAGTTGATGGTTGCGCTGCATCGCGGAATAAACCGCGATGTACTTCTGGACGTCGGCGGGCGAAACGGGCTTGTCTTCGCCGAGCTCCTGGGACTGTGCGAGCCGGGTAGCGGCTGCTGACGCCCAGTCATTGTAAGTGTGCTTTATGATCGTGATGGAATCGGAGCCGATTGCGGCGCCCACGCCGACAACGGCGCCCGCGCACACGACCAGCGGTATAAAAAGCAACCTGCGCCATCGGCGCCCGGTGCTCGTGCATTCGGCGGCCAAAACAGGTAAACCTCCTGCGCCATACTGGCACGCCTTGACCGCTGCGTGAAGCGCGCGGTGCTTGCAAAGCGCGCGAGTGTGTTTAAGTTTCACAGCGGCTTGTGGCGGCGCACGTGCCGTGTCGCCACCGGCGCCAAACTGCATTTTTCCAAAGATGGAGACTGAGTAGATGCCGGCCAAAATGGTTGAGCTTCACGAGAAGTCAAGGGCGGGAATCGTCCGCGGTGCGACCCTGGTCGCCGAAGCGGCACGCGTTACGCTCGGGCCCAAGGGACGCAACGTTCTTATCCAGAGGAGCTTCGGCGCTCCGCTCGTGACCAAGGACGGCGCAACCGTGGTCAAAGAGATCGATCTCGAGGACAAGTTCGAGAATATCGGGGCGCGAATCGTGCGCGAGGTGGCGCAGAAAACCGCCGATGTCGCCGGCGACGGCACTACCACCGCGACCGTGCTCGCGCGCTCGATGGTGCGCGAGGGATTGAAGCTTCTCGCCGCCGGATTTCCTCCGATCGAACTCAAGCGCGGGATGGAGGCGGCGCTCGAAGCGGCGGCCGGCGCGATCAAGGAGATGGCCAAGCCGGTCAGGAACCGCATGGCGCAGGTGGCCACCGTTGCGGTCAACGGCGACGCGGAGCTCGGCGCTCTCATCGCACAAGCGATGGAAAAGGTCGGTGAGGACGGCGTGATGAGCGTCGAGGAGGGCCGGACCATCGAGACCTCGCTCGACGTGGTCGAGGGCATGCGCTTCGATCGCGGCTACCTCTCGCCCTACTTCGTCACGAATCCGGAAAAGATGACCGTCGAATTGGACGATCCCGTCATCCTGTTCTACGAAAAGAAGATCGCCAACCTTCGCGAGTTCGTTCCGCTGCTCGAACAGGTGGCGCAGGCGGGCCGTCCGCTGCTGGTTATCGCCGAGGACGTCGAAGGCGAGGCGCTGGCAACGATGGTAGTCAACAAGTTGCGCGGGATGCTCAAGACCGCCGCGGTCAAGGCGCCGGGCTTTGGCGACCGCCGTAAGGAAATGCTCACCGACATGGCGATCCTGTGCGGCGGAGAGCTTATTGCCGAGGAACTCGGTGTGAAGCTCGAGAGCGTGCAGATGAAACAGCTCGGGCGATGCCGGCGCGTGGTTATCGACCGCGACAACACCACCATTATCGGAGGAGCCGGGAAGAAAAGTGATATCCAGGCGCGAATCACGCAGATCCGCGCCCAGATGGAAGAGACCACTTCCGACTACGATCGCGAAAAGCTCCAGGAACGGCTCGCCAAGCTGAGCGGCGGGGTCGCGGTTCTCAAAGTCGGCGCGGCTACCGAAATCGAGATGAAGGAAAAGAAGGCGCGCGTTGAGGATGCTGTCAACGCGCTGCGCGCCGCGGTTGAGGAGGGCGTAGTTCCGGGCGGCGGCGTCGCGCTGGTGCGCGCGATCGGCGCGGTGCGCGCGCTCAAGCTTTCTCCCTCACGTGCCGCGGGCAGGGATATCGTGGCGCACGCGATGGCCGAGCCGCTCAAGCAGATCGCGGTCAATGCGGGACGCGAGCCCGAAGTCATTTTCAACGCCGTGCTCGAAGGCAAGGAGGATTTCGGTTTCAACGCCGGCACCGGCGAGTTCGAGCAGCTCTATAAAAGCGGGATCATCGATCCGGCCAAGGTCGTTCGCGTGGCGCTCGAGAATGCCGTGAGCGCCTCCTCCATGATGATTACCACCGAAGTCGCAATCGCGGAGAAGCCGAGCAAGCCGGTGTCTCTTACCGGAGTACCGGCGTCGCCCGGACCCGCGATGCCCGGCATGGGTGGTATGGGCGGCATGGGTGGCATGGGTGGTATGGGCGATTTTGGGGATGAATTCTAACTGCGAAAATTATATCTTGGGCGACCAATCACGTGTTCCCTATACCAGCATGTGCGAAATCGCCTAAGCGGGTGCCGTCTGATGCAACAACTTCATTGCGATAGCATCTCCTGCTGTGTAAGCTTGCATGCTGATCGAGGTTTATGACAAAAAATTGAGGTCTGGCGTGGTTACTCGGCGAGTACCGCGTGAGTCTCAAGGAGGACGAGAATGGAAGGGTTAAGAAAGACTTCTAAACTGGTTGGGCTGGCCGGGGCTGTATTAGCCCTTTCGTTGCTGGCAGGTTGTTCGAATCAGCCCGACCCTGCGCAGCGCGCGGTCAATGCCGCCAACCGTGCCGATGCGGCGGCGTCGCGCGCTGAAGCTGCCGCCACCAAGGCCGAACAGGCTTCCGCTTCGGCTCAGGCGGCTGCAACCCGCGTGGAACAGGCGGCCAGCGACGCGAAAGCGGCTGCGGACCGCGCTGAGGCCATTGCGGCCAAGACGATGGCTTCGCATCGTCGTATGCGCCGGCATCATGTGTGGCATCATCGCCGCGTGATGAAGAAGAAGAAGGCTTCGGCTGCTCCAGCGGCAGAGGCAAGCCCGGCTGCTCCGGCGGCAGGGGCGAGCCCGGCAGGCACGCCGTAACGCTCGCTGAGCGAAGGCTCAAAGAGGGGTGTTCGGAAATTCCGGACGCCCCTTCTTGCTTTTTGGTTCAGCCGCGGCGCAACTAGTCTTCGACGGGGCGCGGCTTGTCGCGCCTGGCATCAACGATACAGAAGAAGCCGAACTTTCCGCGCCCCGCCGCCGAGAGCTGATGCGGCTGGTCGGGACCGATGTAGAGCGTATCCATCGGCGAGAGTCTGACGGTTTGGCTGCCGACCCTGGCCATGCCGCGTCCCCGCACCGCGATCACCACGTGCGAGTGGCGATGGCGTTCGAGGCTGGTGAATCCTCCGCGTTCAAGCTCGAAGTAGCGCAGATGGAACTTCACGCGTTCGCCCTTGACGCCGATCAGCACTTGGCGTGACGCGCCGCAAAACTCGCCCCCGCGATGGGTCGAGAGCTTGTAGGGCTCGACTTCGACCCCGTCCCACCTGAAATTGCGGCGAAACGCGCGCAGCACCGGTGGCTGCGATGCCGCTTGACGCGAGGCGCGCTTCACGTGCGTTGTCCCTCGTTCATCGTGACGATTACTTTGAGTGCCTCGGGCTTCTGCGCGGTCGCATAGGCGGTGGTGATTTCGGACAAAGGGAAACGATGGGTGACGAGTTCGCGGGCGTTGATGACCCCGCGCTCCACCAGGTCAAGAGCGACGCGAGTGTCGTCGGGGCCGCACGAGTAGCTCGGGACGAGCTTGATTTCGTTGAAGTAGAGATCGTGCGGGCGTACGGGCAGTTCTTCGTCGGGCGGTGTCGCGGTAAACTGCACGACCGTCGCGCCCGGACCAGCGGCTGCGATCCCCGTAGCCAGCGCCTTGGAGGTGCCGGGTCCCACGATTACCACGTCGGCCATGGCGCCCCGGGTGATCTCGCGCACCTGCTCGACCAGGTTGTCGCCCGAGACGACAAGGCCGGCGTCCGCGCCGAGCTGTTCAGCCCATCGCGCGCGTTTCTCGAAAAGGTCGGCTCCAATGACCATTCCCGCGCCCATCTGGCGCGCGATCTTGACGTGCATCATGCCCATGATGCCAAGTCCGATGATGAGCACGGTTTCGCCGGGCTTGAGGTTCGAGCGCCTTAGCGACTTGACCACGCACGCCGCCGGTTCGACCAGCACGCCGTCCGCATCGTCGACCGAGTCCGGCAGCTTCAGCGTGTCGCGCTGATTGATCGGGCGCACCAGGATGTATTCCGACATCCCGCCGGGAACCAGCTTAGTGGCGCGCCAGGTGGCGCACTGCACGTACTCGCCCCGCCGACACGCCGAGCATGAGAAACACGGGGCATGATGGTGAGGGAAGACGCGCTCTCCGGGACGAAAGCCGCGCACCGCGGCGCCGACCTCCTCGATCAGGCCGACGGGTTCGTGGCCGAGCACCGCTCCGGCCTTGCGCCGGATATACCACGGCATGATGTCGCCGGTGCAGATCCCGCAGGCGCTGGTGCGGACCAGGATATCCTCCGGGCCCACTTCCGGGCGGGCCATTTCCTCGACGCGAATGTCTCCGAAGTCGTAAAGCAGTGCGGCAAGCATAAATCGTATCAGACTTTGGGATCGGGGCTTGCCGATGTCAACCTCGTCTTTGCCCCGAAAACCCGAGGCGCGCCCCCGATGATTTCCCGGTTCCGCTCATGCGGGCCGAGTTCCGATGGATGAGCCGATGGTGATACAGTCGAAGGCCATGGCACGTCCAGTATGTCCGCCTGTGGCAGCCGATGTGATTGCCGAGATCGGCGACCGGGTAGTCCTTATCGAGCGCAAGAATTTTCCCTTTGGATGGGCGCTTCCGGGAGGATTCGTGGACTTCGGCGAGACGGTCGAGCAGGCCGCGATACGCGAAGCGCGCGAGGAGATTTCGCTCGACGTCGAACTTCGCGCGCTGCTCGGCGTCTATTCGCGCCCTGACCGCGACCCGCGCGGCCAGACGATAACGGTGGTGTACGTTGGGCGCGCCGACGGCACTCCGCGGGCTGCCGATGACGCGAGGGGGGTCGCTTTGTTCGATCCGCGAAACCCTCCCACGCCGCTTGCCTTCGACCATGCGGAAGTGCTCGCCGACTACGTGCGGTTTCTCGAAACCGGGGAATTTCCCGCGCCCTGGAGGCGGCGCTAGCCACTGGACGAAGCCGCGCCGAGACGCTCGCGCTTAAGCCGCGCGACGATCATGTCGGCGCTGCGCGTCGGTTCCGGAACCCGGAAGCGGGTTACCGCCGAAAGCGCAAGCCTGAGCGCCGGTCGAAAGCCGACCCGATGGCCCGGCGAGACGTAGATGGGACGGACGTTGTCGCGGGTCCTGAGCGCAGCGCCGATACGCTCACCCTTGTCCATCAGCCACGCAAAGTCTCCGGCGCGGGGGCCAAGCGGCCCATGCTCGCCGACTAGGATCGATTTCGCGCACCCGATCGACGGGATATCGAGCAGATACCCCATGTGCGAGGCAAGGCCGAAACGGCGCGGATGGGCGAGGCCCTGCCCGTCGAATATCACGAGGTCCGGGCGCGTGCGCAGGCCTCCAAACGCGGCGAGCAGTATCGGACCTTCACGGAAAGTCAGAAGCCCCGGCACGTATGGGAAAGGGGTTTTGCCCACCGCCGTCGCGCATTCGACCATCTCCATCTCCGGCGCGCGCATCACGACCACCGCCGCGAAGCACATCGCGCTCGCCTTGTCGTAGGCCACATCGGCGCCCGCGACAAGGCGCGGCGAGCGGGGACCGCCCCTGATGACCAGTCCAGCCCGCATCCGGTTCTGGAGTGCGACGGCCTCTCGTGGCGTCAGGTTCCATCGATGGCGCCGGACGGGGCGCACTTCGCGTCCTCCCCACAAGAAGCCGAGCGCCCACCGCGCATCGCGGGCTACGACCCGAGCTTTTTCAGCGCGGCCGCAATGCGATCGAAAGCCTCGTTCAAGCTTTTGGTCGAGGCCGCGTAGGAAAAGCGGACATGGTTCGGCGCGCCGAAGTCGTTGCCGCCGACCGAGGCGACGTGCGCCTCTTCGAGCAGGAAATTCGCAAAGTCGTCGCCGTCGGCGATCTTCCTGCCCTTGTAAGTCGAGCCGAGCAGAGCCGAGACGTTCGGGAAGGCATAGAACGCGCCTGCGGGAACGTTGGGCAGGCTGAATCCCGGCAGCGCGCGGATTCTTTCCACGACCAGCGAACGGCGCTTGCGGAACTCCTCGGCCATCGCGCGAACGTCGTCCTGAGGGCCGACGAGCGCCTCGATAGCGGCGGCCTGTGCAATCGAGCATGGGTTGCCGCTGTTCTGGCTCTGCAGACGCTGCATCGCGCTCATAACCTCCCTGGGGCCGGCGGCGAACCCAACCCTCCATCCGGTCATCGCGTAGGTCTTCGAGAGCGAATTGACCGCGATTCCCTGGGCGCGCAGCTTAGGCTCGATCTCGAATATGTGCGGCACGCGGCCGTCGTAGGCCATGTGCTCGTACACGTCGTCCGAGATTACCCAGATTCCGGATTCGACAAGGACCTTGGCCAGTTCGGAAAGGTGAGCGGCACTGTAAACTGCTCCGGTCGGATTCGACGGGGAATTCAGGATGATGCCGCGGGTGCGCGGGCCGATAGCTTTCTTGAGATCCTGGGGCGTGAGCAGAAAGCCCGCATCTTCGGCGCACGGCACGAATTTCGGCTCGGCGCCGCTGAGCTGCACCATCGCGCCAAAGCTGACCCAGGCGGGGGTGGGGATCAGGACCTCGTCACCCTCGTCGAAGAGCGTAGCGATTAGGTTGGCTTCGGACTGCTTGGCGCCCGCCGACGCGACAATCTCGGTGATTTGGTAGTCGAGATTATTGTCGCGCTTGAGTTTTTCGCGGATCGCTTCCTTCAGTTCCTGCACCCCGCCCACGGCTGTGTACTTGGTCATGCCGCGGGCGAGCGCGCGGCGCGCCGCCTCCTTGATTCGTTCGGGCGTGTCGAAATCCGGCTCGCCGGCGGCGAGGGAGATGATGTCGATTCCCGCCGCCCTCAGTTCGGTGGCGCGAGCGTCGGCGGCAAGGGTCGCCGACGGTTTGATTGCGGCAATTCTTCTATTGAGCTTGAGCATCGTGTTTCTTTTCCGGAACTTTCGCCGCGCGCGCTGCTTGCGGCGCAGACGCGATCTTAGCCCGCGCGGCGACGCGGGAAAACGACCCGGCTCGCTGCACTACCGGTGCGCCGCGGCGCTTCATTCGATCCTGAGCTTTCGGCGCAACCGGTTCATTACGGATTCGGGAACCAGGTCGGGCACACGCTGTCCATAACCCGCGACTTCCTTGATAAGACGCGAGGCGGTGAAGAAAAGCTTCGGATTGGCGGGAAGGAAGATGGTTTCCACGCCCGGCCTCATCTGCTTGTTCATGTTCGCCATCTGAAGCTCGTAGTCGAAGTCGGTCACGGCGCGAAGGCTTCGGATGATGACCCGGGCGCCGATTCTTTCGCAGTAGTCAACGGTCAGGCCGCTGAACTTGTCGACTCGCGCGCGCGGCTCGAGGTCCTGCACGACCTCGTGAATCATCTCCACCCGCTCGTCGGGCGTGAACAGCGCGGAATCCTTGTGCGGATTGTAGGTGACGGCCACTATGACCTCGTCGAAGAGCTGCACGCTTCGGCGGACCACGTCGATATGGCCGTTGTGAATCGGGTCGAAGCTGCCCGGATAGACGGCAATGGTTCTAACATGCTCTTTCTGTTTGCTAACCATTATCCCCAAGCCTGTTTAGTTCTCCTCGGCGCCGTTGTTCGGTCGCCGGTAAAAGGCGATCCTGTGATCGCCGATAACTGCCACCTTGAATTGAGGGAGTGCGACGGGGCCCTCGGGCGGCGCGGGTGCGCGCCGCGACTGGCGCACCACGACCCATCCGCCGGGTTCGACCAGCCCGCCCTCAGCCAGGGCGTAGAGAACCGTCGCGCTGATGTCGCGGGCGTAGGGAGGATCGACGAACACCAGCCCGAAGCGCTGGTTTTCGAGCGCGAGAGCGCTCAATGCGCGGAGCACATCGGCGGTAAGCACGCGGGCGCGCTCGCCAAGGCCGAGTTCGCCCAGGTTCTCGCGTATGGTTCGGGTCGCGGGACGCGACGAATCGACGAAAGTCGCGTGCGCGGCGCCGCGGGAGAGCGCTTCGATACCCAGCGAACCGCTTCCGGCGAACAGATCGAGCACGCGCAGCACCGCGAAGTCGAGCGCGGTTTCAAGGCGCGAGAAAATCGACTGACGGGCCCGGGCCGAAGCCGGCCGGGTCTTCAGTCCGCGCGGCGCTTTAAGCTTGCGTCCGTGCGCATGTCCTGCGATAACCCGCACTTAATGTCCTTGTGCTGCGAGACGAGCCGTCGATGCGGCGATTGCGCGATAGATAACCCGTTCGGTCGGGTGCCGCAAGTTAAAGGCCGCTCAACGCTTGCGCTTGCCGCCAAGTTAGGGAATGTTAGGTAACGGCTATTAGATTCCTGAACACGGAAAGGTTGCCCGGTAAAGGTGCAATTATAGTGCCGCCATGTCCGACGACTCTGAGATCAAGTTTACCGAGGCGGCGCTTGCGGAATATCGCGAGCTTCTGACTCATTATCCGACGCGCCGAGCTGCGCTGCTGCCAACTCTCTGGATCGCCCAGAGGGAGTTCGGATGGCTCAGTCCGGAGGTCCAGGAGTACGTCGCCAAACTGATGGAACTCCCGATCGCGCACGTCAGCGCGGTCGTCTCTTTCTACACGATGTTCCATCGCAAGCCGGTCGGAAAGTGGCATCTTGAGGTCTGCACCAACCTTTCCTGCCGGCTGCGCGGTGCCGACCGGATCGTCGATGCGATAAAGAAACGGCTCGCTATCGAGCTGGGCGAGACGACGCCCGACGGCAAGTTCACGCTGAGCTCGGCGGAATGCCTGGCCTCATGCGGGACCGCTCCGATGTTGCAGCTTAACCACGATCTGTTTTACGAGAACCTGACCGAAGAATCGGTACTCAAGCTTATCGACGAGCTGGCCGCCCGTGATGATTGAACTGCTCATCGGCGCGTTAAAGGCGATCATAATCCTGCTGCTCGCGCTGAACCTGGCAGCGATTCTGCTCTGGTTCGAACGCAAGGGCAGCGCGCTCATCCAGGACCGTATCGGCGCCAATCGCGCCGCGATCACCGGGCTCGGCCGAAAGCTTGGCCTTCCCAACCTGGGCTTCGTCAACACGCTCGTTGCCGACCCAATCAAGCTCTTTACCAAGGAAGACTTCGTTCCCGAGGGGGCCGATCGGTTTCTCCATGCGCTCGCGCCCTTTCTTGCGCTTTTCCCGGTGCTGATAACTTTTGCGGTAGTGCCGTTCGGCGACCAGATTACGATCGCCGGCCACACCATCGTGCTGCAGGCTGCAAGCCTGGACGTCGCCGCGCTTTATATCCTGGCGACGATCGGGATCGGGGTTTACGGCGTTGCGCTCGGCGGGTGGGCTTCGAACAACCGATGGGCGCTGCTCGGAAGCGTGCGCGCGACCGCGCAGATGATCTCGTACGAAATCGCGATGGGTCTTGCGATTATCGCCGTCGTGATGACCTACGGCACGCTCGACCTGCAGGCGATGTGTCATGCGCAGGGCGGCGTGTGGTTCGGATGGCTTCCGCGATGGGGAATCTTTCTGCAGCCGGTCGCCTTCCTGCTGTTCATGACGGCGGGGATGGCGGAATCGAAGCGGGTTCCCTTCGACCTGCCGGAAGGTGAGTCGGAGCTCATCGCCGGGTACTTCACGGAATACTCGGGGGGCAAGCAGGCCTGCTTCATGCTCACCGATTTCGCCGAGATCGTGCTGGTGTCGGTGCTGGTGACGACGTTTTTTTTCGGCGGATGGCAGATTCCGTGGCTGTATCGCGACGGGTTCCATTTCCCAGGCGGAGCCACGTTCGCGATGCCGAATCTGCTCGTCGCGATCCTCGGCGTGATCGCGTTCTGGGTGAAAGTCGTAATCTTCTGCTGGCTGCAGATCCTGATTCGCTGGACTCTGCCGCGCTTCCGCTATGACCAGTTGATGCGGCTCGGATGGAAAGGGCTGGTGCCGCTCGGGCTGCTCAATATCGTTGCGACCGCCTTCGTGATCGTGCTCGCGGGAGGCGCACACTGATGCCTCTGGCGTTGTTCATCTTTCTGGCCGCGCTCGCGATTATCTCCTCGCTCGGGGTGGTGATTCAGCGCAACCCGGTCCATTCACTGCTTGCGCTGGTGATGACGCTGCTTGTGATAGCCGTGCTGTTCATCGGGCTCGGCGCGGTGACGGTCGGCTTCCTGCAGGCGATCGTGTACGCGGGCGCGATCATGGTCCTGTTCCTGTTCGTCATCTGGCTCTTGAACCTGCAGGTCGAGGAGCGGATGACGGGGCATCTTGCGCTCAAGTTCTTCGGTGCGATAGCCGCGGCGGCGCTGGTTGCGGAACTGTTCCTGTTCTTCGCCCACGCGCATCCTGCGCTTGCCGGGAAGGAAATGGCGCCGGGATATGGCTCGATAGCGAGCCTTGCCACGGTGTTGTTCAAGGACTACCTGATTGCCTTCGAGGCCACCTCGCTCCTGCTGCTGGTTGCGGTGGTTGGGGCGGTCGCGATCGCGCGGCGTCCGAGTCCGTCTGAAGCGGACGCGAGTGGCGGGAAGACGGGGGCCGCGTCATGACAGTGCCGTACAGTTGGGTGATGGCGCTGAGCGCCGCGATATTTGTGATCGGCGTCGCGGGTGTTTTGCTGCGCCGCAACGTGCTCGTGATGTTCATGTCGATCGAGCTGATGCTGAATGCCGTCAACCTGGGCTTTGTCGCACTGGCAAGGCGGCTGGGCACGATGGACGGACAGGTGATCGTGTTCTTCGTGATGACGGTCGCGGCTGCCGAAGCCGCTGTCGGCCTCGGGATCATCATTTCCATGTTCCGCAACCGCGAGACGGTCAACGCGGACGAACTGAACCTTCTTAAATGGTGACCCGATGACGGTTTCGTTTCCCGCCCTAGGCCTGATACTGCTGTTTCCCGCGCTCGGGTTCGTGTTCAACGTTTTCTTCGGCGCGCGCGCGGGCAGAAACGCGGTCAACGTGGTCGGCCCGCTCGTGCTGTTCTCGGCCTTTGGCATCGCGACCTGGGCATTCGTGACGCTGCTCATGATGCCGGCCGGAAGCGCGCTGCGGACGACGCTTTGGCCGTGGATCGAAGCCGGCGCCTTTCACGTCAATGTTGCGCTCAGCCTTGACGCGCTTTCCGGCGTGATGGTGATGGTGGTGACCGGGGTCGGCGCGCTTATCCACCTGTACTCGGTCGGTTACATGGAGCACGACGACGACTATGCGCGCTACTTCGCATACATGAACCTGTTTGCGTTCTCGATGCTCGTCCTGGTGCTGGCGAGCAACCTGCTCCTGATGTTCGTCGGATGGGAGGGGGTCGGACTGTGCTCCTACCTGCTGATTGGATTCTGGTACCAGAATCCCGAATACGCCTACAACGGGCGCAAGGCGTTCATCACCAACCGCGTGGGTGACGCGGGCTTCGTGCTGGGAATTCTGACGATACTGGCGGCCTACGGAGCGCGTGGAATCTGGACGCTCAACTTCACAGCGATGCGCACCAACGCGCATCTGGTCGCACCGGCGATGGCAACTGCCGCGTGCGTGCTGCTGTTCCTTGGCGCAACTGGGAAATCGGCGCAGATTCCGCTCTACGTATGGCTGCCCGACGCGATGGTCGGCCCGACTCCGGTCAGCGCGCTGATCCATGCGGCCACGATGGTCACGGCGGGCGTCTACATGGTCGCGCGGCTCAACTTCCTGTTCACGATGGCACCGGCGGCGATGGAGCTGGTTGCGACGGTGGGGGCGGTGACCGCGTTCTTCGCCGCAACGATCGCGCTCGTTCAGCCCGATATCAAGCGGGTGCTCGCCTATTCGACGATAAGCCAGCTCGGGTACATGTTTCTCGGGGTGGGCGTGGGCGCCTTCAGCGCAGGCATCTTCCACCTGATGACGCACGCGTTCTTCAAGGGCCTGCTCTTCCTGTGCGCCGGTTCGGTGATGCACGCGCTCGGCGGCGAGCAGGACATGAACAAGATGGGCGGGCTCTGGAAGAAGGTTCCGATCACGTACGCGACGATGCTGACGGCGTCGTTCGCGCTTGCGGCGCTGCCGCCGTTTTCGGGTTTCTTCTCGAAGGACATGATTCTGGAAGCCGCGTACGCGAACAATCATTTCGTCCTGTGGCTGCTCGGCGTGGCGACCGCCTTTCTGACAAGTTTCTACATCTTCCGGCTCATCTTCATGACCTTCCACGGCGAATCGCGTGTGGAGCCCGACAAGCAGCATCACATCCACGAGTCTCCGCCGGTGATGACGATTCCGCTGATAGTGCTGGGCGTGCTCGCACTCGTCGGCGGGTGGGTCGGGCTTCCGAAGGGACTGCTCTGGGGCGAGGCGTTCTCGCGCTTCCTCGCGCCGGTGGTCGGGACCTTCCATCCGGCCTTCGAGCCGAGTGTCGCGATGCTCACCGTGGTGTCGGTGGGGCTCGCGCTGGCCGGGCTTGCGCTCGCTTACCTTTTCTATATCGTCCAGCCGGGCTTGCCGGCGCTGCTTGCGTACCAGGCGAGGTCGGCCTACGAGGTGCTGCTCAACAAATACTATGTGGACGAATTCTACAACCTCGTCATCTTTCGTCCGCTCTTCTGGATTGCGACGTTTGCGCTTAGCCGGGTGGTCGACACGTTCGCTATCGAGGGCTTGGTCAACGGCACCGGCCTGACCGTGGAGACCGGCGGCGAGGTCGCGCGCCGCGTCGAGACCGGCAACGTCCAGCAATACGCGTTCGTATACGTGCTGGGCGTGGTGGCGATCGTAGCCTACTACCTCTACCTGGTGACGCACTGATGGAGAGCGGCATTCTTACAGCACTCATTTTCGTGCCGCTGCTCGGCGGGTTGCTGGTCCTGCTCCAGAAGGAGGAGCGCGCGATTTGGAACTCGGCGTTCATCTTCTCACTGGTTCCACTCGCGATCAGCTTCTACCTGTTCGCCGCGTACGATCCCGCGCGCGCCGGCTACCAGTTCGTCGAGCAATACCAGTGGGTTCCGCAGTTCGGTATCTCGTATCACCTCGGGATGGACGGGCTGAGCCTCGTGCTCGTGGTCCTGACCACGATCCTGATTTCGCTCTCGCTCCTGTATTCGGCGGGTGGCGATATCGAGCATCGCCCGCGCGAGTTCTGCTTTTTCATGCTGTTGCTCGAGACCGGACTGCTCGGCACGCTGCTCGCGGTCGACCTGTTCCTGTTCTACGTGTTCTGGGAAGTGATGCTCATCCCGATGTACTTTCTCATCGGGATCTGGGGACACGGCCGCAAGATTTACGCAGCGATCAAGTTCGTGCTGTACACGATGCTCGGATCGATCCTGATGCTGGTCGCGATCCTGTCGCTGGTGCTTGCGTACCGGGCGCATTTCGGCCATCTCACGTTCGACCTCCCGCTGCTTTACGGTGTGCCGCTGAGCGAGACCGAATCGCGGTGGATGTTCGCCGCGTTTGCGCTAGCCTTCGCGATCAAGGTCCCGATGTGGCCGGTCCACACCTGGCTTCCCGACGCGCATACCGAGGCGCCGACCGCCGGTTCGGTGATTCTTGCGGGCGTGATGCTGAAGATGGGGACGTATGGGTTCCTGCGCTTCGCTATCCCGCTGTTCCCGAAGGTCGCGGTAGAGGCGACTCCGCTGTTCCTCGCGCTCGCCGTGATCGGAATCGTTTACGGCGCGCTGGTCGCGATGGTTCAGCCTGACCTGAAGCGGCTGGTCGCGTACTCGTCGGTGAGCCATCTCGGGTTCGTGATGCTCGGGATCTTCGCCTTCAACGTCCAGGGCATCGACGGCGCAATCTACCAGATGCTGAACCACGGCGTTTCTACCGGCGCGTTGTTCCTGCTGGTCGGGATAATTTACCTGCGCCGCCATACGCGCGAGATTTCCGAGTTCGGAGGCCTCTGGCGTCGGGTCCCGCTTTACGCCGCGGTATTCATGGTGGTGATGCTCTCGTCGATCGGGCTTCCCGGTCTCAACGGGTTTGTCGGCGAGTTCCTGATACTGTTCGGCGCGTTCCTGCATTCCAAGCTCGCGGCGGCGATTGCCGTCAGCGGTATCGTGCTGGGCGCGCTCTACATGCTCTGGACCTATGAGCGCGTGATGTGGGGTCCGATTACCAAGGCGGTCAACGAAACGATCTCCGACCTGACCGGGCGCGAGATCGCCGTGATGGTGCCGCTTATCGGTTTGATGCTCTTTATGGGGCTTTATCCGAGGCCGCTCATCGAGCGGATGGAACCCTCGGTGAAGCAGGTTATGTCGCGGGTCCAGGTCGCCGAATCGCAACTTGACGCGGCCCGTCATCAAAAAGTGTATGCCGAACTTGCGCCGTTTCTGAGAAGCATTTCGCCGGCGCCAACCTCTGACAAATGACCGAATTCAGCCTGAGCAGCATCAATTTCGCGTGGCTTCCGATCCTGCCGCTTGTAACGGTGTCGGTAGCCGCGATGATCGTGCTTCTGGTCGGCGTCCGTATCGAAGATGACGACAGCGAGGGCCTCGGGTGGCTCTCGATCGCGTCGCTCGCGCTCGCCTTCGTGTTCTCGCTCGCGATGGTCGGAGTGAACGGCAGCGCGTTCTCGGGTGCTATCGCAATCGACGGCTTCTCGGTCTTCTTCGAGGCCCTGATCCTGATTGCCGCCGGGTTCACGATCCTGATGTCGCTCGACTACGCGAGTGAAACCAGGCTTCCGGGTGCGGAATACTATTCTCTGCTTCTGTTCGCGACGCTCGGAATGATGCTGATGGCGGTCGGCGGCGACCTGATCGTGATCTTCGTCGGGCTGGAGACGATGTCGATCGCGATTTATGTGCTGGCCGGGCTCAGGCGCAACGATCCGCGCTCGAACGAGGCTGCGCTCAAGTACTTCCTGCTCGGCGCTTTCTCGACCGGATTCCTGCTCTACGGAATCGCGCTGACCTACGGCGCGACCGGCAGTATCAAGCTCGAAGCGATTCGTCACGCCCTCGAGGGAGCCTCGAGCGTGAACCCGCTGCTGCTGCTCGGCATCGCGCTGCTGTTGATCGGCTTCGGCTTCAAGGTGGCCGCCGTGCCGTTCCACATGTGGACCCCCGACGTGTACGAGGGCGCGCCGACTCCGGTAACCGCATTCATGGCGGTCGGGGTGAAACTCGCGGCTTTCGCGGCTTTCCTGCGCGTGTTCATGGTGCATTTCGGGCCCGTCAGCGTGGACTGGGCGTGGGTGCTGTGGGTGATTGCCGCGATCACGATGACCACGGGTAATCTGATCGCGCTGGTCCAGACCAATATCAAGCGAATGCTTGCATACTCGGCTATCGCGCACGCCGGCTATATTTTGGTCGGAATGACGGCTGTCGATGCGCATGCAGGCGCTTCGGTGCTTTACTACCTGCTTGCCTACGCCTTCACCAACCTGGGCGCATTCAGCGTGGTCGTTGCGCTCGAACGCACCGGCGAGCCGAGTGATCTCATCAGCGACTATCGCGGACTTGCCGAGCGCAGGCCCGTGCTGGCGGCCGCGATGGCGATATTCCTGTTCTCGCTGACCGGAGTTCCGCCGCTCGCCGGTTTCGTCAGCAAATTCTATATCTTTTCGGCCGCACTCTCGGCTGGGCTGGTATGGCTGGTTATCATCGCCGTGCTGAACAGCGTCATTGCCGCTTACTACTACATTTATGTCGTGGTGGCGATGTACATGCAGGAGGACGGCGTAGCGGTTCCCTCGATCACCGCCAAACCCGCGCTGGTGGCAGCGATCGCGCTCGCGGCGCTTGGCACAATCCTGATCGGTATCTATCCCCAGCCGTATATGTCGGCGGCGACGACCGCGTTCAACTCGGCGCTCGGTCTTCGCACGCTCCACGCGGCTTCGTTGCTGCCATAGTTTTCCGCGCAGGCCCGAACAGTTCCGCGCACAGACGGCGGCGCGGAAGCCTCCGGACTTTCGTTGTCACGAGGTTATTTTCGACGGCGCGGACGCGGCCGTGCTTTGGGCGAAGCCGCGGTTTTGGGCACGGCTGACTTCGCCTTGGGCGAAGTTGCGCCAGCCCGCTTTTGTGCCGCAATCCTGGGCGCGGCTTTGGTTTCGGGCTTGCTCGCACCTTCGGTGGCTCCGGCCCATACGTCAGCCTCGATCTCGACGAGCATGTCGGGATGCACCAGGCGCTTCACTTCGACCAGCGTGGAGGCAGGAGGATTGCCGCCGAGAATTTCCCGGTGTGCACGAGCGATCTCGGCGAACCGCGAAATATCGGTGGTGAAGACGCGGGTGCGAACGACGTTGGCGATGTCGAAGCCGGCACGTTCGACGTGCGTCTTGATATTAAGCAGCGCCTGGCGCGCCTGAACGTACATTTGCCCGACGCCCACAAGAAGTCCGCGTTCGTCGGTCGCGGTAGTGCCCGAAACCGCCAGGAATTCCCCCGCCTTGACCGCGCGAGAATAGCCGAAAATCGGCTCCCATGGAGCATTACTGGCGATACGTTCGATTACCCCCATCGACGTTCGTCTCCACACGCGCGGATTCGGCGAACCGAACCGGCGGTCATCCGTCCCCGGACGGAAATTCCTCTTCTAGTTCCCGCGCCACCGAGCGCATTGGGGCGCCGGTCAGGCTCCCCTCCGGCGCAAGCCACCGCACGACTTTCATCAGATTGCTTGTGAAAGGTGAGGGCCGTGGGGAAATCCTCGCCATATCGAGCTCGGGTTCCACGACTCTATCGCGCCTGAAAGAGCCTGCCGCGTTTCCCCGGTCAGAGAACCATCGCCACCCAGCCAACTCCGCCTCCTCAACGACAGCGATGGCTTCGATAATACAGACTTCCGGGCCCACGTCAAAATATGATCTGGCCTTGCGAAATGGGTGAGACGTGCAGTATGTGCTAGATGCCGTCGCGCTTGAAGTTAAGATTCTCGTACAGTATCCTTTGCGCGTTTCCATTTTTGCGCTGACGGTGAAGCGCCGAGGTATCGAAGGAGGAAGCGATGCGCAAAACCCTGCTCCTGGCTTTACTCGCGATGTTCCTGGGAACGGCTGGATGCGCCAAACACGAGGAACAGCCGGCGGCTCCCGAGGCCAGTGCGTCTCCGGCCGCCGAAAACAGCCCTGCGGCTGAGGCCAGCCCGGCTGCGGAGGCAAGCCCGGCGGGCGAAGCCTCTCCGGCGGCAAGCCCCGCTGCTCCCTAATCAATCCTGAAACCTCCGGCCTCTGGCCCGCGAAAGGCCAGAGGCCGGACACAATCCAGTCCTCGTCTTCTCAACGCCGGGGTCTGTCTTCGCAGTTTCCCGGTCGTTCAGTCGTGTGAATCGGGCGACCCCGGCGGATTCTCGGACGTGGTTTCACGCTCCGGCGGTTCCAAGGGTGGCTCGGGTGGAAGCGGCTCCGCTGCGGGTGGCTCGCTCATGACGATAGTTTTGGCTCGCTCAGCCGACTCGCGCGCGAGCCGTGCGAGTTCCTGCGACTTGCGTGCAATCTCCTCTTTCCGGCGCGCAATCTCGGCGCGAAGCTCCTCGATTTTAGCCAGCGCCTGACGGCGGGCCTTTTCGCGCTTGTCGGCGTCGCTGAGGGCCTGCTTGAGTTGCCGGGAAAGCTCCGAGCCCTGCTTCTTGAGCATGCTTATCTGCTGGAGCGCGCGATCCCGGAGCTGGCGCATGTTCTTGAGCGCCTTGACGTCGATTCCGCGCGCCCTGATCTCGCGCTCCAGGCGCTTTTTGAGCTCATCCACCATCTTGCGTAGCCGGACCACCTGGGCGGATGAAGCGGCCGTCTCTTTCGCCGAAGCCTCCTTGCGCCGAGCCTTCGCAGTCCTGGGCCGGGGCTTTGCGGTCTTGCGATGTCCGACAGAGCCTTTTGTCCTTGCCATTGGCGCCTCCTTATCAGCGGCACGACCACCTATCCAGTGACAGAGCCAATTTGCGGATAAAGTCAAGACAGGCCCGATGCCGCTAACCTGTAGCGCTGGATGCGTCGAGCCCTGAACGTGCTGCTAATATAGCGCCGCGATGGCCGAAATTGCTCCGCACGTTCCCGGTGTCCCAGGTCTTGAGGGCCTCAAACCTGGTCTTAACCTGTTCGACTCGGTGACGATCGTCGCCGGCTCGATGATCGGTTCGGGCATCTTCATCGTGTCCGCCGATATAGCGCGCCACGTGGGTTCGCCGGCCGCGCTGCTTGCCGTATGGATCGTGAGCGGGCTGATGACGATCGCAGGCGCGCTTTCCTATGCTGAGCTTGCCGCGATGATGCCGGAGGTGGGCGGACAGTACGTCTACCTGCGCGAGGCGTATGGCGGCCTGTTCGCCTTCATGTTCGGATGGACCCTGCTGCTGGTTGTCCAGTCCGGCACGATCGCGGCGGTCGCCGTTGCGTTTGCCAGGTTTGCGGGCGTGATATGGCCGGCGCTTGGTTCAAATCTCTGGTTCGGAATCGGAACTATCGGACTCTCGGGGGAGCGGCTGGGGGCGATCGCGGTAATCGTGCTGCTTACATGGACGAATCTGCGCGGACTGGAGATGGGCAAGCTGGTTCAGAACGTCTTCACCAGCGCCAAGGTCCTCTCGCTTCTGTTCATAATCGTGGTGGGGTGCCTGTTCGCGCGCAATCCCGAAGCGCTCAGGGCGAATTTTTCCAGCTTTGAAGTCTTCCTTGGTTCGCGTCAGATGTCGCTCTCGTATGCTGGTGCGTTTGGTGCCGCGATGGTGGGCGGGTTGTTCTCGCTGGATGCGTGGGCGAATGTCACCTTCGCTGCATCGGAGGTGAAGAACCCCCGGCGCAATCTTCCGCTTGCACTGACGCTCGGCGCGAGCCTCGTAATCGTCCTCTACCTGCTGACCAACGTCGCCTATCTGTGCGCGCTCCCGGTGCGCGGCACTCCCGATGCTCCCGAGTTATTCTCGCGCGGTATCGCGTACGCGACTTCCGACCGGGTGGCCGCGGCCGCGATGCAGACGGTGTGGGGTGGAACCGGCGTCGTGATAACCGTGGTGCTGGTGATGATTTCGACGTTCGGATGCGCGAACGGGATAATCCTGACTGGCGCGCGGGTGATCTACGCGATGGCGCGTGACGGGGTGTTCTTTTCCGCCGCACGGCGCGTCAACGCGGCTCACGCGCCCTCCTTCGCACTGATAATTCAGGGTGCATGGGCTTCGGCATTGACGATCTCAGGCACTTATTCGCAACTGCTGGACTATGTGATATTCGCGCAGTTGCTATTCTATGTTTTCACGGTCGCGGCGGTTTTTCTTTTCCGTATCAAGCTCCCTGGCACGCCGCGGCCTTACCGGGTCATCGGATATCCGTTGCTTCCGGCGGTCTATATCGTGGCGGCGGCCGCGATGATGGTCGATCTGCTGATCGTGAAACCTTACTACACAGTGCCGGGATTGCTGATTGCGCTCAGCGGCGCGCCGGTTTACGCATTGTTTGTCCGCAGCGCCGCCCGCGCGGATTAGTTCGCCGTGGCGAGATGACATTCTCCTCCCGGCGCAGCACAACTCCTCGCGCCATTGACCGGCAATGCGCATCTATGCGAGTCGGTGAATCGGGTGATTCGCCGGGAAGGCCATCGGTGGTCCGTCGCTAGCTGAAAAGGATTTCCTTGGCCTTTTGCGTATCGACGTATTCCCGGATGCGCCGAATTTTTCCCGCCTCGAATTCGAAGACGAAGCAGTAATCATTTTCATAGAACTTGCCGTTGGCGACCTTGCCGCGATTGACCAGTTCGAGAATCACCGTGTCGCCATCCACGTAGCTTTTTCGGACCTCGCTCTGAAGTCCTTCCGGAAAGACCTGCCCGATCCCGGACATGAACTTCCTGATCTCCTCCTTGCCCCGCTTTACGCCGGAAACGCCGGGAATAGTGCCGGGCACTAGCCAGCTCACATTGTCCGACATGTTCGCCATCGCGGCGTCGAGCTGCCCCTTGCCCATCGCGCTCCAGGTTTCGATCGCAATACGTTTGTTCTCTTCCGCACCCATCGAGGATTACCCCACGAATGATTTTGCGAAGCTCGCGTGAGAAATAACTAACTTCTTACGCCACGAAAGCCAAACCCGAAGCAGGCGCGGCGGGAAAGGCGTAAAGACACAATCTTAAAGGAACATGTTCTCAACACCCGGCAAGAGGAAATTGCCGGCGCATCGCGCTAGAATCGGGCTGCGACGGCGTCTTCGCGAATCGCACCGGGTTCCGGCAGATCCGCCGCGCGCCGTTCAGAGGCTATCGATGCGCTACGCTTCGAGGTTTTTCGCCCCCGTGTCCGGCCTCGCGATTGCCGCCGCGGCCATGCTCGTCTGGGGCGCGGGAGCTTGTCTCGCGCAGGGAATTCCCGGTGACGCCCCCGTCCCGAATTACGCGACCGGCGGTTCTTATTCGCAACCCTACGGACCTCAGGCAGCCGATTCGTACCCCGGCGCCACAGTGCCTGGGTCGAGCGGGGATATCTCGGTTCCGATGACGGGCGGAGGACAAATCACGGTTCCTGAGCCGGGCGCGGGGACTTCGGGCGGTGTCCCGTCGTCGCGAGGGGCGGTCTGGAGCCTGGAGCGGACCAATCCCAATTCGCTGGGCGGGGTTCCGCAAACCGGTCCGTGACCGTGGAGTACTCAGCCGCTATCTTTTGGGCAGCCAGCCGCCGAGCCGCGCTGGATATTGGCCCTCGAGCATCCCGTCCGAATATGCTCGGAGGTCAGCGGGATTACTTGCGCCCGTTGAAGAGGTTGAGCTAACCGGGCCGGATCGCAAACCCCGCGACCGGTGGCGCGGTCAGGTCCGGCCCGTTGTCATCATCCAGGGCACGGCTTCAGTAGGCCGCCTTGAGCAGCGCGAGCAGCTCCTCGTGCTTCACTTCGCGATCGACGGTCTGCGCGACTCGAATTTCGCCCAGCACCGTGTTGGCGATACGCGCCAGTTCGCCCTCGGGGACTCCGACGTCGCGCAAACGGGTCGGAACCTCGAACCCGGCGATGAAGCGCGCGGCGCGCTCGGCGCATTCGAGCGCGCCCGGACGCGGATTATCCGCATCGAACCGCACCCCGAAACCTTCCGCGATCGGACCGAAGCGCTCCGGCGCGATATCCGCCATGAAGCGCATCACGTGCGGGAGCGTGATGCAGGAGGTGAAGCCGTGCGGCACGTCCCACATCGGGCCAATCTGATGGCCAAGCGCGTGCGAGATCCCGAAGCGCGTGTTGGTGCCGCCGAAGATCGAGAGCCACGCGGCGATCTGGCATTGCCCGCGATGGTACATCTCGTCCTCGCCGGTGGTGGAAAGCGACGGCTTCAGATGCGCGACGAGAAGCGCGATCGCGCGGGCGGCGAGCGCATTGCTGACCGGGTTCTGGCGGCGCGAATAGGCGCCTTCGACCGCGTGATCGAGCGCGCGTATGGCGGTCCCGACCCAAAGCCAGGCCGGTGTTTCCGTGGTTACCGTTGGGTCGAGAATGACCACCCTGGGCTGGAGACGCGGGTCGCCGACGCCGTGCTTTTCGCGCGTTTTCTCGTCGGTCGCGCCGGCAAAAGGCGTGAACTCGGCCGCCGACAGCGTGGTCGGGATTGCGATGTGGAGGAAATCGCGCCCGTCCCCGGTCGCTTGCGCGTACAGTTCCATCCCGCGTGGCATCCTCCCCCCGAGCAGGACTATCGCGGCGACCTTGGCGCTGTCGATCGGCGTTCCGCCGCCGAAGCTCACGAAGGCGTCGGCCTTTACGCGGCGCGCCTCTTCGATTAGCGCATCGATCGTGCGCGACTGCGCGTGCTGGGCAGTTTCACTGAAAACCCCGGCGAGCATCTCGCCGATCACGGCCTTCACTCGTTCGAGCAGCTTCGAGCGCCCGAGGGTTTTGGTCGTTACCACCATCACGCGGCTTGCGCCGCAGCGCTTGAGATGGTGCGAGAGCGTGCCCAGCTTGTCAGGTCCGTAGACGACGGTTTCCAGGCGCGTGAAGTTATACTCACCGGTAAGCGGCTGCACGGTCGTTCTCCTTGATTCAGTTGGGCGGTCCCTGGATCGGGCCCAGCCTGCTAGTGATTGATTATCACAACCGTACCGACTGGCAGGAGCCGCTCGAGCTCGTCGATCGAGCGATTGCTCACCGAGATGCATCCGGTGGTCCAGTTGACCAGTCCCTGGTTGAGCACGGGCACGTCGGTTCCGTGAATTCCAATAGCGCCGCCGACCCCCAGCACGTGGCCGTCGACTTTCGGCACTTCATGCGCGGCACGCAAGAGCTGGTAACGCTGGCGATCGACGAAGTTCGGATAGTTGAGCCTCAGGAACCAGTGGAAACGCAGGCTTGGCTGTTTGCGGATGATCGTGTAGACCCCCTCGGGCGTGCGACGATCCTCTGACCATTCCTTGGGCCCCGGGATCAGGTTGCGTCCGAAGACCGCGCTGTACTTTTTCAGGAACCTTCCCTGGAAATAGACAATCAGCTCATGGCGCGACTTGTAGACCATCACCGACCAGTTGATCGGATCGCGACGCTCGGTTTCGTTGGCGCGCCTGTATAAAATCTCACCGGGAGTGAGCTTGGGGGAAACCGCCGTTGCGTCCTGATGGCTTGCGGGCGCGCGCAGGACGACATGCTTGATACTCGCGGGTTCGGCGGCCCCGGGCGTGAGAATTGAGGCCGAAACCGCAGCGGGCGAGGCCGAGCCGGGTGCGGTCGGGACTGCAGGAGCCTCGGCCTTGACGGCCGGGGCCGTCGCAGAAGCGACCTTGCCGTCGTTGGCCCCGGCAGCGCAGTAACCTCGTGAGGCGACGACGGCCACAAGCAGACCCATCATCGCCAGCGACAACAGCCGTCTTAACGTCTCAGCCATCGCTGCCCAAACTACCAACTGACTATTGTGCGAATCACGGGTCGTGGCGTCAAATATCGCATTGATATTTGCGCCGGCGCGCTCTCGGCAGCCGCCGGCGGAGGCTCTGCTTATGGATAACATCGTTGCGCGGGCGCTCGCTTCGCTGACCACCGGCATCTATGTGTTGACCGTCGCCGAGGGCACGACGCGCCACGGAATGTCGTCGTCGTGGGTGACCCAGGTTTCGGGGGAGCCCGCCCTTTTTCTGGTCTCGGTCGACAACAGCCACTTCTCGCGTGCTATCGTCGGGCGGACCGGCGTATTCGGCTTCAACGTACTCGGGCAGCGCGGCAAGGCGCTCGAGGACTATTTCTATTCGTCGCGCGCGCGGCGTCCGGACAATCTCGAACATCTTGACTACGAGCTTTCGCCGAAGCTTCAGGTGCCGTGGCTCAAGCTTGCGACGGTCGTGATAGAGGCGCAAGTCATCCAGACCGTGCCCGCCGGGGATCATACGTTGTTTATCGCCGAGATTGCGGGAGCGCGAATAAACGCTAACGAGCGGCCGCTGACTTCGCTCGACCTGGACTATGTGTACCTGGGTGGCAAGGAGGTCGTGAAACGGGACAGAACCGGATGGGATTGACTTGCCGGACCCGTGCGCCCGAGACTAATTGACGCTTTCCGATTCCCTCTGTTAGCATTCGCGCGCGCGGGAGATGCCTGATGCCGATCGATAAGAACGAATTGCGCCGGGTGATGGGCCATTTTGCAACCGGCGTGACAATCATCACGACGCGTGCCAGCAACGGCGAACTTCATGGCCTGACTGCGAACGCATTTTCCTCGGTTTCGCTCACACCGCCGCTGGTCCTGGTCTGCGTGGACAAGAAAAGCGAATCATACCCTTGCTTCGACGAGAGCAAGGTTTTCACGGTCAACATCCTGGGCGACGATCAGGAGATGCTCTCGCGCAAGTTCGCGGTGAGCGGCGGCGACAAGTTCCAGGGAGTGGCTTATCGGCTTGGCGCCAACGGAGCTCCCATCCTCGAAGGCGCGCTTGCCTATCTCGAGTGCAGTATCGTTGAGGCTTATCCGGGTGGCGATCACACCGTCTATCTCGGCGAAGTGCAGGAAGCGGAAACTCGCGAAGGCAAACCGCTTCTGTTCTTCCGGGGCGGTTATCGCTCGATCGGTGACTGAGCGCCGAAACAGGACGGCTTACCCTGCGCAGAAGATGGGGCTGGCGGCGCTGCGAGAAACAGGAAGAGCACGCCTCGCCGGCTAGAATGGTGAATCGCCAGGAGCAACGTCTTAAGGGCCTCAGCGTCTTTCTGCCCTCGCATAATGAAGAGGGTAACGTCGAACGCGTGGTCCGCGGCTTTCTCGGCGAATTGCCCCGGGTCGCCGACAGCTATGAGGTAATCGTGGTTGACGACGGCAGTCGCGACCGCACCGGGGAAATCGCCGATCGCCTCGCCGCCGAGGATTCCCATGTCCGAGTGGTTCATCACGAAGTCAACCGTGGCTACGGTGCCGCGGTGATCTCCGGAATCCGTGCGGCGCGCGAGCCCTACGTGCTGTTGTGCGACGGGGACGGCCAGTTCGATCCAGCCGACGTGCAACTCCTCGCCGCGCGGATCCCGGCCTTCGATGTCGTGGTCGGTCGGCGTGCCCGGCGCGCCGACCATCTGGTGCGCCGTTTCAACGGCAAGGCGTGGACGTGGCTGGTCAGACGCCTCTTCGACGTCCGTGTCACGGATATAGATTGCGGCTTCAAGCTGATTCGCCGTGACCTGCTTGAGGGACTCGAGCTACGCGCCAAGGGCGCGATGATCTCGACCGAGCTGATGGCGCGGCTGGTGGCACGCGGCGCAAAGGTCGATGAGGTGGACGTGAAGCATCTGCCGCGCCTGGTCGGCGAGCAGTCGGGAGCGAATCTCCGTGTTATTCTCCGCGCCTTTAAGGAACTGTTCGCCCTACGTGGAGAACTTAGAGCGGAATCCGATCCCGATCGAAACAGCAAGTCGGCGCATTCTTGTGGACGATCCTCCGATTAACCGAAAAGCGGTTAGCGGCTCGACGAATTGGTCTAAGCAAGACCGGTGCGGCGTCAGAAAGTCGTTGTTTTTCTGTAGCAGCACGCGATGGCACAAGAATCGCATCTTCGCCAGCACGATTCGCAGAGAATCGCGAAGATCCCACGGAGAAAGAGAGACCCAAATGATGAAACGTACGCTTTCCGTGCTAACTGCGGCCATGCTTGCGATCGCTTTGAGCGCCCCTGCATTTGCCGCGAGCAAGAAGCACAGCACCCATCATGCGGCGGCCAAGGTGACCCAGAAGGCCAGCAAGAAGTCGACGAAGACTTCCGCCGCCAAGAAGTCTGCGAAAGAAGCTGCCACGAAGAAGAAGTAAGGCCGCGGCTTCAGAGGACGGAACGGGTTCGTTTCGATCCTCGAATTGGTGCAACGAAAACGCGCGATCCGAACCAAGGGTTGCGCGTTTTCGTTTCAATGCGCAGACGATTTGCAGCCAGCTGATACACCAGAACGTGTAGCCGTTGATTTGGGCTCACATGTCGGGTGTGACGCAGTATGCGCGTCTCGGATTCCGTCCGACACGGCCGCTCATGGCACGGGTTTGGCTCTTTCCGCTCTCAAGCAATTGGAGCCGCCGCGTCATGCCGCAAGCGGTTGATAGGAGGATCACCCATGAGTCGGATGCTCGCAGTAATGAGCGCAGCCTTGCTGGTTGGAGCGACCTCGCTTCCCGCATGGGCGTGCGGAGAGAAAAACGTGTCTGCTGCCGGGCAGTCAATTGTAGTAGCCCAGGCTTCCGCCGAAACCACGCAGGAGGAACCTCAGGGCGAAGCGCAGGCGCAGTCTGGCACCGAGCCCGAGGCTCAGTCTTCGCCGCAGCCCGAGGCTCAGCCGTCCGAGGGCGGAGAGACGTCCGAGCAGGGCAACGCTGACGAGAACATGTAGAGTTTCCCAGAGCCTGATTTCCGGAAAGTTTCTGAATCGACGCGCCCGGCCGATCTCCCGAAGGCGCTCGGCCGGGCGCCAGCCCGCTCCTCAAAACATCTCTTCCTTCGGTCGCGCTTTTTATCAAGTAAGTTTTCCTGCTACCATCTGAGCCAGCTTGCGCGGATAGTGGGACCGCGCAAGTTTAAGGCTTTGGGCACCCTTCGAGGATTGGGGCTCGTGATAGTCATCGCCGTCGTGCTGGCGATCCAGTGGCCGGTTCGCGCCGCGGTGAGTGCGGCTTCGCAAGATGATCAAGTCTGCGATCCGTTGGCGGACTATTTCCTCGGAATGGAAGATTATCCCGAAGCGATTCGCCGCCATCTCCAGGTCATCAAGGAGCACCCGGACAACGCGCTCGCGCACTACCATCTGGGCTTCGCCTACGGTCTGATGGGCGAGCACAGGAAGGAGCTCCAGCAGTATCAGGAGGCGATCGAGCTTGGCCTCGACGACTGGCAGCTTTTCCTGAACCTCGGCTTGCTCTATCTGGAAACGAGGAACCTTCAGGCTGCGATGCAGGTGCTCAGGCTCGCGACGCTGCTCGGACCCGAAAGGCCCGAGACCCATTTCAATCTCGGTATTGCTTACCAGCGGCTCGGGATGCTTGACGAGGCGGAGCAGGAAGTCCTGCTCTCAATCGAGCTCGACCCGAATCAGCCCGACGCGCGCAACACGTTGGGCACCATCTACGCCGAGGAGGGCAAGTACCAGCTTGCCCATGAGGAATGGGCCTCGCTCGAGCAAAGCAACCCGGGCTACGCGCCAGCCCGTGAAAACCTGGCGATCCTCGAACAGGTTCTGCGCCAGCACGGCAAGAAAACATTGATCGACCAACGCAGGACGGTTGAGCACGTGCACTGACCGTGACTGGCCAGTCCTTCAGGGAGGAGAATCGTGAGCGGAACCGGCGCTACGGTACGACAACCAATCTCTTCCCGGGTTATCCTCGCTCTGCTGCTTGTCATTACTGGGTGCGCGCTGATGACGCCGGCGACGGCGAGTGCCCGTTCCCGCAAGCATCGGCATTTCCCTCGCGGCCGCCATCTTGCGATGCGAACCGAGGCGGAGCCCCGGCCCGTTATGTACCACGCCGCGCTTCTCGAGGATGCTGACACGGGCAGGATTCTCTTCGAAAAAAATTCCGAGATGGAGTGGCCGCCGGCCTCGATGGCAAAGATGATGCTGCTGCTGGTGGCGTACAAAAAAATAAAAGCCGGCGAGTTCAGTCTTGATTCTCCAGTGCGGATCTCCCAACGCAGTGCCCATACGGAAGGCTCGCGGCTTGGATTGATCGAGGGACAAGTATATCCGCTCGGCGAGTTGATGAAGGCGGCGCTTATCAAGTCGGCTAACGACGCCGCTGTGGCGGTAGCGGAGAAAATCGCCGGGTCAGTCGAAGCTGCCGTCCTCCTGATGAACCAGCAGGCGCGCGATTTAGGGATGACGAATACCGAGTACCACACAGTCGACGGGCTGCCGCCTCGCCCCGGCCACGACGTGGATCGTACCGACGCGCGCGACCTGGCCACGGTGGCCCGCGCACTTATCGATCAAACCAATCTGCTGCGATGGTCGAGCCGCGAGCAAACTCCCTTTGACGGCGGCGTGTGCATTCTGCGCAATACCAACCATCTGGTGGGCCACTTCGTCGGATGCGACGGCTTGAAGACCGGTTTCACCTTTCAGGCCGGCTTCAACGTGACTGCCACGGCCAAGCGCGGCAACCTGAGGCTCATCGCGGTGATACTCGGCGCGCCGTCCAATCAGCAGCGTTTCGAGCAGGCGGCCAGGCTCCTCAACTGGGGGTTCCAGAACTTCACGGCGGTTGCAGTATTGAAGCGCGGGCAGTCGCTTCCGGTGCGGGTTCAGGTCAAATCCGGGCCTGCGATAAACTTGGTTGTCGCGCATAGCGTCAAGGTTGTCGTGCCGAAGGCCCAAGTGGATTCAATCGACCTTGCCTATCGAGTGCCCCAGGTCGTGAGCGGACCGGTCCGCAGCGGCGAGAGTCTCGGCCAGGTGCTGGTACAGGATCGGGGGGAAACTCTGGCGGAAGTTGACGCTCTCAGTCCGACCACGGTCTCGGTCGACCCACGGGGGCCAGACGGTTTTACCGTCGAGCCGCCCGCCGCATACCGTAAGGAGGCCCAATGAACCAGGCTTCTCGCAAGCGTAATCGGCGCAACCGACGGCTCGCGCGCAAGCGGCGCACTTCTGTGAGTCAACTGCGCACCCGCAGGCGGCGCATGCTCAAGAAGCGCCGACGAGCAGGCCGTTAGCCGCGCGTTGCGGTCGGGAAAGTCCGCGGCCACGCCGCGATTTACGGGTTCGCGAAGGGCATTGTTGGTAAACGTTCCGGGCCAAATTGACAAGACCGCCGGGGCCGGTTACCAATGATCGTGCCTGCTCGTTTTTCAATTCCAGCAAGCGGAAAACACCCTTGGAAGCGGCGCCGGTAATTGCGGTGATTCCCGCGCGATACGCCTCCACGCGTCTGCCCGCAAAGGCGCTGGCCGATATCGGCGGCGTGCCGATGGTGGTGCGGGTGTGGCGCCAGGCGTGCGAAGCGCGTTCGATTGCGCGGGTTATTGTCGCCACCGACGACGAGCGCATCGCCGCCGCGGTGCGCGCCGCGGGTGGCGAGGCGATGATGACGTCGCCGACGCATCAGAGCGGCACCGACCGAATCGCGGAAGTGGCTCGCGCCGCGGCCGCCGAAGTGTATCTTAATGTCCAGGGCGACCTGGCGTTCTTTGCCCCGCAGGATCTCGACAATCTCGCGGCTGCGATGGCCGCCGACCCCGCGCTCGACATGGCGACGCTCGCAACCCCGATAACCGGCGCAGAAGAGTGGCGCAATCCTAACGTGGTCAAGGTGGTCTGCGGCGCTTCGGGCGACGCGCTTTATTTCTCGCGCAGCCCGATTCCATTCGGACGCGATCTCGAAGGGGTGGCGCCGGGTGCGCTGCGCCATATCGGCGTGTACGCTTACCGGCGCGCGTTCCTGATGCGGTTTGCCGCGATGGAAGCGGGCAGGCTCGAGAAGATCGAAAAGCTCGAACAGTTGCGCGCGCTCGAGAACGGCTACCGGATTCGGGTGGTCGCCTCGGTGCGTCCCCCCGTGGAGGTCGATACCGCGGCAGACTTGGAACGGGCGCGGCGCCTTAAGTGGGTTGGTGGCTAGAGCGGGGGAGAATCAGAAGATGGAACGAGCCAAGACGAAATTTATTTTTGTCACCGGAGGGGTTGTATCGTCGCTCGGCAAAGGGCTCGCCGCGGCGTCGCTTGGCGCGCTGCTCGAGGCGCGTGGCCTCAAGGTCACGATGCTCAAGATGGATCCCTACATCAACGTGGATCCCGGCACGATGAGCCCCACGCAGCACGGTGAGGTTTACGTCACCGACGACGGCACCGAGACTGACCTCGATCTCGGCCATTACGAACGCTTCGTCCAGACCACGATGAGCCGGCGCAACAACTGCACCACCGGCCAGATCTACGACACGGTTATTCAGAAGGAGCGCCGCGGCGACTATCTCGGCGCTACTGTGCAGGTCATTCCCCACATCACCGATGAGATCAAGCGCCGGATCCTTGACGCGGCCGAGGGCGCCGATCTCTGCATCGTCGAGATCGGCGGCACCGTGGGCGATATCGAAAGCCTGCCGTTCCTGGAAGCGATTCGCCAGTTCAGGTGGGACCTCGGGCGCGAGAACGTCCTCTACGTCCATCTGACCCTGGTCCCGTTCATTCCGACTGCGGGCGAAGTGAAAACCAAGCCCACCCAGCACAGCGTCAAGGAGCTGACCGGACTTGGGATCCAGCCTGACTTCCTGTTGTGCCGCTCCGATCGGCCGCTCGACAGGAAGGTCAAGGCGAAGATCGCGCATTTCTGCAACGTCGAGGAGGACTGTGTAATCGCCGCTGCCGACGTCGAAACCATCTACGAGGTCCCGCTGCGATTTCATGAAGAAGGCTTCGACCAGCGTGTCGTCGAGAAGCTCAACATCTGGACCGGCGCGCCGAATCTGACGAAATGGCGCAGGATCGTAAAGACCGCGCAGAATCCCAAAGTAACCGTCAATATCGCAGTGGTCGGCAAGTACGTGAATCTGGTCGATTCGTACAAGAGCCTGCACGAAGCGATAAAACACGGTGCGATCGCGAACGAGGCCAAGGTCGTAATCGATTACGTCGATTCCGAGGAACTGGAAAAGCAGGATCCCGCGCAGCGGCTTGCGCAAGCCCACGCGATTATCGTTCCGGGGGGATTCGGCGAACGCGGCACCGAGGGCAAGATTCGCGCGATTCGTTACGCGCGCGAGAACAAGGTGCCGATTCTCGGGATCTGCTACGGGCTGCACATGATGGTTATCGAGGCGGCGCGTAACCTGCTCGGACTTAAACGCGCCAACTCCACTGAGATCGCGGCCGATACGCCCGATCCGGTGATCGACATCATGGCCTCGCAGAAGGACGTCGCCAAAAAGGGCGGCACGATGAGGCTTGGCGCGTGGCCGTGCGTACTCAAGCCCGGATCGCTGGCTTACTCGCTTTACCGGCGCGCGCGCATCAGCGAACGCCATCGCCATCGCTACGAGGTGAACAACGCCTACCGCGAGCGGCTCGAAAAGGCAGGGCTCGTCGCGACCGGGGTCTCGCCCGACGACCGGCTTGTCGAGATCATGGAACTCCGGGGCCATCCGTGGTTCCTTGGATGCCAGTTCCATCCGGAGTTGAAGTCCCGCCCGCTCGATCCGCATCCGATGTTCCGCGGGCTGGTCAAGGCTGCTGTGGCGCGGCGCGCCGCAACGGTTGCGCGCGAGACGAAAGTACATCCGCTCAGGTCGGTGTCGTGAGCGTAGCCGAGGTCAAGGCGGGCGGGGTCGTCTTCGGCGGTCCGGCGCTGGTCCTGATTGCGGGGCCGTGCGTAATTGAGAGCGAGGAGTCGTGTCTTCGGCACGCCGCGCGACTTCGCGAGATCGCGCTCAAGGCCGGCTATCCGTTAGTCTTCAAGGCTTCGTTCGACAAGGCCAACCGCACCAGCCACAAGTCGTTTCGCGGTCCGGGTCTCGACAAGGGTCTCCGGATTCTCGAAAAGGTGAAGCGCGAGGTCGGAGTCGCCGTCCTGACCGACATTCACGAGCCGTCCCAGGCGCGGGCGGTCGCGGGGGTCGTGGATGTAATCCAGATTCCCGCGCTGCTCTCGCGCCAGACCGACCTCGTTCACGAGGCCGCGCTTACCGGATGCCCGCTCAACCTGAAGAAAGGCCAGTTTCTCGCGCCGTGGGACATGCGCGCCGTCGTGGCGAAGGCCGAAGCGGCCGGCAACCGGCGCGTGATCGTCACCGAGCGCGGCGCCTCGTTCGGTTACAACAATCTCGTCTCCGACATGCGTTCGCTGGCGATTATGCGCGGCTTCGGCTACCCGGTCGTGTTCGACGCGACGCACTCCGTGCAACTGCCGGGCGCGGGCGGCGAGCGCTCGGGCGGTCAGCGCGAGTTCATTGCGCCGCTTGCGCGCGCGGCGGTTGCGACGCGGGTGGACGGGGTTTTCATGGAAGTCCACGAGGATCCGGACCACGCACTGAGCGATGGTCCAAACTCCTATCCGCTCGCTTTGCTTCCGGCGCTGCTCGACGATTTGAGGCGCATCCACGAAATCGTGCGAGAGAGCACATCACCTTCGTAGCCAATTGATGCGCAGCAGCGTTCTTTGACGCCTGGTTGATACATGGATGCGGTGTCCCGCCGAGACTCCGTTTACTTGGGAAATTCGCCTTGATAGCCTTCATTGTGGCAAGATGAGTCCCAGACGGATCGCCAAAGTGTTGACGGGATTCGGCGCCGTCGCGCTGGTGGCGCTGGTCGGGGCTACGGTCTATATCGTCCATCACCAGTCCAGCCTCTCGATAACCAAGGTCGCGGGCCTTGTCCCGGGTACGCTTCTGCATGCGCATAATTTTCATTGGGTGCAGATGAAGGCGGGTGAGCCTCAATGGACACTCACCGCGACCGACGCCAGCTATTCCGCAAACAGGACCTCGGTGATTCTGGCCAACGCGCATCTCAGCATGGCGTCGAGCAACGGTAAGCAGGTACTGATTCGAGCGCCGCGCGCAGCATTGACGCTCAACGGGAATCACGTGACTCGCGCCGATCTCAACGGCGGCACGAGAGTCCATTATGGAGATTTCCTGCTGACCACGAACGAAATCATTTTTTTTCCTGACCGCGACGAGATGGAAGCGCCGGGCCAGGTTACAATCGAGGGACAGGGCCTCAGGATAACCGGCGTGGGACTGACTGGGCATCCGAAGGTGCGCCAGTTTGAACTGCTCAAGCAGGTGCATACCGAGATTACGCCCAAGCCCGCGCGTGCGGCGGCTTCCCGGGAAAGTTGAATTGATGAATCGTGCTGGCGTTCTGGCGGTGATGGCGTTCGGCCTTGCCATATGGCAGGGGGCGATAGCCGCGGCATGGGCGGCTTCACCGTCGGCAGGGCCCCAAGCGCGTCCGCCGGGCACCACGCATCGCGCCGAGCCGCCCAAGGCGACTTCGACGAACGAGAGCCCGGCTAAAGCCAAGGCGGCTTCGGGAACTAACGACTCGAAGGAGGCCGGCCCGTCTCCGTTCTCTGCCTTTACGATGGGCTCGGGAAGGGGCCCGATCAATATTTCGTCCGACAGCCTTTCGCTCGATTACAAGGGCAAAACCGTGCTTTTCTCGGGTCACGTGAACGCGGTTCAAGCCAATGGCGGGCAGCAGCTCACCTGCAATCGGCTCAAGGTCGTTTACGGCAAAGACTTCAACGACATGAAGGAGATGATTGCCGACGGGAATGTGCGGATGAGCCAGGGGACGCGATGGGTTACCGGCGACCATGCGGTGATGAACCAGGCACGCCAGACGGTCATCCTGACGGGCAGCCCGGTGGTGCATGACGGAACCGACCAGATTACCGGTTCGAAGATAACCGTGCATCTGGATACCGGAAAAAGCGTGGTCGAAAATGCGCGCGCGGTGATCTTCCCTAAGCAGACGCAAACGACTGATAATGTAATGGCGGGCGGAGGCGCCCAGTGAGTTCTTTGGCATCAGGCCTATGGCGCTTGAAGTAAAGCTCGGACAAGACCTGCGACTGCGGCAGCAGCTCGTGATGACGCCGCAACTCCAGCAGGCGATCAAAATTCTCCAACTTTCACTGCCCGAGCTGGAGACCGTTGTCCAGTCGGAGCTCGAGCAGAACCCGATGCTTGAGCCGCTCGATCAGAGTTCGACCGAGATGACGCTGGAGAACGGGAACACCTCCGCCGAAATCGAGGAAGTCGAAGCCGCCTCGCAGAAGGATCAGCTCGGCGAGGAAGCCGAGCTGAAATCCCAAGCAGTCGACGACGCGCCGCTTGCGGACGAGATGCCCGCGATGGAAGAGCGCGTCGACGGTATCCAGAGTGAAGCGCGCGACGCCGCCGTTGAGCTCGAGCAGTTCAACCGCCTCGAGAAGCTCGACTGGCGCGAATACATGGAAAACTACTCGAATAACTGGCAGGAGACCGAACCGGCCGATCCGGATGAGGAGCGCCGCCAGACGCTCGAGAATACCCTGACATCGCGTACCTCGCTCGAAGATCACCTGATGTGGCAGCTCAGGCTGTCGAGCCTCAACGAAGCCGACCAGCGTATCGGCGCGACCATCATCTACAACCTGAACGACGACGGCTACCTCGAGACGCCGCTTTCGGAGCTCGCCACGCAACTTCAGACAGATACCGAAAGCGTCGAGCGGGTCTTGAAGCGCGTGCAACAGTTTGATCCGCCCGGCGTTGCCGCGCGCGATTTGCGCGAATGCCTGCGCCTGCAGCTCGCGAACCTCGGAATGGAACAATCGATGGCGACGCGGATCGTCACCGACCACCTCGACCTGCTCGAAAAGCATCGCTACAACGAAATCGCCAAGACGCTGGGCGTCCCGCTGGAGACCGTCGCGCAGGCCGCCAAGGTCATCTCGCTGCTCGAACCCAAGCCCGGGCGCGACTACGGTGGCGACGAACCCACCTACGTGATTCCCGACGTTTTCATCCACAAGATGGGTGACGATTACGTGGTGACGCTCAACCAGAGCGCGGTGCCGCGGCTTAGGCTGGCGGGCTATTACCAGCGGGTGATGAACGACGGCGAGGTCGGATCGAAGACGCGCGAATACCTGCAGGAGCGGCTGCGCTCGGCAAGATGGCTGGTCAAGTCGATTTACCAGCGCCAGCAGACCATCTACAAGGTGGCGCGCTCGATCGTGAAGTTCCAGCGAGCCTTCTTCGACCACGGCATCAGCCATCTAAAGCCCTTGGTTCTGAAGGACGTGGCCGAAGACATCGGGATGCATGAATCGACTATAAGCCGCGCCACTGCGAACAAGTACGCGCACACGCCGCAGGGTATTTTCGAACTCAAATTCTTCTTCACCTCGGGCGTCAAGGCGTCCACCGGCGAAGACGTGAGCGCCGAGACGGTCAAGGAAAAAATCCGTGCCTTGGTCGCAGCCGAGCCGCCCGGCAATCCGCTTTCCGATCAGGCGATTGCGGAAATACTCCGGCGCGAAAGTATCAATATCGCGCGCCGCACCGTTGCGAAGTACCGACAGGCGCTGGGAATTCTGCCGTCGGCAAGCCGCAAGCGGGTCGGATAGCGCGTGTAGCCTGAGAGGTCACGCATTATGAGGACCACGCTGGGCAAAGGTAAGAGGAGCAGGGATCTGAAACGCAAGGCCAAGCGCGCGGCGCGCCTGGCCGCACCGCAACTCAAGGTGGAGGTCACCTTCCGCCACGTCGAGCCGACCGACGCGCTTCGCCAGTATGCCGAGCGCAAGTTCGGTCACGTGGCGAGGGTGCTCCGGCGTCCCAGCGAAGCGCATCTCATCCTGTCGGTCGATAAGTATCGACACTCGGGAGAGGTCACGTTCAAGTCGGGCCGCCTGACCGCGACCGCAGTCGAGGAAGACCGCGACCTCTACGCAGTGATCGACCTCCTCGCCGACAAGATCGGCGGTCAGCTCAGGAGGCACGTAGAGAAGATGGCGGCCAGGAAGACCCGCGTCCGATCCGCTCCGGAAATCTTCGGCGAGGCGGCCGAAGAGTCCGAGCCGGTCTGACAGGCTCGTGATCAATCACAGCCTGTCGCTCTTTCTTGTCTACGCATGAAAGAGCGGGCGTAGAAGATTGGGCTAGGAAGCTATTTTTACGCAGGGTGTTGAGGCCACGCCTGGATTCAGGTTGCGTTTTCGGGCGTTTTCAACACCCGTCGGCAAGGTTCGGGGAACGGGGGGTCTTGACTAGCCGTAACGGCCCGCGGTCGCGGCTGTTTGCCAGCCTCTGCCGGCCAGACGACAGAAAACAAAGTGCGTCCGGGCACCCGGATGGGTTGACCAGCTCCGCGCGCTGGCGAAACATACATGCTTACGGCTAGTTCGGAACGAGAACTAATGAAGATAACCGATTTCCTGGCTCCCGAGATGGTGATGCCGCAGCTTTCCGGGCAGGACAAGGCCCAGGTTTTGAAGGAACTTGCCCAGGGTCTGGCGGCACATCATCCGGAGATACGAATCGAAGAGCTGATTGCCGTGCTGACCGAACGCGAAAAGCTCGGCTCCACCGCGATCGGCGACGGTATCGCGATTCCCCACGGAAAACTCGCCGGCGTTGAGCGGATCATCGGCGCGTTCGGCCGCCATGCCAAGGGAGTGGATTTCGAATCGCTGGACGGCAACCCGACACACCTGTTCTTCGTCCTGGTTGCGCCCGAGGACTCGACGAACCTGCACCTGAAGGCGCTTGCGCGCGTGTCGCGACTGTTCAAGGATCCCTCCTTCCGGCAGAAGCTTATCGAGGCGGCGGACGCGGACGAGATTTTCCGCCTGATCAAGGAAGAGGACGCCCGGTTCTGAGTGCCCGGCCGCGCCCGGAGCGCTCGCGATACTGCCAGGTGCCGAATCATGGCGAAGGGCGGCGAAGACAGGGGCGCTGCGGCGGCGCCACGCCTGGTAATCGTGACCGGGGCGGCCGGCTCCGGACGAGCATCCGCGATGCGGGTGCTCGAAGACCTGGGCTTCTACTGCGTGGATAATCTTCCGGTCGGACTTGCGCCGACCGTCGTCAAACTGGTCGGCGAGAGCGGCAAGGATTTCGCCGGGCTCGCCCTGGGGATCGATCCGCGCGAGAAACTTTTCTTTCCCCAGTGGCCGGCGATCTTCGCCGAACTCGAACACGAGGGCATCCGTCCGGAAATTCTCTTTCTCGACGCCTCGGACGAGGTGCTTGCGCGCCGCTATTCGGAAAGCCGCCGGCCGCATCCGATGGGCCATGGCGGAATCAGCGTCGCCGAAAGCATCCGCCAGGAGCGGCAGGCGCTGGCCGAGATGCGCGAGCGCGCCAGCCGCATCATCGACACCACCGCGACCACAATCCACGAACTGCGTGAAATCGTCACTGCCTGGGTGAAGGGCGCGGCAACCGGCGAGCAGATGGTGCTCTCGATCGTCTCGTTTGGCTACAAGTACGGAATCCCGGTCGGGCTCGACCTGATGCTCGACGTTAGGTTCATCCCGAATCCGTTCTTTGTGCCCGAGTTGAGGCCACTGACGGGACTGGACCGCCAGGTTCATGACTATGTTATGAGCCAGCCCGACTCGATACATTTCATCGAGGAAGTGGGGCGGCTGCTCGAGATGCTGATTCCGCTTTATCGGCGCGAGGGCAAGAGCTACCTGACGATCGGGCTCGGATGCACCGGCGGACGGCACCGCTCGCCGGTTCTCGCCCGTGCTCTTCGCGAACGGCTATCGGCAAGCGGGTTCGACGCCGAGGTGCGCGACCACGACATCGCACGCTAGCGTGGCGTCCGATTAATAATTTTTTCCATAGATGCCCGTGCCGCGAGATTTCTCGCTTCGGCCTTCACTCAGTTCATGATGCTGCCGCAATCGACGTTGATCGTTTGCCCGGTTATGCCCGAGCTTGCCTGCGAAACGAGGAACAGCGCGACGCGCGCGACCTCGTCCTCGGTCGCCATCCGGCCGAGCGCCGCCTGCGATACGAATGCCTGCTTGACCTGCTCGTAGGGCTGGCCAAGGGACTCGGCGCGGGCGCGGATAACGCGCTCGATACGGTCGCCCTCGATTGCGCCGGGGCAGATGCAGTTGACGCGGATTCCGCGCGCGCCCCATTCGCCAGCGAGCGTTTGCGTAAGACCGATCATTGCCCATTTGGACGCGGCATAGGGCGATCGCAGCGGATAGCCGCGGCGTCCCGCGCCCGAAGAGATCATAAGGATGTTTCCCGAGCGCTGCCGGTCCATCGGCGGGATCGCCGCGCGCGAAGCGAGCCACGCGCCGGTCAGGTCGATATCAAGCACTTCCTGCCATTCGGCAAGCGTCATGTCCGTGATTCGCTTGGTCGGCCCGGCGACTCCGGCATTGTTGACCAGGATGTCGATGCGGCCGAAGCGCCTAACCGTTTCTTCGACCATTCGCGCGCAATCGGCTTCTTTGGATACGTCTGCCTGGAGCCAGATCGCCTCGGCGCCGGCCTTTTCCAGTTCGGCGCAGGTTTCGCGCATCGGCTCGACGCTGCGCGCGGCGATCGCGACCTTGGCGCCGGCTTCGGCGTAGCGAAGCGCTATCTTTTTCCCGATTCCGTAACCGCCGCCGGTTATAAGGGCCACTTTCTTGACGAGCTCATTCATGGGAGAATCCTTGCGTAAGTCTCTAAAGCGATTAGGACCGAATTTAGTAGCCTTGCGCAGATTCGACAAACGAAGCATTTCAGGGCGGTCATGATCGCCGCCGGGCGTGCAGTATGGCCGCTGTCAAACCGATAATTTCTCCGCCCGCGGGGTCTCCGCGCAGGGGCGTGCGATGGCAGGATGTGGCGCGTATCGGCGCGATCGTCAGTATCGGGCTGGTCTGCGGATGGCTTTTGTACAGCCATTCCGAGTGGTTTCGTGATCCGGGGCGGCTGAAGGCGGAGGTTCTTTCGTTTGGCGCATGGGGCCCTCTGGCCTTCGTGATGTTGTATGCGGTCGGGCCGTCGTTCCTGGTGCCGGGCGCGGTGATGACGATCGCGGGCGGGCTTGCGTTCGGCTCGCTATGGGGCGCGGTCTATTCGATGCTCGGGGCGGATATCGGAGCGATCGTTGCGTTCGGTGCGGGGCGGCTCCTGGGCAAGGGTTTTGTCGAGCGGCTCCTCGGGGAGCGATTCGAGAAGCTGCTCGCAAGGATAGCGCGCAACGGTTTTCACATCATCCTGTACCTTCGGATCGTTCCGGTAATTCCGTATAACGCGCTGAACCTGCTGGCGGGCGCTTCGCCTATCGAGTTTCGCGATTACGTGGTCGCCTCGATGCTCGGGATGATACCGGGGACGGTCCTGTTCGCGTTTCTCGGCGACGCGCTATGGCATCCGCTGTCGGCGCGCTTCTTCATCGCGCTTACGCTGATCCTTGCGTGCTTGGGAGGTGGCGAGATTTATCGGCGCCGCTCGACCGTCCGGATCGAAATCGACTGACCCGCGCGCCTGACCGCGTTATCGGCACAAAAAGGCCGGGGCGCTCCTTTTCCACGAACGCCCCGGCCTGATGTCCACCTTCGCGCAGCTGCGAAAGTGGCTCAGGTTCCTGACTGCCAGCTTTCCAGGTACTTCTTCTGCTCGGAGCTGAGGCTGTCGATCCTGATTCCCATCGCGGCCAGCTTGAGACTGGCCACCTCTTCCTCGATCTTCTGGGGAACCGTATGGACCTTGACCGGCAGCGAGGTTTCCTGCGAGGCCCATCGCGCGGCGAGCGCCTGGGTGGCAAAGCTCATGTCCATCACCTGCGCGGGATGGCCGCCGGCGCAGGCCAGGTTCACCAGCCGTCCCTGACCGAGCAGATAGACGCGGCGTCCGTTGGCGAGATGGAAGCATTCAATTTCGCCGAGGCCCTTTTCGACCTTCCTGGCCATCTTGTGCAGCGCCGGCAGTTCGATTTCGACGTCGAAATGGCCGGAGTTGCAGATAATCGCTCCGTCCTTCATCAGCCGGACATGCTCGCCGCGGATGACCGACCTGTCACCGGTCACCGTGACGAAGATATCGCCGACGCGCGCCGCGTCCGCCATCCGCATCACCTGATGACCGTCCATTGCGGCCTCCAGCGCGCGAATCGGATCGACCTCTGTGACGATCACGCGCGCCCCGAGCCCGTGCGCGCGTCCGGCCACGCCCTTCCCGCACCATCCGTAGCCCGCGACGACGACCGTCGAGCCGGCCATCAGGATGCCGGTCGCCCGGATGATCGCCTCGACCGTCGATTGCCCGGTGCCGTAACGATTGTCGAACAGCGATTTGGTCTTCGCGTCGTTGACCGCCACGACTGGAATCTTGAGCGCGTGGTCCTTCTCCATCGCGCGCAGCCGGATCACACCGGTGGTGGTTTCCTCCATGCTTGCGCGCACCTGCTCGGCATGGTCGCGGTAGTCGGTATGGAGCAGGCTGACCAGATCGGCGCCGTCGTCCATCGTGATGGTCGGGCGACGATCGAGCACGGCGCGCAGATGGCTGTAATAGGTGTCACGATCCTCGCCATGGATCGCGAAAGCGGGGATTCCGTATTCCTGGACGAGCGCCGCGGCGACGTCGTCCTGGGTCGAAAGCGGATTGGAGGCGCAGCAGAAGACCTCGGCGCCGCCGGCCTTGAGCGTGCGCAGCAGGTTGGCGGTCTCGGTAGTGATGTGCAGGCACGCCCCGAGCCGCTGTCCCTTGAGCGGAAGATCCTTGGCGAAACGCTCGCGGATACGCCTCAGCACGGGCATCTGCTCGTCGGCCCATTCGATACGCTTGCGTCCGTCCGGGGCGAGCTTTAGGTTGGCAACGTCATGGTCGCGGCTTACACGCCGGGGCCTGGGCATGGCTTTGCGCTTGCTGGCAATCCTTGTCACGGTTTGCTTCTACTCCGAAAGGAAATGTTGGGCCGAGCCCGCGCTCAGCCAGTGATTCGGAAGGCGCTGCGCAGCGACTCGGCCATGTTGGTTTCCTCCCACGGGAAAAGGCCGTCCTGCGGCTCGCGCCCGAAATGTCCATAAGCGGCGGTGGCCTTGTAGATCGGCCGCTTGAGCCGCAGCGTCTTGATTATTCCGGCCGGGCGGAAATCGAAAAGCTCGCGTACCGTCGATTCGAGTTTCTTCTCCGGCACCAGGCCGGTGTCGAACGTATCGACCAGGATTGAGACCGGCTCCGCCACGCCGATCGCATAGGCGAGCTGGATTTCGCACTTCTTGGCGAGTCCCGCGGCGACGATGTTCTTCGCGACGTGGCGCGCCATGTAGCATCCGGAGCGGTCCACCTTGCTCGGGTCCTTGCCCGAGAAGGCACCGCCGCCATGCCTGCCGTAGCCGCCGTAGGTGTCAACGATAATCTTGCGCCCCGTCACTCCGCAGTCGCCATGCGGCCCGCCAATCACGAAGCTGCCGGTCGGATTGACGTGGTAGACAGTCGAGCGGGTGAGAAGCTCGGCCGGGATGGTCTTCTTGATCAGTTCCTCGATCATTACTTCGCGGATGGTCGAGTGGCTGATGCCAGGCTTGTGTTGCGTCGAGATTACGACCGCCGTCACCTCGACCGGTCTCCCGTCGGCGTAGCGTACGGTAACCTGGCTTTTGCCGTCGGGGCGCAGAAATTCGAGCTTCTGCTCCTTGCGAAGCGCGGTCAGGTTGCGCATCAGGCGATGCGCGAGCGCGATCGGTAACGGCATCAACTCGGGAGTCTCGTCGCACGCGAAACCGAACATCAAGCCCTGGTCGCCCGCGCCTTGCTCCTTGAAAAGACCCTCACCTTCGGAGACGCCCTGCGCGATATCTGGCGACTGCGGCTCGACCGCGACCAGCACCGCGCAGGTTTTGGCGTCGAAGCCGGTCTCGATGCTGTCGTAGCCGATTTCCAGCGAAGTATCGCGCGCAACCTGGATGAAGTCGGGGCGGGCTCGGCTCGTGATCTCGCCTGCGACCACGATAAGTCCGGTCTTGACGAGAGTCTCGACCGCAACCCGCGAGTCGGGGTCCTCGGCAAGCAGGTTGTCCAGGACCGCGTCCGAGATCTGATCGCACATCTTGTCGGGATGGCCTTCGGAAACGGATTCCGAGCTAAACAGAAAATCCTTAAGGGGCATTCGCTATGGCTCCGATTCTGCTGCGGGCTAGACGCATGGCGCGGTCCCTACTGGCGGTCTTGTGAAACCGCGCGCAGGCGGGGGATAACACGGTGAGTTTCCGATTCTAAAAATAGGCGTCGCTGCAAGCCGCCGGACTCCGCGCCGGACGGCAGGACGACGGTTTCTCCGGTTTCCGTTGGTATAACTGACCCGTCGGTCGGGGTCAAGATTGCACCGCCTCGTCGCCCGCCTCAACCCTGTCGCCCCCGACGCGCTCGCGCGCGGCCAACTGGCGACAGGCGGGCCTGACGCTATTCTTCGCCGAACTTGTTGGCGAACAGCGCCTGCAATGCCTTGAGCGCCTCGTCGGCGTCGGGACCTTCAGCCCTCAATTTGAGCTTGGTCCCGCTCCCCGCGCCGAGCATCATCAGCCCGGTCACGCTCCGAGCGCTAACCGTTTCCCTGGCGCGAGTGACGGTTACCGTGGAAGCGAAACGTGCCGCCGTCTGGGCGAGGGTCGACGCGGCTCTCAAGTGAAGTCCAAGCTTGTTCTTTACCTCGACTATCCCCTCAGCCACCTTCACAGCTATCACGATAAGGGTAAGTGAGGGCAAGGTAAACCGCCGCGGGCGAAAGTTCCGGATCACCGGCAGGCGGTTGATGAATCACCGCCTGCCCGCTCTCGCTTGTCTCCCGCGCGAAACAGCGGGACGAAAGATTCGGCAGGTAAACCATTTTCCGCGCAGGGCGTTGAGACCCACTTGCATCCACATGTGGTGCGCTTTTCTCAAAACCGTGGCCAGGGTCTTTCCCGCACCGCTTGCTCATTCCGAGTTGCGCTGGGCTGCGCGTCCCTCGGCTTCCTCACCGGCGCCGGCAAGCTCGACGGTGAAAAGCTGGCGCAGGCGTTCTTCGATCGCGCGATCGCGCGTGGTGCCCTCGCGAGCGCGCCATGCTCGCAGCGGGATTACCGCCTTGGCCATGTCGCGATGGCCGCCGGCGCTGCCGATGTCGCTGAACATGTGACGCACCATCTCGCCGGCGCTGGCGCGGGTGGTTGCGTGGTTGCGAAGCGCAATTACAAGGTTACTACCCAGCTTGCCAGCGATTGCGACCCACTCGACGCCCTCGAACTGCAGGCAGAAGTCCGCCATTTGCACGATAAGGTCGTCGCGCTGCACCTTGCCCAGGTTCAGCACCACCAGCCCGTTCTTCATCTCCAGCCGCGACATCGCGCGCGACAGCACCTTGGCGAAGCCGAGCGGAAGCTCGGGGCGGTCGATATGGCGCAGGAGGTTCACGTTGGCAAGCGGGTAAAGATGCGTGAAGGCGAGCAGGTCGTCGTCGGTAACTCGCCGCTTGAGCATCACCGTGTCGCTGCGTATGCCGTAAAGAAGCGCGGTCGCCAGCCGTTCGCTTATCCGCTCCTCGGCACAAATCAGGTACTCGGTCATAATCGTCGCGGTTGAGCCGTAGCGGGTGCGGATGTCCTGGAAAGGAGCATTGTTGGGCGGATAGCCCGGATGATGATCGATCACTATATCGGCACGCGGCAGTTTGTCTCCGAAGTACGGTGGCTGGACGTCCACCATCGCGACCTTGTCGAAATTCTGCAGTGCTTCGGTGCTGGCGGGGGCAATCTCGATTTCCAGCAGATGCACCATCGTGCGGTTTTCGGGCCGGGTCACCGGGGTGAAACTGAAAATCGGCGTGGTAAGCTTGTTGCGGCCCAAAAGCGTGCGCAGGGCCATCGCGCTCGACATCGCGTCGGGGTCGGGATCGTCCTGGAGCACGATCGCGACACGGTCGCCCTCACCGACCAGCGCACGAAGCTCCTTTATCTTCTGGTTGGTATACTCCCTGTCCATACAACGGAGAGCGCAGCGTGCGCCCGTGCGCTCGATACCCGGAGAGCTTTACGTCCCACGATGCCTGGCGCAATAGCCGACGGAAAAGCCTCTGGGACGGATAAGAGTTGGGCTGCCTACACTCGCAGAAAAATTGCTTCTGCAAGTCTCCAACTATCACGGCGGCTCGTTTTCCTTCAATCTTATAGATAAGCATTCCCATGGGTCAGGATCAGCCGTTCACCACCACAACCCACTGCGTTATCTGTCGTCGGCCTTCGGCCGAATGGCTGCTTCGGATGACGGTCGAAGATTCGGGCGGGTTCAAGCAGCAAGCCTTTATATGCCCGAATTGCGGGGTTAAGCTTCGACTTGCCTCCGGAAAGACACGCCACCTGCAAATCGACCCCTGGGTCCACGAAGCGGTGGCCCGAGTTCTGCGTGGAAAGGAAGGAAGTGAAACCTGATGGCGACCGTCCCGCATCAGTCCGAAGCCTATAGCTGGCCTCATGAAGAGGCGCGAAGAGTCGCCGAGCGCGTGGCGGGTTACGAGCCCGGCCGCCCCGTAATCTTCGAGAGCGGCTTCGGCCCCTCGGGTCTTCCGCATCTTGGCACGATGTCCGAGGTGTTGAGGCCGTCCTACGTGCGGCACGCCTTCGAGATGCTCGGCACGGGCCGCCCCACGCGCCTGATTGTCTTCATCGACGACATGGACGGGCTTCGCAAAGTTCCCGAGAACCTACCCAATCGCGAAGCCGTTGCGGTGCATATCGGCAAGCCCGTGTCGCGGATTCCCGATCCGTTTGGATGTTGCCCGAGTTTTTCGGGCCACATGGTCGGACTGCTCGGCAAGTTCCTCGCCCCGGTTGAGGTCGATTACGAACTGATACTCTCCAGCGAGATGTACGCGAGCGGGCGCTTCGACGAGGGATTGAAGCTCATCCTTGCCCATCACGAGGCGATCAAGGAGATCGTCGCGCCCACGCTGCGGCCCGAGAATCGCGCGCAATGGTCGCCGTTCATGCCGCTATGCCCGTCGTGCGGGCAGATCAACTCGACCCTGGTAACCGCCTACCATCCCGACCGCGCGACCGTCGAGTTCTCGTGCGAGCGCACTTTCGGCGGGGCGCACGGATGCGGCTTCAAGGGTGAGCAGAGCGTGCTCGGTGCCAAGGCCAAGGTTCAGTGGAAGGCCGACTGGGCGCTTCGATGGCACGTGTTGCGGGTTGACTACGAGCTTTACGGCAAGGACCTGATCGACTCCGCCAGCCTCTCTGGGCGTATCCTGCGGCTTTTGGGCGGCACGCCGCCATTGGGCTTCCCCTTCGAGATGTTCCTTGACGAGCACGGGCACAAGGTTTCGAAGTCGGTTGGACGCGGCGTTACGGCCGATCAATGGACCCGGTACGCGCCGATCGAAGTTCTGAAGTACTTCCTGCTGCTCAATCCGCGGCGCGCGCGCAAGCTTTTCATCGAAGCGATCCCGCAATATGTCGACGACTACCTGGACGCGCTACGCGCCTACGCGGCTGCGGCGTCAGACGAGGAGCGGCGCAACTCGCCCCTTGAGTTCGTGCTCCAGTCCTCGAGTTCGCGCCGCTTCGACTCGGAGCTGAGCTTTGCGCTGGTCATGAATCTGGTCTCGACCCTTGGAACGTCGGACCGCGCTCTCATCTGGAGCTACATCACCCATTACGATCCGAAGGTCACCTCCAACACCGAGACCGAGGCAATGGCGCGCACGCTGATGGAATGTGCGCTCAACTATTACGCCGACTTCGTCGAACCGGCCAAGAAGCTATATACGCCGCAGGACGGCGAGCGTGCGCAGTTGCGCGCGCTGATCGAATACCTGGCGGCAAACCCGAACGCGCCGGCCGAGGAGATCGAGCGCAAAATCTACGATCTCGGACGCGCGAATTACGACAAGCCCGGCAAGATTTTCCCGCTGCTGTACAGGGTGATACTCGGGCAGGAGCGCGGGCCGCGCCTGGGCGCGTTCATCCGGCTCGCAACTCCCGAGCGGGTCGCCCAGCTGCTCGAAGAATCCCTCGCACGCAACTGATGGCTCACGCTGTCAGGGCTCTTGAGCCCTTGCCCGCCAGCCGGTAGCGACGCCTCTTCTAGCGAAGACATTACCTTGCGCGGCGCCGACGTGGGATCGCCCAGACAACGGACATTCGCAGCGCCGGTTGAGAAAGGTTCCGGATGAGGGTCGTCAGGGAAAAGATGCGCGCGTGCGCCACGATAGCGGCGGCGGGAAATCAGATGAACTCCGCGAAGACGGAGTCCGCCAGTTCCACTCCGCGCTCAGTAAGCCGCACGCGGCCGTTGGCGCGCTCCAGCATCCCGCCTTCAAAAAGACGCGCGGCGCGCGCCCCGAAGACCTCGTCGAAGCTCCGGCCGAAGCGCGCGCGGAACGTGTCGAGCGCAAATCCCTCGCGAAGCCGCAGGTTAAGGAACACAAATTCGCCCATCGCAAGGGCGCGGTCCACGGTTTCGCTCCCCGCTTCGGCGTATCCCGACTCGATTGCGCGCGCGATGTAGCGGGCAGGGACGCGCTCGTTCCACCATCGCCGGCCTGCGCCGCCTGATTTGTCGCGCGCGAAGCTATGCGCTCCCGCGCCGATTCCAAGATAAGTCTCGGCGCGCCAGTAGGTGAGATTGTGCCGCGCCTCGCGGCCGGGACGCGCGTAATTCGAAATTTCGTACATCGCATACCCGCGGCGCGGCAGTTCCTCGCGCACCGCCGCATACATCGCGGCCTGCTCGTCGCTCGCAAGCGGGGCGATCCGGCCACGGCGCATCTCGGCGAAGAACGCCGTGCCCTCCTCGAACGTCAGGTTGTAGGCCGAGATGTGATCCGGCTCAAGCGCCGCCGCTTCGCCGATATCGGCCATCACGTGCTCGAGCCGCTGGCCCGGGACCGCAAAAATCAGGTCGAGGTTCAGCCGCTCGAAGCCAGCGCGCCGGGCCATCCGGGCGGCTTCCCGGGTTTCCTCGGCGCGGTGAATCCGGCCGAGGAACCTGAGCGTCGTATCGTTGAACGATTGCGCGCCGAAGCTGATCCGGTTGACCCCGGCCGCACGAAAACCGGCCAGTCTCGCGTAATCGACGGTGCCTGGATTCGCTTCGAGGGTTACCTCGCAGTCGGGTTCGAGGCCGAAGCGTTGACTGGCACGTTCGATGACCGCTCCGATTGAGGCGGGCTTGAAGAGCGAAGGCGTCCCGCCGCCGAAGAAGATCGTTTCAAGGCGCTGGCCAAGAAACGGCGGCTCCTCGGCGCGCCGTTCGAGTTCGGCTGTGAGCGCGCAGACGTATTCCTCCTCGGGCCATGAGGCCGCCGCGTACGAGTTGAAGTCGCAGTACGGGCACTTCGATACGCAGTAGGGAATATGGATGTATAGCGAAAAGGGCATCCGGCGCGGCTACCGTCCCTTGAACTCAGGCGTGCGCTTGCTCAGAAAGGCGTTCACGCCTTCGGCCAGGTCTTCGCTGGACGCGACCAGCGCAACCATCTCCTTCAGGTAGCCGAGCGCGCCCAGGTAATCCATCGAGGCCGAGCCGTAGATCGCCTGCTTGCCGAGCGCCATCACCAGCGGGCTGAAATTCTTGAGCTTTGCCACGAGCTGGGCAACCTCGGCATCGAGCTCCGCGAGCGCGACCACCTTGGTTGCGATTCCGAGCTCGTAGGCGCGGCGCGCGTCGATCCGGTCGCCGCCGAGGGCGAGTTCGACCGCCGCGCGCGGACCGCATAGTCGCAGAATCGGCGCCATCACCACCATCGGAAACAGTCCAAGCCGTATCTCGGGCAAACCGAACTCGGCGTTGTCGGCGGCGAGCACGAAATCACACCCCGCCGCCAGTCCCATCCCGCCCGCAAGCGCGAATCCGGCCACCCGCGCGACCACGGGCTGCGGCATCCGATGGATTATCTCGAGCAGCTCGGCAACCGCGCTGAAATAGCGGCGGCGCGAGGGCAGGTCCGAGAGCCGCGCGACTTCCTTGAGGTCGGCGCCAGCAGAGAACGCGACGTCGCCCGCCCCGCGCAGGACCACGACCCGTACCGAACCGTCGCCGGAAAGTTCCGTGAAGACCCGCCTGAGCTCGGCCAGGGTGGGGGTGTTGAGCGCATTTCGCGCCTCTGGACGGTTGATGGTAACGGTGGCGACGGAGTCGTCCCGTTGAAGTACCAGGTTCTCCAGTTGCATCGCATCTTCGATTTTATGGCCGGGGGCCGGATTTGTCATGCGGCGGGTGCGCCGATATTACCCGAGGCGCCGCTTCGCAGTTATACTCAGACGGCTATCAACCGGCCGGGAGCGTTACCGTCGAGACTCGAAGGCATCAAGAACCCGCGGGCGAGCCGCCCGCCGGCGCGTCGCAGGCAGGACAAGGGATTGCGGCGGCGATAGCTCGCAGCCGCGCGGGCGCGGGTATAGTCGCCTCCGGGATCCTCTTGAGCCGTATCGCGGGACTGATCCGCGAGAGCATCTTCGCCCATTACCTCGGTAATTCGGCTGCCGCCGACGCATTCAAGGCCGGCTTCCGCATCCCGAATATCCTGCAGAACCTGTTTGGCGAAGGCGTGCTCTCCGCCTCGTTCATCCCGGTCTACAGTCGGATGCTCGCGCAGGGCGACGAGGAAACCGCCGACATGCTGGCGTGGGGCGTAGCCTCGATGCTGAGCCTGGGCGTGGCCTTGATGGTCGTCGCGGGGGTCGCGGCGGCGCCTTACCTGATCATGATAATCGCGCCGGGGTTTCACGGCGCCAAGCGCGAGCTGACGATAAGCCTGGTGCGGGTGCTGTTTCCCGGCGCCGGGATGCTCGTGATGTCGGCGTGGTGCCTCGGCGTGCTCAACAGTCACCATCGGTTCTTTGCGTCGTACGCCGCGCCGGTTGCATGGAATGTGGCGATTATCGCGACGCTGCTGGTTTACGGGCCGCACAGCTCGCAGAGCCGCCTTGCAATCGATATCGCCTGGGGCTCGGTGGCCGGTTCGCTGCTGCAGGTGCTGGTGCAGTTGCCACAGACCCTAAGGCTCCTGAGAAAGCTCCGGCCGGAACTCGGGCGAATCGCGGATCCGCTCAAGGCGGTGTTCAAGAACCTGGGGCCGGTAATCGCCGGACGCGGCGTGGGCCAGATAAGCGGCTACGTGGACAATCTGCTCGCGAGCCTGTTACCGACCGGGGCGGTCGCGGCGCTCAATTACGGGCAAATCCTCTACATGCTGCCGCTTGCGCTGTTCGGATGGTCGGTTGCGGCGGCGGAGCTGCCTTCGATGTCGCGGGCGGCGGCCTCCTCGGAGGGTCTCGCGCCGATCCTGCGGGCGCGGCTCAATTCGGGGCTTCGGCAGATCGCGTTTCTGGTGGTCCCGTCGGCGGCGGCTTTCCTTTTCGTCGGCGACGTGATCGTCGCGCTGATTTTCCAGTCGGGCGACTTCTCGCACGCCGACGCGATCTACGTGTGGTCGGTGCTGGCGGGCTCGGGGGTCGGGATGCTCGCGGTCACGATGGGACGGCTTTACAACTCGGCCTTCTATGCGCTGTGGGACACGAAGACGCCGCTTAAGTTCGCGATGATTCGGGTGACGCTGGCGCTCGTGCTCGGATACCTGTTCGCCTTCCCGCTGACCCGCGCGCTTGGAGTCGCGCCGCGATGGGGCGTGGCGGGCTTGACCGCTTCGGCGGGAGTTGCGGGATGGGTCGAGTTCTCGCTGCTGCGATGGAAGCTCAACGAGCGCATCGGATGGACCGGGCTCGACCGCGGATTTCTCGCGCGGCTTTGGGGGATGGCGCTGGTCGCGTCGGTTGCCGGCTTTGCGATCAAGCTTTACACGCCGTGGGCCGGCCCGAGGGTCGAGGGCCTGATGGTGATTCCGGCGTTTGGCGCGGTTTATCTCGGTATCGCATATCTGGCCGGGACGCCGGAGCTGACGCGGCTCATTTCGATGCTCCGGCAGCGTCTCGGGATTTGAGCAGCTTCGCGATCGTCTCTGTCGTGCTGTGCCCGTGGAGAATCGGCGCGAGCACTACGTGTCCGCCGTACGACTCGACGAAATCGCGCCCATCGACGACCTTGTCGCGATAATCCTCGCCCTTGACAAGAACGTCGGGCTTGACCACGCGCACGATCTTCTCGGCGCGCGGCTCGTCGAACACGACCACGTAATCCACGGGCTCCATCGCGGCCAGGATTCGAGCGCGCTCGGCCGCGGGATAGACGGGCCGGCCTTCGCCCTTGATCGTGCGCACGCTCCGGTCGCTGTTGAGGCCGACGACCAGGGCGTCGGCCTGCGCGCGGGCGAAGCTCAGAAGCTGGACATGTCCGGCATGCAGCACGTCGAAGCATCCGTTGGTAAACGCGATTCGCCGGCCCGCGCGCCGCTCGCGCGCGAGCGCAGCCTTCAGTTCCTCGTGCGAGAGGATCTTGCGCTCGTATCCGTCGCGCGAGGGTGCAAGCGCGCGCGCCAGGTCCTCGCGCGAGATGACCTCGGTTCCAAGCCGCGTGACTTCGATACTTGCCGCGAGATTGGCAAGCCGCGCCGCCGACGGATAGCCGAGGCCCGCGATCGCGAACAGGCCGAAGGTGCTCAGCACCACATCGCCGGCGCCGGTTACGTCGTAGACCTCGCGCGGCGCGGTCGCAATATAGGTGCTCGCGCCCCCGCGCTCCGCCAGGTACATCCCGTCGCGGTCGAGCGTTATCAGGCATGCCTCGAGCCCGAGCTTTTCCACGAGATGGGCGCCCGCCGCGCGCCACGCGTCGCGGTCGTTAAGGCGCATCCCGGTCGCCATCTCGGTTTCGTAGCGATTGGGCGTGATCGCGGTGGCGCCGCGGTAGATCGAGAAGTCCTGGGTCAGCCTGGGATCGACTATGACGGGGATCTTCCTGCCCCGCGCGCCGTCGATTATCTCGCGCAGCATCCGGGGCGTCAGGATGCCCTTGTCGATGTCCGAGATCAGCACGCCGTCCACGCGCGCAAGCTGGCGCTTGAACTCCGAGAGCGCGCGCCGCTCGAGCGCGGGCGTGAGCGGACGATCGTCTTCCTCGTCCACGCGCAGGAGCTGCTGGGTCGCGCGCCGGGCCGCCTGGACCGAGCCAAGCAGGCGCTCCTTTACGATCGTCGGGCGTTCCGGATCGACAAGCAGCGAGCGGGTGTCGATTCCGAGCCCGCGAAAGACCTCGCGCAGCAGCCGCCCGTCGGCGTCGGCGCCGACCACGCTGAGCGCGCTGACCTGGGCGCCGAGCGCGCGCAGGTTCGCCATCACGAAGCCCGCGTTGCCCGGCTTTTCCTCGCGCCGCGTAACGCGAAGAACGGGAATCGGCGCCTCGGGCGAGATTCGCGCCACGTCGCCGAACAGGTAGCGGTCAACGATCACCTCGCCCGCCACGAGGACCCGGACCGGAGCCAGTTCGGGGAGTTCGGGATGCTTCTTGTGCGAGGTTTGTTCAACGACGCTGGCGCGCCGACTTTTTGCCATGATGCGGCGATGATACGAAATCGGACGAGCGAGATTAAGCCCGGTGCGCGCAGGATTTCACTCCCGCGAGCGCGGATTATCCGCTGGCATAACCGTGCGGCCGTCGCCGCCTGAGCAGGAAAGCGCCGGCGAACAGCCACGCACCGAGGTCCAGGTGCGTCGCCAGCACGCCGGTCGAAAAGCTCGCGGTCTTGTGGAGCACGCCCTCTTCGAGCATCAGCACGGCGAGCCCCGCTTCGGCCATCACTGGGAATCGGCGCGCTTGCAGGCGAGATATTCCGCAGATGGGCCATCACGGATTCGCTTCAGCGGGCTTGCGCCCGTGTAGCGAATCGCATCGCGCATGCTCCGGGCGCGCATCGCTCATCTTATCGCGTACCCGCCGTCAACACAGACCGTCGCGCCTGTCACGAAGTCCGAGGCCTTGGAGGCGAGGAAAATCGCGGCGCCGGCCAGTTCCTCCGGTTCGCCGAAGCGGGCCGCCGGGGTGCGCTGGATTATTTCGTCATAGAGCGGCAATTCCTTGACCGGCGCGGTCATCTCGCTCCAGATCCATCCGGGCAGGATCGCGTTGACCTGGATGTTGTGCGGCGCCAGCTCGATCGCCATCGACTTGGTGAGCTGCACGACCCCGCCCTTTGAGGCCGAATACGCGGGCACCATCGGCGAGCCGAAGTGCGAATACTCACTGGCGATATTGATTATCTTGCCGCCCCGCCCGCGCCGGACCATCGAGCGCGCGGCTATCTGCGAGAGCAGGAAGACCGAGTTGAGGTTGGTCTCCAGCACGCGGTCCCATGAGGAGGCGTCGCTTTCGAGCACGCCCTTCATGATCGCGATTCCGGCGTTGTTGACGAGGATATCGACCGGACCGAGCGCGCGCTCGGCCTGCTCCATCGCGGGTGCGAGATCGGCGCGGCGCGTCACGTCGAGCCTTATCGCGACCGCCCTCGTGCCGAGCTTCTCCAGCTCGCCGAGAACTGCACGGTTTTTCTCCTCGTTGCGCGCAAGGATCGCGACCGACGCACCCGCCTCGGCCAGCCCGAGCGCGATCCCGCGCCCGATACCGCCGTTTCCGCCGGTTACCACGGCGACACGCCCGCCCAGATCGAACAACCTGTGACCCGCCATGCAATTCCTTCCTCCGGTAGCCTCAGTCGGCGTTCCTACGATTGCCGATTCGCGCGGTTTGCGCCAACGGCCGCGAGCATGGCGAAGGACGCGCTTCGGGTTGGACAGGGGAGGCGGCGCGCCCTTATATTGGCAAGTTGCGTCCGGCGTGCGGCGGGGCGCTCCTGGAATTAATCTGAACCCGGAAGGAAACGACGATGGGCCTTATGACTCCTGAGCAGTACAAGAGTTCGCTGCGCGACGGCCGCGCGGTGTTTTTCCGCGGCGAGAAGGTGGCGGACGTTACCACTCATCCGGTGATTGGGATTGCGGTGGAGCACGCGGCGCTGGATTACCGGATGGCCGAGGATCCGAAGTATCGCGCGCTTGCGGTGGTAAGGGACGGCAACAACGAGTACAGCCGCTACTATCATATTCCGCGCAACGGCGACGACCTTCGCAAGCGTAGCGACCTTATCGCGGCGGCTACGCGCGAAGGCGCGACGCTCGTGGTGCTCATCAAGGAGATCGGTACCGACGCGCTCTATGCGCTCACCATGATCGGCGAGAAGCTCGCCGCGGCAGGCAAGCCCGAGTATCGCGAGCGAATCGCGAAATTTCATCGCCATTGCCGCGACAACGACCTTGCGGTTGCGGTCGCGCAGACCGACGTAAAGGGCGATCGCGCCCTTGGGCCGACGCAGCAGGAGCATCCCGACTACTACGTCCGAATCGTCGAGGAGCGGCCCGACGGCATCGTGGTGCGCGGCGCGAAGGTGCACACCTCGGTTGCGACCAACAGCCACGAGGTTATCGTGCTGCCGACGCGCGCGATGAAGGCCGAGGACAAGGCTTATGCGGTCGCGTTTGCGGTTCCGCTCAACACGCCGGGCGTCAAGATGATCGCAAGCCCGCACGGCGCGTCGAAGAAAAACGAGTTCGAGCACCCGATAAGCGCGCGGCACAAGATGATGGAGACGCTGACGGTGTTCGACGACGTCTTCGTGCCGAAGGAGCGCGTGTTTCTGCAGGGCGAAGTCGATTTCGCGGGGCTGCTCGCGCTCACGTTCGTGCGGTTCCATCGCTTCACCGCGGTCTCCTACAAGCTCCCGCTGCTCGAGCTTTTGGCGGGCGCGGGTTACGCGATCGCGGAAGCCAACGGTATCTTAAGGGCGGGGCACGTGCGCGAGAAGCTCACGCAGCTCGCGGCGTACCATACGATCGTGCGCGGGCTAATCGAGCATGCCGCGGCAACCTGCACGATAGAAGACGGCGGCGTCGCGGTTCCCAACACGCTCATCACCAACGTCGCCAAGTATCACTTCGCGCACAATTACCACGCGGGCGTGCAGATCGTTCAGGACCTCGCGGGCGGGCTTCTGGTCACGGCGCCGGCGGCCGAAGACCTGACCAGCGAGGCAACGCGCGATTACGTGCTCAAGTACATGGGCGGCGCCAAGGGCTTCGACGCGGAGAAACGGCTTCGGCTGCTGAACCTGATAAGTGACCTTACGTCGTCGGATTTCGGCGGCTACCAGGAAGTGCTCGCGGTGCACGCCGAGGGCGGGTTCGAGGCCGAGAAGCTCCAGGCTTACCGGGAGTACGACTTCAAGACGGTGAGCGCTTACGCGCGCAAACTCGCGGGAGTTTAACCGATATCGACGCGGAGGGAAGCGCCGCATCGTACCGGCGTTTCCCTCCCGCATCCGTGGCCGCGGATGTGTGCGCGGTCAGCTTTCCTTGCGCAGCTCGATCGTGTTGCCATCGGGGTCGAGCAGCCAGAGCTGGCGGCCGGCCATGTTCGACGGCGCTTCGAGGTACTCGATCCCCTGCTCTTCGAGGGTGCGTTTGGCCTCGTCGAAGTCCTCGACTTCGAGTGCGATATGGGGTCCGAGCGGATCGATCCCGCCCTCGCGCTTCTCGCTCGAAATGAGATGGATCTGATTTCCGCCGACGCCGTACCATGCGCCGCCGAAACGGAAATTGGGACGCCGGATCTGCTTCAGGCCGAGCACGTTTTCATAGAAGCTCTTTGCCCGCTCGGCGTCGCTGACCCTGACCGCGGTATGGCTGAAAGCGCGGACCTTGATCATGATGATCTCTCCTCGAATGCTTGATCCTTAGGCTGATGCACCCCGTCGCCGACGCTGCCTATTCGAAGGCGTTCTCACCGGTGATATCGCGCCCGAGGATGAGGGTTTGCACGTCGAAGGTGCCCTCGTAGGTGTTCACCGTCTCGAGGTTCAGCATATGGCGGATGACCGGGTATTCGTTGACGATTCCGTTGGCGCCGAGCATGTCGCGCGCGAGCCGCGCGGTTTCCAGCGCCATCGCGACGTTATTGCGCTTGGCGAACGAAACATGTTCGGGACGCGCGCGGCCCGCGTCCTTGAGCTGCGCGAGGCGAAGACAGACCATCTGCGCCTTGGTGATCTCGGTCATCATTTTGACCAGCTTGCTCTGTACGAGCTGGTAGCCGGCGAGCACGCGGCTGAACTGGCGGCGCGACTTCGTATAATCCAGCGCGCAGTTATAGCAGGTGCGGGCCGCGCCGATCGCGCCCCACGCGATTCCGTAGCGCGCCTGGGTCAGGCAACTGAGCGGTCCTCTGAGCCCACGTGCTTCGGGCAGGCGGGCGGAATCGGGCAGTCGCACGTCTTCGAGGATTAGCTCGGAAGTGACCGACGCCCTCATCGAGAACTTGCCGTGGATATCGCGCGTGCTGAACCCGGGAGTTCCCTTCTCGACAAGGAAACCGGCGATTTTATCGTCAGTGCGCGCCCATACGATCGCAACTCCGGCGAGCGAGCCATTGGTGATCCATCGCTTGGTGCCGTTTAGAACCCATCCGGTGCCGTCGCGGCGCGCGCGGGTTTCCATCCCGCCGGGATCGGAGCCGTGGTCGGGCTCGGTCAGGCCGAAGCATCCGATAAGTTTCCCCCTGGCCATCTCGGGCAAATAGCGTTTCTTCTGTTCCTCGGAGCCGAAGGCATAAATGGCGTACATCGAGAGCGCGCTCTGGACCGACGCGAATGAGCGCAGGCCTGAGTCGCCGGCTTCGAGTTCCTGCATGATCAAGCCGTACGCCACGTTGTTCATCCCGGCGCATCCGTAGCCCTTCAGGTTCGCGCCGAACATCCCAAGCTCCGCCATCCGGGGAACGAGGTCGAGCGGAAAAGTTTCGTTCGCGAAATGGCGTTCCACAACCGGAAGGACTTCGCGCTGGACAAACTGCCGCACCGTATCGCGCGTCATGCGCTCCTCGGGGGTGAGGAGTTCGTCCAGGTCAAAGAAGTCGATATTCCTGAGCAAGTCGGTCATATTACGCTCCGTCAGATTATGATTAAATCGTGCTTTGTATAGTTAATGATGGCTTTGAGCGCCGCACGCTTCGGCAGGTGTGCGATGCCGGCGAGGTTCCCGGGCGGAATTCCAGGCTTCGCAAAGGCTGAGCCGCAAGGCTAATCCTGCCACTGGTTGCGTGATAAGGAAGCATCAATTACGCTTATGCGTGGGCGGATTGTTATGCATATCGAAACACTAAAGGTCTTCTGCGACATAATCGAGAGCGGAAGCTTTTCTTATGCCGCATCGCAGAACTTCGTGACCCAGTCTGCGGTCAGCCAGCAGGTTCGAAGCCTCGAGGAAAAGTACGACTGCCGATTGATAGAACGCGGCCGTTCAGGAGTCAAACCTACCGCGGCGGGACAGATCCTGTACTCGTCGAGCAAGGAGATCGTGCGCAAGTTCATGGAGCTGGAGAACCGGCTTCGCGAACTCGGCTCGGTTATCGCCGGCTCGATCCGGGTGGGCACCGTTTACAGCGTCGGACTGCACGAGCTCCCGCCCTACCTGACCGAGTTTCTACGCGCGTACCCGTCGGTGAACGTGCACCTTGAATACCAGCGTGCCAACAAGGTCTACGAGGACCTGCTCGAAGGCAAGATAGATCTCGGCGTGGTTGCCTATCCGGCCAAGCGCAGCCAGATCGTGACGATTCCGTTCCGCCACGACGAGCTGGTGTTGATCGTTCCGCCCGACCATGCGCTCGCCAAACACAATCGGATCAGCGTCAGCCAGCTTAGCGGGCAGAGTTTCGTCGGCTACGAACGCGACATCTCCACCCGCAAGGCGTGCGACCGCATCTTGCGTGACCACGGCGTCAGGCCGCATTACACGATGGAGTTCGACAATATCGAGACCATCAAGCGCGCGGTCGAAATCGGGCTCGGATGCGCGATCGTGCCGAAGCTCGCGGTGGAGCATGAGACGGCGCGCGGCTCGCTCAGGACGATCGAGTTCCAGGAAGGCCCGTTCACGCGCCCCCTCGCGATCGTTCACAAGCGCGGGCGCGAGCTGTCGCCGGCCGCGCGCAAGTTCGTCGACGTGCTGACGGCAGCTGGCCAGTCACCCCCCGCACCCGCGCGTGGCGGACGTCAGGAACGCGCAAGCGCCGCCGAGGGCAAGGCCGAGAGCAGCCGCGTGGAGCATGCGGAGAAGACCGCCTGAGCGGCGCGAGCAGCAGCTTGAAGGACGGGATGGACCGCCGCAGCCGTCCTTTTTTGTGTCCGCAAGAAGCCGGACCGCGCCGGCCGGGGCCGACGCGCGGCAGCTCGCTCATCGGGGACGATAGCTCAAACCGGCGCCGTCTGCGCCGGGGATTGGGAGAGCGGATTGGCGTTGCCCAGGTTCGCCGGCGCTTTCGTCCAGGTTTGCAAAATGGGCGACGCTCTAGCCGGGCATCTTTGCGAATCCCGGGATATCCTTGGAGATTGGAGCCCAGGGCGGGGCGCTTGCCACGAAGACGTTGAGCGCTGGCTTGTAGATGCTTGGATCGTCGAGGCTCGCGGCCTTGATCGCGATCACCTCGGGCATCCCGGAGAGCAGCGAGAACATCGGCGAGCCGCAGTTGGTGCAGAAGCCCCGGCTGACTTCGTTTCCGCTGTCGGCCTTGACCGTGTAGTACTTCGGCTCGCCCTTGATAAGGCGCAAGGCCGGTTTCGGCACCAGTATGACCGGCGCCATGGCGCTGCCTGTCGCCCTCTGGCAGTCGCGGCAATAGCAGTTCACTGACATGACAGGCTCGGCGGAGCATTCGTAACGGATCGCTCCGCACATGCATCCGCCATTTATCGTCGTTGCCATAGCGATCCCTCCGAGCGCGATAATCGTGCACGGGGGCGGACGCGATCAAGCGGCGAGAGCCGAATTGCGGCCCAAGCGCGCGCATCTTCGCGATCCGCTCCCGAAGGAAGTCGGGCGGCGAGGCCGCGCACTCAGCCGAGAAGCTCGCGCAGGCGCTCGCGGTCGAATCCCGCGACGAGCTTTCCCGCAGCGACGACTATCGGGCGCTTGATCAGGTTGGGGTCCTTCGCCATCAGCTTTATCGCTTCGGCGGCCGAGAGCTTTCTATCCTTCAAGCCCATCTCCTTGTAGGCGGGGCTCTTTGGGTTCAGGAACTCGCGCGGATCGAGTCCCTTGAAAAGCTCCTTGAGCTCGGCCTCGCTGAGCGGATTCCTGGCGTAGTCGCGCTCGTCGAGTTCGACCTTCAGTTCGTCACGCAAGAAACCTCTTGCGTTTCGGCAGGTCGTTCAAGTGGACTTCCAGAGAAACCGTGCTTTCTTCATCGCGATTACCGTCCATCCCGCGCGCGTGCGTTAGTCCGCAGGCGCGCGGGTTTCTATTCGATACTCGTCGAAGGCAGTGCTGAGGGCGCGCTGGCCGGCGACCCTCCTACGGGGCCGGAACCATGATCGATCGGCTGCGAGGCTGCGTAGGGCGTGCCCGCACCCGCAGACGCCGAGGTCGAGCCGGGGGTTGCGCTCGCGGCCGGTGCACCGCTGACGCCGAGACCACCCGTCTGGCCTGATGCGCCAGCGCCGCCTGCCGAGGCCTGCTGACTGAGCGGCTGAATCCCGCTTGCCGCCGGCGGTGTCGCAGTGGGGCCGCTGAAATGGACCGGCTGCTTGCCTTGCAGCATGTCGGGAGTAACCACATAGTCACCGCCGAGCGAGCTTCGCCAGATGGTATCGGCGGTTTGGGTGTTGCCGCCGGTAAGCGCCCAGCTGGCCCCGCCAACCAGTCCGCCGAGAACGCCGTAAACGAGTTTCGCGGGGATATAGACCACGTTGCTCGCGAGCGCCGCAGCGCCCCATCCGGCGCCCGACCAGTTGACGCCACCCTCGGGGGGTTGCGGAACTTGTGGGCTGGGCGAAGCACTGGCGGCAGGCTGAGCGGTTTGCGCCAAGGCGCTGCCGGCGAGGGCAGTGACCGAGGCCACGATCGCGAGCGCGAATACTGCGGCGATTAAGCCGGTGGCCGTGATTCCTTTCATCCGCATCATCATTCCTCCTCCTCCCCCCGGGTTGAGCCTATTCGATTTTTACCACCGTGTCCTTGGGCAGCAGATCGAGCAGATGTTTGAAAGCCTGTTCGAGGTACTCCTGGTTCTTCGATTCGAGGGTGAGCTTGACCCGGTACTCGGAGTCGCCGAGCCGCGGATAGGAGCCGAGCAGAAGGCGCGGATAACTCTCCAGGGTTGCGTTCAGATGCTCGGCGAGTGCGCTTTCGTTCGCATTGGTGTAAATCGTGCGCATGAAATATGGATCGGCCTGAAAACGCGATTCGAGTCCGAGCAGCTTGGCTTCGAACAGCTGCGGGATCCCGGGGAGTACGTAAACATTTTCTATCTGCACGGTTGGAAACCGTATATCGTCGGCCTGGTTGAGCACCGAGCCTTCCGGCACCTCGGCCATCTTGAGGATTGCGGCGTTTGCCCGATCGCCCATGTGCTCGCGGATAAGCCGGGCCAGTTCGGGATGGGTGATGAGCTTTCGATCGAAGGCGCGCGCGACGCCTTCCATCGTGAGATCGTCGTGGGTTGGTCCAACTCCGCCAGAGGTGATCACGAAGTCGAAGCGCCGAGCGCAGTAGGAAACCTCTTCGGCAATCGCGTCGAGGTCGTCGGGAATCACCGAGATGCGCTTGAGCTCGACGCCGCTCTTGCGCAATTCGCATGCGGCAAAATAGGCGTTGCTGTCCCGGATCTTGCCGGACAGGATTTCGTTGCCAACCACCACCAGAGCCGCGCTTCGGTCCCGCATCTGAGAACCCGCCTACTATTATCCCTTAAGCCTCGGCTGCGCGGCAACAAGCGCGAGCGCTAAAGGCTATCATCCCGAGCGGGCGAATCGATGCGTTTCGAAGCTGGCGGGGCGTGTCGGATTTGCCGCCGGTCAGGAACCGGCCTGCTCGATATCGGAGGCCTGCGACTTGATGAATTCCTTGAGCCGCTTCTTGAGCCGGTTTTCTATCTGGCGCACGCGCTCGCGGCTTATTCCGAAGCGTTCGCCGATTTCCTGCAGCGTCGCGGGCTCTTCGGTAAGCAGGCGGGCGCGGAAAATCTCGAGTTCCTTGTCCTTGAGCGTGCGTGCGAACTCCTCGACCTTCTCCCGGGCGAACTCGCGCCATTCGCTTGAGGCGGCTTCGTCTTCGGGACTGCCGGAGGTGTCGGGCAGGAGGTCGAGCAGGCTGGTTTCTTCGCCGGCCGCGACGGGTTGGTCGAGTGACACTTCGCTATGGCCCATGCGCTCCTGCATCTCGCGCACTTCGCTCTCCTTGACCCCGATTCGCTGGGCAAGCAGCTTGGGCTCGGGCCTGAAACCTTCGGCTTCAAGGCGTTCGGTTTCCTTTTTCAGGTTGAAGAAGAGCTTGCGCTGGGCCTGCGTGGTGCCGATCTTGACGAGCCGCCAGTTGTTCAGGAGATAGCGATAGATATAGGCGCGCACCCACCATACCGCGTACGACGGGAAGCGGATTCCGCGGTACGGATCGAAATTCTTCACCGCCTCCATCAGGCCGACGTTGCCCTCCTGGATAAGATCGAGGAGATTGCGCGTCGAGCGCGCGAATTCCATCGCGATCTTGACCACCAGGCGGAGATTGGCGGTCACCAGGCGATAGGCGTCGGCGGGATCCTTGTACTTGTAGTAGCGTCTGGCGATCGCCGCTTCCTCTTCGCGCGTGAGCAGGGGGAACTGGCGGATTTCGGCGAGGTAGCGGCTTAGCGGATCGAACGGAACGAGCGCACCGGGAGCCTTTTCCGGCTCAGCCTCGCCCGCCAGCTCTTCGAGTGTCGCCGGGTGTTCGGCACGCAGCAATTCCTCGCCTTCGGCTTCAGATTCGCCGCCGACCTCGCCCTCCTGCGCGGCGGCCAGCAATTCCTCGGCCTCGTCATCGATTTCCGGGCCGAGCACTTCGGGCTCGACCGCCGCCGCAACCGTTCGCGACGGCGATTCGGCGGCGCTTTGTTTGCGAGGCTTGCGTGGCACTTGAAAAATCTCTAGCTGGCTGTCGGAAGATCGGAAGCCGCTCCCTGTCTTTCGTCTTGCGCGACGAGGCGGCGGAGAGGATCCAGCGAGGAAGCCACTTTTACGCAGGTCGTTGAGGCCCTGCTTCGATCCAGCTTGTGTTTTCCGCCTCTTCCCACACTTCGCCGGAGAGCCTGTCCGCATGCGAGGCTGGGGTCCCCGGGGATGGATTTAGCGGAAAGGGCAAGGACGCGAACGGCTCGCGCCTACTCGCGCTTTGGATATTCGACCCTGACCTTTCCGGCCGCGATCTCGCGCAGCGCCGTGACGACTTCCTTGTTGTCCGACTCGACCAGCGGCGGCGCGCCCTTGAGCAACTGCTTGGCCCGTCTGGCAGCGGCCAGGACCAGCTCGAAGCGGTTGCCGACCTTCTCAAGGCAATCTTCAACGGTAATTCGTGCCATCGCTATAAATTGTCCAGTCCGTTCCCGCTCATGTCAACGCGCTCGACCGCGCGCCGAACGAGCGGGAACGGACACCGGCCGGTCAAAACGGCCATCCGGCGACGCTCAGCCGCCGTACTGGAAGCCGCATTCCTTGAGCGTCAGGATTTCGCTCTCGCGCTTGAGATACGCCTCGGTCACCTTGCCGACGACCGTGCTATGGTCGCCGAGCTCGTAGAAGCCGACCACGTCGCACTCAACCGCGGCGGGCGCGTCGGAGATCACCGGCGCGCCGTTCCTGCCGGTCTCGAAGGCGAAATTGCCGAACTTGCCGCCCGCGGGTTCGACATGCTTGAAGAAGGACGTCGCGATCGATTTCTGCCCGGTGCCGAGAATCGAGAGCGTGAATTTGCCTGATTCCTTGACCAGCGCGTGCGCGGTCGAGTCCTTCTTTACTCCCACCACGACCAGCGGCGGGTTGAAGGCGGTCTGGGTGACCCAGTTGACGGTGGCGACCGTTTGCTTGCCGCCGTGAGACGCCCCGAGCACGTAGAGCCCGTAGGGGATCATCAGAAGCGCTTTTTTCTTGGCGTTTTCATCCATGGTCAGAACCTCTCCTCGCAAGTGGGCGTGAAACGCGCCCGGCGGCCGCGGGGATTCGGGTTCCGCATGGCTGCCCGGCGCGCATGGCAGTTATTCGACCCCGATTGTTTAGCATCGAAGCCCCACCCGCGGTAAAGAGGCGTGCGCGACGACCGCGCATCCCAGGGGCCATCCCCATGCATGAGGATTTCGCGGGCGGCGCGGCGACAGTGTGCGCTCGGCGCGCCGCCGCGGCGCCTGTAGGCTCGATTGGCGTTGATCCGGATAGCCGCCGGTTCGCTACTCGTTCTCGAAGAACTCGCGCATCGTGGCCGAGTCCATCGCGTTGCCAAGCGCAAGCATCAGCTTGAGGCGCGCCTTGGGCGCCGGCATCTCGTGCGCCGCGACCAGTCCCGCGCTGCGCAGGTAGTGCGCGCCGCCGTAACCGTAGGGATCGTCAACCGCTCCCGCTCCGGTGCGCGACGCGAGCACCACTGAAACTCCGCTGCGGGCCGCCTCCGCCAGCGGCTTCACCCACCCGAGTGGCACCCGTCCGCTGCCGAATCCTGCGACAATTAGGCCGCGAAGCCCGGGCCGCGCGAGCGCCTCCCCGAGGGTCGCCACGGGCTCGCCACTGAGCGCGGTTACGGTGGCGACGTTCGAATCCAGTTTGGGCTCGACGATTCGCCGCGCGAGCGCGGGCGCGGTGAACAGCATCGGCTCGCCATTGTAGATTCGCCCCAGCGGACCGCATGCGGGCGAATGGAATGCGCCGAGGGCGAGACCGTTGCCCTTGGTGACGAAGCGCGCCGAGTGGATCTCCTCGTTCATCACCAGCAGCGCGCCGTGTCCGCGCGCCCGCGGCCATCGCGCCACGCGTATCGCGTCGAGCAGGTTACGCGGCCCGTCCCACGACAGTTCCGACCCCGTGCGCATCGAGCCCGTGAACACGACCGGTTTCTCGCTCGCGACCGTCATGTGACAGAAGAAGGCGCTTTCCTCGATCGTGTCGGTGCCGTGGGTGACCACCGCGCCCGCGATCTCGCCTCGCGAGAGCTCGCGTGAGACGACCGCGGCCAGTTCCGCCATCCGCTGCGGTGCCATCTCGCATCCGGGGATTTTCGCGAATTCGATGAGTTCGACTTCGAGACCCCTGGCGGCTTCGCCGAGCTGTTCGAGCAGCTCGGCGCCGCCACGCCTGGGTACGGCGCCGCCCGGGCCTTCGAGGGTCGAAATGGTCCCGCCAGTGGTAATAACCGCAACCTTTTGAGCCATCGCCGCAAGCCGCTCCCGGGCTCGGAGAATAGCCCCGCGCCGCAGGTCCGGAAAGCCGGCGGGCTGAGTTCCCGGCAGTGCAGGTCTGCGACACAGGTGTTTCAGACCAGCAACGCCGGCCCTGCTACGGGTTTTGCCTCAGCGGGCCGTCGCGAATTCGTCATAATAAAGATAAGCAAATAACTGATAAACACGGATTAATAGTTTTGCGCTTGCGTTTCCGGTCGGGCCGGGATGCGCTCGCAGCGTGTCAACCCACCTCGATGGACGGCGAAAGACCGGCGCGCTTATTGCGTAAACCTACGCGGTGGCACCTTACGCCCGGATGAGCACGTGCGGGCACATTATGTGGAGATGTATCATGAGCGCGATTACCCATGGCGAGCGTCATGACCGAATCGATGCGCAGGAAATCCTCTTTGCCGTCGCCCGGGTGCTCTTCCTTTTGGCCGTGGCGGTGGGAACCTGGATCCTGGTGGCTTTCATCACCAAGCAGGCGGCCGTGGCGGCAGGCGGCCCGCTCCCCCTCGGACCTTCGTCAGCAACCGTGCGCCGAGCCATCCCAGGCGCGGTTTCTGTTCCGGATGCCGTCCTGAAGGGCCCCTCCGGGTTGCCGCGCCGAATCTAAACGTTTAGTGTTTACCAGCGTTATGTAACGGTTACAGTTCTCCGGGTAGGCGGGAGCGTTACGCATTCGTGATTCCTGCTTACCAGTTCGTGTGGAGTGGCGGTCCGTGCGCTATCGCTCAAAACGGGAGGATGTGATGAATCCGGCCTGGAGATCTGAACCAAGGAATCCAAACGTTTTGCGCGGTTTGAAACTGGTTGCCGCGATGGCGCTGGCGAGTTTGATTTTCCCCGCACTTTGCGGTGGAGTCGCCCATGCCCAGGTGATACGGCTGCCCAACAGCCATCCGCTCGACGTTTCGGCGCTTAAGCCCAACCTCGTATCCAGCAATCGCCCGCTCAATCTGCGGATTGCGCTCGCGCTCAGGAATCGGGCGCAAATGGAGAAGCTGCTTCGCGAGCAGCAGGATCCGGCCTCGCCCCAGTACCATCGATGGCTTACGCCCGAGCAGTTCGCGGCCCAGTTCGGGCCGGCGCCTGCTGACGTTCAGGCGGTTGAGCGATGGCTGTCGCATGCGGGGTTCCGGGTCACTGGGCAAATTGCGAGCATGCTGCAGGTACAGGGAACGATAGGGCAGGCGGCGAGCCTGTTTGCGGTGCAATTCGCGGGTTCGTCCGACGGACGCCTTTACGCCAACCTGCAGGACCCCGCGATTCCAAGTCAGTTCGCGAGCGTGATTTCAGCGATCGACGGGCTGAACAATCTTGTGCACGCGAACCACAGTGCGACGCAAATGCCGCCGATAGGCGCGAGCCTGGACGTGCTATCGTTTCGCGGTGAAAGCTCGGTCCCGATGACGCTTGCCGAGAACGTTCCGTCGGCTGAGCCGCGGCCCGAGCGGTCCGGCCCTGGCGTCCTGCCGTCTTACGAGAACCAGTTCGGAGTCGCGTTCGGACCGTCGGACTTTTACACCTTCTACGATGAAAATTCCCTGCTGAACTACGGGATCGACGGAAGCGGCGGCGGATGCTTTGCCGTGGTAGAAGACTCCGATTTTTCGGACGCTGCCGTCAGCGCCTTCAATTCGACTTTTTCGTTGCCGGCGGTCTCGCTGACCCGGATTTTCGTCGATTCCGGGACCAACCCCGGCTACACCAGCGACGAAGTCGAGGCGCTGATCGACGTGGAGTGGGGTCACGCGGTGGCTCCGGGCGCGGCGGTTCGCGCCTATATCGGCGACGGGAGTCTCCTCGGTGCCCAGGCGCTGGTTGATGCATTGGCGCAGGCGGTTCAAGACAACACCTGCACTTCCATCGATCTTAGCTTTTATTTCTGTGGCGGGCAGCGGAGCTTCTATACGGAAATTCTTGGCAAGCTGTACCAGCAAGCCGCATTGCAAGGGCAGTCGGTCTTCGTTTCGAGCGGCGATGAGGGAGCGGCGGGGCTGGTCTTCAACGCAAAGCAAAACGCCTGCGTGACCGCGACCAGCCGCCACGTCAACGAGGCTGCGGCCGATCCCTATGTAACCGCGGTGGGCGGAACCCAGTTCGTTCCGAACTACAACGGTGCGGGTCAGGACCAGGGCTCTGTTCCGGAGAACACCTGGAACGAGACCGTAACCCAAGGCGGCACAACAACCCATCTGGGCGCCTCCGGCGGAGGAGCCAGCCCGATTTTCGTCAAGCCGGCTTTCCAAGCTGGACCGGGCGTTCCCAATGACAACAAACGCGACGTGCCCGATGTAGCGCTCGCGGCGGGTCTTCTGCAGCCAGGTTATTTTCTAGGTGATGACCCAAATCAAAATGGCGGCGCCTTGCTTGATTGCTGCTTCGGTGGCACCAGCGTCGGCGCGGCGATATGGGCTGGTATCGCCCAGCTTATCGGCCAGCTCGACCTTCAGAGGGGTTCAGCGGGAGCCTGCGGCGGCACCGGGCGGTGCGGCAGCATGAATCCGCGAATTTACCTGTTGGGCGATCAGATGGATACCGCGGCGACCGGGATCCGCGACGTTACCAGCGGCAACAACAGCTTCAACGGTGTAACCGGATTTTCCGCCCATCCCGGCTACGATCAGACCACCGGATGGGGCACGCCGGACCTGGGCGTGTTCGTTAACGCTTTCGTGAACGGATCTTTTGTCCTGCACGCCGGCAATCTGAGCGTGGCTCCGAAACAGCGCCATTTCCCGCCCCAGTTGTTCAGTTCGGTCGGCTCAACCAGCCCCCAGCAGGCGATCGCGATAATCAATCGCAATCCGGTAAACCTGCCCGCCACCTTCAGCTCGATTTCGGTCACCGGAACCAATCCCGGCGATTTCCAGAAAGTCGGCGATACGTGCGCGCCGGTGCTCGCCGCGAAGTCCAGATGCTCAGTCGAACTGGTGTTCAAGCCAACCGGGCTCGGGCTTCGCAGCGCCACGCTTACCGTCAGTGGAGCGTTTGCGAACAGCCCGCTCGAGATACCGCTGGTTGGCAGCGCGGTCGCGCCGATTCTGCATTACGGGCCCAAGTCGTTCTGCTTTGGCAAGGTTGCGCTCGGCACCACGAGTCCAGGCCGCACGGTGACGCTGACCAATACGACCAAGGTTCCGATTGACGTTGGCTCAATAGTGAGCTCGTCGAACGATTTTACCGAAACTGACGACTGCGTGGGCACACCGATCGCACCGCAGGGTGGTCAGTGCACGATGACGGTCACGTTCAAGCCGTCGGTACAGGGGCCCGAGAGCGCAACTTTCACCATCACGGACGACGCACGGGGCGGCACGCAGCTGATACACGTATGCGGGCGCGGCTACTGAGTGCCAGAGGAATTATCGGAAAAAAGACGCCCGGCCTCGCAAACGCGCGGGACCGGGCGTTGGTTTATCGCGGGCCTGCGATCACTTGCCCGGCTGCGGCGTGATGCGCAGGTACGGCTTCAGCTCCTTGTATCCCTTGGGGAACTTCTCCTTGAGTTCCTTCGGATCGGTGACCGATGGAGCGATAATGACGTCCTCGCCCGGCTTCCAGTCGGCCGGCGTTGCGACTGTGTATTTATCGGTGAGCTGGAGCGAGTCGATCGCGCGCAGGATTTCCTGGAAATTGCGCCCGGTGCTCGCCGGATAAGTAATGATGAGCCGGATTTTCTTGTTCGGGTCGATCACGAAAACCGAGCGGACGGTAAGCGTGTCGTTCCACTCCGGATGGATCATGTCATAGAGCTTGGAGACCTTGCGGTCGGCGTCGCCGAGAATCGGGAAGTTCATCTTGACGTGCTGGGTCTCCTCGATATCGCCGAGCCATCGCTTGTGCGAGGCAACGTCGTCAACGCTCACGCCAAGCACCTTGACATTGCGCTTGTCGAACTCCGACTTCAGCCGCGCGGTCATTCCCAGCTCGGTCGTGCAAACCGGAGTGAAATCCTTCGGATGAGAAAACAGGATTCCCCAACTGTTTCCGAGCCACTGATGGAAATGAATCGTGCCCTCGGTCGATTCCTGGGTGAAATCGGGAGCGATACTGCCAATGTGAAGCGCCATGATCTTCTTTTGCCTCCGAATTTGTTACGCGCCTTGCCCCGGCACTCGAGAAAATCGCGGAGCGCCGATTTTTTCCGCGGCAAAGCGTCGTCATCGTTATGGAAGCCTGCGGCGGAAGATGATAAAGCAGACTTTCTAAGTTATATATTCCTATCCCCGCTACCTGCGGCGATCAAGAGCGAAAGACTTGAGACCGGGCCCCGACCTCAGGATTTGCGCAGCTTGCTGAAGTTGGGTTTGCGCTTTTCCATGAAGGCGGCCACGTACTCTTTATGTTCCGCGCTCACGTAGCACTTTTCCAGTGCGAAGCCCTCGATCGTGCTCGCGGTCTCAAGCGTTCCATCGAGTCCTTCGTAAAGCGCGCGCCGGGTTAGCGCAAGCGAGGTCGGCGAGCACTGGAGCATCTCGCCCGCTATCTCACGCGCCGCCTGCATCACCTGTCCCGCGGGCGCAACGCGGCTGAGCAGCCCCATGGCAAGGCACTCCTGTGCCGAGTACTGCCTGCCGGTTAGCATCATCTCGGCCGTGCGCGAAAGCCCGATAAGCCGGGGCATCAGGTAGGTCGAGCCGAGTTCGCTCATCAGTCCGACGCGTCCGAAGATCACGCCGAGTTTCGCGTTTTCAGAGGCGACTCGAACGTCGCACAGGAGCGTCATCGTAAGGCCCACGCCGAGCGCGTAGCCGTTGATCGCGGCGATCGTCGGCTTCGAGAGATCGCGCATCAGGACCGGCAGCGAGACCGTCATGCGCCGGCGCTCTGAGAACTCGCCTTCACCTTCGCCCTCGCGCGCCTTGATGTCGCGCGCGAAGCCGCCGATATCCGCACCGGCGCAGAAAGCGCGATCGCCCGCACCGGTCAGGATTATGACCCGCACGTCGGGATCGGCGTCCGCCCGAAGCATCGTCTCACCGATCTCCTGGCCCATCGTCGCGGTAAACGCGTTCATCTTGGCGGGGCGGTTGAGAGTGATCGTCGCGACCTCGTCCGCAACTTCGTAGAGCACTGTTTGGTAAGCCATCGCTGAATCCCCGGCGCCGGCAAATCGTTCTGCGGAGCGCTGAAATGGGCGCCAAGGCGGCGCCCGAACCGTCGTTGGACAGGCGCCGCGTCAGGCGCGCTTCTTTTTCTGCTTGCGTGCCTCGCGGGTTTTGGCCTTGAGCCGTTTCTCGCGGCGCTTGCGCCGCCGCCTGAGTTCGCGTTGTCTTTCGGTTCCCATTCTTCTCCTGTTCGCGCGTCCAGTGAAACAGTTAAACCCTGCGATCCACTTTCGCGTCCGGTTTGAGGTTAATGCCGCTCGGCGTCGAGCTCGCACGCCATTTTATGGAGATCGTTTTTCGACATAGACGGCACGCCCGTCACGGTCAAGCCCGAAGCGCCCGCAGCTCGCATCCCGGCTTCAAGGCCGGTTCGAGTATAGTGAGCCGCAGGGCTTGTGCGCCAACTGCCAGGCGGGCGCGGACGCCGGTGGACGGCGCGCCTGGCTTGATGCGGCCATGCGATACGGACTACAAGCGAACCGGGGAGATGCCTGCCATGCCGCGAATAGTCGTTGAAAAGGATGTTCGGGTCCCGATGCGCGACGGATGCGTTCTGCGCGCCGACCTCTATCGGCCAGATACGCCCGAGCCCCTTCCCGTGCTCATCAACCGCACGCCCTACAACAAGGCGCTTCCGATGGTTTTTGCGCTCACGCTCGACGTGATCAGGATGGCGGGCGCGGGCTACAACGTGCTGGTGCAGGACTGCCGCGGGCGCTTTGCGTCCGACGGCGTTTTCAACTGCTTCACCGATGAGGCGCGCGACGGCTACGACACCGTCGAATGGGCAGCTGCGCAGCCGTGGTCGGACGGCAACGTCGGGATGTACGGCGCGTCGTACATGGGGGCCACACAATGGCTCGCGGCGGCGCTTCGCCCGCCCCATCTCAAGGCCATCGCGCCGTCGATCACCGCGAGCGACTACCACGACGGATGGACCTACCAGGGCGGCGCGTTCGCGCTATTCTTCAACGTGAGCTGGACGATGGCGCTGCTCGCTCCGCCCGAGCTTCTGCGCAAGCGGGCGGAGAAGCCCGACGATCCGGACGTGTTGAAGGAGCTGGGCGCGGTCATGTCATCGATCGACACGATGCGCCAATCGATGGAGTTCCTGCCGCTCAAGGAATTTCCGATGTTCCGCACGGGCGCGCCGTATTTCTTCGACTGGCTCGCCCATCCCGCCTACGACGATTACTGGAAAGCTCTCTGTATCGAGGAAAACCATTCAAAGATCGGCGTGGCTGCACTCAATATCGGCGGATGGTACGACATCTTTCAGGGCGGAACCATCCGGAACTACCTCGGGATGCGTTCGAGGGGTGCGAATGAGGCCGCCCGTAACGGCCAGCGGCTGATCGTCGGCCCGTGGCATCACGCGCTTCCGCTCACCAACCTGGTTGGAAACGTTGATTTCGGGCTGGCGAGCAATCCGCTCTCGATCGACTACGAAGGTATTCACATCAAGTGGTTCGATCGTTGGCTGAAGGGCAAAGCGAGCGACGTCGAAGCTCCCGTCAGGCTCTTCGTGATGGGAACGAATCAATGGCGCGACGAGAAGCAATGGCCTCCGGCGGGGACTGAGTTCCGTCGCTTCTATCTGCATAGCCGTGGCCGCGCCAACAGCGCCGCCGGAGACGGCACGCTTTCCACCGAAGCGCCGGGCGACGAGCCGCCCGACGCCTACGTCTACAATCCGCTCGATCCTGTGCCCACGATGGGCGGCGGATTGTGCTGCTACGCGGGCGCGCTTCAGGGCGGCGCATGGGATCAGCGCGAGGTCGAGCGGCGCACCGACGTGCTGGTCTATTCGACCGAGCCGCTCGCCGAGGACCTCGAGGTGACCGGGCCGATAACGCTGACACTTTACGCGGCGTCCTCCGCACTGGACACGGATTTCACCGCGAAGCTGGTCGACGTCGGCCCGTGCGGCTTCGCGCGCAACCTGACCGACGGCATAATCCGCGCGCGCTTTCGGGAGTCCTGCTCGCACGAGAAGATGCTCGTACCCGGCGAGGTTGAGTGCTTTACGATCGATCTGTGGTCAACCTCAAATGTCTTCAAGGCGGGCCATCGGATACGCCTGGAGGTGAGTTCGAGCAACTTTCCGCGTTTCGATCGCAACCCGAACACCGGCCATCCCTTGTTTGCCGACGCGGAGGTGCGGCCAGCGATGCAGACCGTGATGCACAGCCGCGGCTATCCGTCGCATCTGACGCTGCCGATCGTGCCGATTCGCCGCTGAGAATCGGGTGGCGGCCGCGCGGGGACGTTTCATCGCGAAAATCCGCATGCGGATTGGCGATGCGCCCGCGCGCGGACTAGGCTTGGAGTGCGTGGCCGCCGGATGGACCGGCGCGACGGCTCATCGCTTCACGATGGCAACGGACGAGCAGGAAATTCTTGACGCGAATCGGGCCTTCTACGACGCCTTCGAAAGCCTCGAAATCGAGCGCATGGAGAAGGTCTGGCTCTCCGAGCCGCGCATCGTCTGCATCCATCCCGGATGGCGCAAGCTTGAAGGATGGGGTCCGGTAATGACCAGTTGGGAGCGCATCTTCGAAAACGTATTCGAGATGAAGTTCGAGCTTGGACCCGCCAACCTGTTCATCGGCAAGGATCTCGCCGTGGTGGTGGTCGAAGAAAACCTGACGCAGCACGGGTACGACGGCAAGGTCAGCACCCAGGTGCTCGCAACCAACGTGTTCGAACGGGTGGGTGGCAAGTGGATGATGGTGCTCCATCATGGCTCGCCCGTGATAGCGCCGGAGGGCTCGGAACCGCAGCTTCAGTAAGCGGCGCGCAACAGGGGAGATGGCGGCGATGCTCAAGCGGGTGGACAGGGTTCAGATCGCGGTGGGCGAGCGTGACGTGGCGGAAAGGGTGCTGGTGGAAATCTTCGGCGCGGAAGTCCTGCGCCGCGACGAGGTCGCGCATCTTGTGGCCTCGCGCACCACGATGCAGGCCGGAACGAGCCTCGTCGAAATCCTCATGCCCGAAGGCGCGGGCCCGGTTGCAGACTTCGTGAACAGGTGGGGCGGCGGGCTTTTCGGCGCGGGTTTTTCGGTTGCCGATCTCGAGCAGGCGGCCGCGTATCTCGGGGAAAACGGGATCCACTTCACGCGCGCAAGCGGACAGCTCTTTCTCGATCGCGCCGCGACATTCGGTCTCAACGCCGTTATCAGCGTGAATCACGAGCGCGCGCCGCTCGGCGCAATCAAGTGGATTTACGAAGTTACCAACGTGGTCGGCGACTGGCGCGCGGCAGCCGACCGCTATGCGAAGATCTTCGCGCTCGATTCGTCGAAGTTCTGCCCGATAACCAGCAAGGATTTCGGTTACACGGGCACGCTCACGCTGTTCGATCCCCCGGCGCGGCTCGACCGGGTCGAAATCGCGCAAATTACCGATTACAACGGGGCGATGGGCCGCTTTCACCAAAAGCGCGGCGACTCGCTCTACATGTTCTTCGTCGAGGCCGACGACGTCGAAGCGCTCGCGAAACGGCTCGACGCGCGCAAGGCGCGATACGCCGCATGGCGTAGCGACGAGGCGGGCCTTGCAGAACTTTTCATCCATCCGAGCGCGTTTCTCGGCGTGCTGGTCGGCGTGAGCCGCACCGAGCAGGCATGGCTATGGTCGGGCGATCCGGAACGCGCCCGCCGCGCCAGCGAGCGACTGGCTCGCCGCAAAGGCTTCGGCTAATCGCGAAGGCGCCGGCGATCGTCGCATCCGGATGAGGATAATGAAAAGGGCCTCTTCGTCGAAGAGGCCCTTTGGGTTTCGAGGTGTGCGCCGCCGTGCGTTACTGGCGGGTGCGCATCGCGCGAATCAGGATCTCCGCGAGCTCCGGACGCGTGTATTCGGGCGGCGGGGCCTGCCCCGCCTGGAGCATCTCGCGCACCTTGGTTCCCGACAGGAGCAAGCGATCCGCCTCGGTGTGCGGACAGGTCTTGTATGAGGCCATCGACTCGCACTTCCTGCAGTAGAACGTGTGCTCGAACGCGAGCGGCGTGATCCCGATTTCCTCGGGCTCGAAGCGCTCGAAAATCTTCTGCGCGTCGTAGGTGCCGTAATAATTGCCGACGCCCGCATGATCGCGCCCCACGATGAAATGGGTGCATCCGTAATTGCGCCGGATGATGGCGTGGAGGACCGCCTCGCGCGGGCCGCCGTAACGCATGTGCGCCGGCATCACGGACAGCATCACGCGGTTCTTCGGATAGTACAGCTCGATCAGCACCCGGTACGTCTCCATCCGAACTGCGGCGGGCACGTCATCGCTCTTGGTCTCGCCGACCAGGGGATGGAGCAGGAGGCCGTCGCAGATCTCGAGAGCGGCCTTCTGGATATACTCGTGCGCGCGATGGGTCGGGTTGCGGGTCTGGAAGGCGACGATCTTGCGCCATCCGCGCTCGCGAAAGGCCGCGCGGGTTTCGCGCGGTTCGAGCCTGTATTCCATGAAGGTGCGGCCGGGAATTTCCTCGAACAGGACGATCCGCCCGCCAACGCACCAGGGCGGCGTTGAGGTGACATTCTTGGCGCCCGGATGTGCGTCCTCGGCGGTGCCGAAGACCTGCTCGGCCTCGCGCACGCGATCAACCTTGTAGATGTCGGAGATTTTCAGGATGGCAAGGCGCGTGCCGTCCGCCCCGGCCAGCGCGACCTCGCCACCCGGCTTGAGCGTGCGCGCGACCTCCTCTTCGACTCCAAGCGTTATCGGAATCGGCCAGGGAACGCCCGAGGCAAGCCGCATCTCGTCGCGGCTGCGAACGTAATCGGCCTCGCCCATGAAGCCCTCAAGGGGCGTGAAGGCGCCCGAGGCGAGCATCTCGAGGTCGGAAAGTTCCCGGGCGCCCAGTGCGATCGGCGTCAGCTTGCGCGCATGGGCTGCGAGCGCGGACCGCTCGCAGGGCGGCGCCTTAAGCTCGTTGAGTTCGCCGCCGCCATGCGCCGTGATCGGGTCGCGATCGTGCGCGCTCATCGTCCGGCACCGTTTCGGGAGATATAGCCGAGGTCTTCGAGTTTGGCGAGAAGCTTGCGCAGACTCTCGTCAACCGATTCGATATGCGATTCGACGACGAGTTCGGGCGAAAGCGGCTCCTCGTAGGGATCGGAGACGCCGGTGAAGTTGGGGATTTCGCCTGCGAGCGCCTTCTTGTAAAGACCCTTGACGTCGCGCTTGACGAGCGTATCGAGGGGGCACTTCACGAAGACCTCGACAAAGCGTTCATGCTGGCGGCGCACCTCGTCACGCACCTCGCGATACGGAGAAATAGCAGCCGAAATCGCGATCACGCCGTTTCGCGCGAGCAGCTTGCAGACGTATCCGATACGCCGGATATTCGTGTCGCGGTCCTCTTTTGAGAATCCGAGTCCCTTGGAGAGGTTGGTCCGCACTTCGTCGCCGTCGAGCACTTCCACGCGATGGCCACGGCGGCGCAATTCCTCGGCGGCCGCGTGCGCCAGAGTCGATTTGCCAGCACCGGACATCCCGGTGAACCATAGGGTAAACCCGTCACTCATCTCTTGAATGGACCCACTCCGGAAATATGCTACTTAGATAGCTCTGTAAGTTACTTAATTTCGGGGCCGGATACAACGATTCTGTCTTCGCCCCCTCTTCACTGAGGGGGCCTTAGAATCGGAGCCCCAGTATCGGCCAGTAGAAGCGTATCGCCAAATTGAGTCCGAGCCATGCGCACAGGATCATGATAGCGCCGGGCAGCAGAAGCTCGCGCTTTCGAAGATAGCCGCTCGAATGCGCCAGAGCGTTTGCGGGTGTCCCGAGCGGCAGGATGAACGTGAGTCCCGCGGGCACGGCGACCGCAAGCGTCAGTGTGCGTGCGTCGAGGCCTAACTGACGTGCCAGGCCGAGTCCCACCGGAACCAGCGCCGCAACTACCGCCGAATGACTTAGCATCTCGCCAAGCCCGATCGCCAGGAGCGAAAGCACGGCAATCATCAGGGATGGCGACTTCATCTGTCCGAGCGTGCGATGCGCCAGGAAGGCGGCTGCTCCGGTATGGTTCAGGGCGCCGCCGAGAGCGATCGCGCCGCCGTACATCAGGATAATTCCCCAGTTAACGTATTCCTCAACCTCCTGCCACGAAAGCAGGTTGAAGACGAACAGCGCGACCACCGCGAAAATCGCGATCCCCGCATACCCGTAAGTGCGGCTGCCGACGATCCAGGCAAGGATCGTTACGCCCAGGATAACGCCAAGCACACGTTCCTCCAGCGTGACGCGGCCCAGCGAAGCGGCCTGCTCGCGCAGCCCTTTCGCGCAGTCGGCCAGGGCGTTGCGTTCGGGCGGAAAATAAACCCGCAACACGACATAACCGGCGGCGAGCAGGAATGCGACCAGTGGAGCGGTCGCAAGCGACCACTCGGTGAACGAGATGGTCCTGCCGGTGGCTTCGGACAGTATTCCGAGCGCGAGCGGAGCGCGCGCGCCGCCGAGCAGGGTCGCGATACCGCCGATGTTCACCCCCCACGCCATCGCAAGGAACAGCGCTGTCGCAAGCCGCGAACGCCCCGGCCCAAGATCCATCTGCGCAACGATATCGAGCACGATTGGAAACAGCATCGCGGCAACCGCATGCTCCGGGATTACGAACGACATGAAAGCGCCGAGCAGATAAACGCTTGGCACGAGCGAACCCGCCGTCGCGGCGAACCGCGCGAATACAGAAAGGGCAATCCTGCGGCCGAGACCGCGATGGTTTACTGCGGCGGCCAGCATGAACGCCGCGAGGATGAAAAACACGGCTTCGTTGCCGAACAGCGCGTACGCTTCGCGCGCCGGCATCACGCCCGACGCCCCGAGCAGCGCGATTACGAGCAGGCTCGTGACCATCAGCGGCAGAGCGCCACTGATCCAGTAGGTGACGGCCAGTGCGAAGACCGCGAGCGCGCGCTCGGCAACCGGGGTCAGTCCCGACGGCGGCGCCGCGCGCACCAGCGCGGCGAAGGCAAGCGCGCCGAGTACCAGGATGAAGGGGCGGACGCTGCGCGAGAGCAGCACGACCGCCAGCGGGCGCGTATCGACGACGATTCCCTCGAACTCGTGTCCGAGGCGTCCGGCTGGAGTCTTTCGCGGGTCGCTCACAGGCGCGAGGAATCGAACGATGCGCGCACTCGCCTTACCCGCAGCCGGCGACGAAGCCGGGCCAGCGAGCGCGTCGCAAGCGCGCCCAGGCGGTTTCGCGAAATTTGATTGAGAAGCACCGGAAGCTGCGGCGCGTCCGAGACGAAGTAGCGCGCTTCGAGCGGAGTGAGCGCGGTCGAAAGGTCGCGCGCCCATGACATGTTGATTCCGTTGCGAAGAGTTTCCTCGAACAGCGCGGTCGCGACCTGCGCCATCGCCGCCGCCGGCCAGCTATCGCACGGGCTTGCCTGCGGCAAGGACAGCAGTGGTACGACCTTGGCCGCGGCAAGTTCGGCGATCGTTTGCATAGTCTGCTCGGGCGAGTCGAGGCCCATGGCCAGTTCCGACCAGACCGCACCGCTTGGAAAGATCGCCGCCGCGTGGCGGAGCGCGTCCAGGTAACGGTGCCGCCCGATGAAGCGCGCGCGTCCCGGGAACGAGCGTTCGAGCGCGTCCGCGCCCGCCGCTTCAAGGCTGTAGCAAACCACGTCGAATCCCATCGCGTACGACGCGTCAATCGCGCGCAGCATGGCCGGCGGGTGCATCGTTACGCCGATCCGCGCGTCGAAATAGCGGCGGACGGCCTCGACATACGGGCCAAGCCGTGACACGCCCGCGTCGTCGCCCGGCACGTAGCCGAGATTGAAATGGACGAACTCGGCCACGCCCTCGTCGAACGCGGCGCCAAGCGCCTCGACCACTTCGTCGACAGGCCACCATTGTCCGCCCGCCTGGGTCAGCTCCCGGCCAAGGCATAGTGAGCACGTGCGGCCGACGTCCGAAAGGCCGCATCCGCCGTCGAGCGCCACGAGAGCGTAAAGGCCGCGGATTTGCGCGAGCGAGCCGAGCAATTCGCGGCGCGGGTTTTTCCGCGTGACAAACTCGGCCTGAGCCGCGACGCGAACCGGATATTCCCCTTCGCCATCGCGAACCATCGCCTCTTCGTTGCCGAAAAGGACAAGCGGTGAGCTGGATTCGATCCGGACCCGGACCCACGATTCGTCTGGCAGGACGAGTTCGAGCGGGGCGGCTCGAGCGAGCGAGGCGTCGCCGACGCTCACACCGAGCTTCGCAAGGCGAAGCTTCAGCATCGCGAAATTTTCAGCCGCTTCGCCCGCCGTCTGCATCGTTGAACAAATCCCTGGCCGGAAGGCCGTCGGGCGCGCCCGGCAGATTCAGGTGGACCGCCAGGGCGGCGGGAGACGCGAAGATTTGGTTTGCGCCCGCGGAAACCAGGAGGTCGCGCGAGCCGGGCTTGGCGGCGATTCCATAGAAACTGACGCCGGTCGCGCGAGCGGCCTGGAAATCCGCGATACTGTCACCGACGAAAGCCGCTTCCCGCGGTCTTACGCCGCATTTTCGAAGCGCAAGGCGCACCATCTCGGGCGACGGTTTAAGCCCGAGCAGGCTGTCGCGCCCCACGATTGCGCTGACGACGGCGCCGAGCCTGTGGCGCGTGAGCCATCGCCGGATGGTGCGCGAGGAGTTGGAGCTGACGATTGCGATTTTCGCACCGCTTCGGGCAACTGCGCGAAGCAGTTCGATTGCGCCTTCGAGGGCCTGGGCGCGCTCGACGCCGGCCAGTTCATGTCTCTCGATTATCCGGGACGCGCTTTTCAGCGTGGAAACGGGGCGGCGAAGCGCCTCGCTGCTGGCGGTCCGGCGGCGTCCGTTTCGCCTCTCGGCGAGCATCCACGTACGGGTTGCGTCGTAAAGCAGAAGATTCCCCTTTGGGAATCGTTCGAACAATTCGTCCGCGACGCCCGCCGCGCGAAGCACCGGTTCGAGTTCCCGTCTGCTCGCCGCCCAATCGACTTCGGGCTCGAGCCTGGCGAGCGTATTGTCGAAGTCGAAAACCCACAGCAGCTTTCGCACGCGCGGCGCACGCTTTGGACTTTGGCTAGTCGCCGAGCTCGCGGGCAAGCGCCGCCTTTTGGCTTTCGAGGGCATCGGCGAGGCTACTTCGCTTCGCCGCAAAAGGTGCATCGCACGCCCGAAGACGAAGCTGGGGGCCGCGAAGCGCTTGCGTAGCCGTCGAATTCGATTATCGCGGCTGGCGTGGCCGGTTCGTACCCCGCGAGCAGCTTGAGCGCCTCGACGCACGCCGCCATCGTGAAGAACCCGGGATTCTCGACGGGCACGGCCGTCGGCCCGAGCATCCCCTGTGCGGCGCATCGCAGGCACGGCGGCGGCGAGGGCAATATCGCGATGCGCGCGGGGTTGTCGAGTCTGACCGTCACGCTCGGCCCGCACAGCACGCGATCGGGAAGCGAGCGTAGGGTCTCGACGGCGCAGCTGCCACTGACGATTCCAAAAAGCAAATCGCTCTCGATGCGGGCGCTGGGCGAAAAGGCATTGACCTGCGCGTCAGGGTTCAAATCGCGCATCGAGGCAATCAGCCGGGCGAAGTCCGGGCGTTCTCCGGCAACCGCAAGATGGATGGTTCCGACCCCGGCTCCGACCAGGTAGGCGAGCGGGATGGTTATCGTTTCGAGCGTTCCGGCGAGAACCAGGCGAGCGGCGAGCAGGCGTTCCTGCGCACGGCCACCCATCCGGGGAACGATAATCTGGCGGCTGTACCGCTCGATCTGACCATCGCCAAGCGTCATCGGAGAATTGAAAACAAGCCCTGCGCCGCGCCACGCGCAAGCCGGCTACTCGATCACGTTTTTCTCGATCGGCTCGACCGTAACCCCGCTCTGCCTGAGCCACTGGATCGCGCGCTCGATCTGGTCGGCGGTGCCTTCGAACTCGACCGCGACCAGTCCCATGTCCTCCGAGACGCTGGCGCCGCGGATGCTGAAGACAAGGTCGAACTTCTTTACCAGATGGTAAAGAATCGGCTCCTTGATCAGGTGGCGAGGATAGCTCAGGTAGTAACGCTCGTAGATGCGTTCCATTTGCCGACGATTCTCTGAAGACGTTCCCGCCGCCATTGCTGCCATCCGATCCAAAGATTGGTGGAAAGGTACTTGTCGCCGAAATCCGGAAATACGGTTACGACGCATCCTTCCTTGAGCGTGCGCGCGACTCTGAGCGCCGCCACCATCGCGGCGCCCGCGGATTGCCCGACCAGCACGCCCTCGACCTGGCCGAGAGCGTAGACCATCTCGTACGCGTCTTCGGTGCTAACCTGCATTTTCGCGTCGAGCAATTCCTCGTGGTAGATGCCCGGGACAATTGACGAGGCCATGTGTTTAAGCCCCTCGAGCCCGTGCATCGGATCGTCGGGCTCGACCGCGATCAGTTTGACGCCGGGGTTGCGCGACTTGAGATAGCGGCCGGTACCCATGATCGTTCCGCCGGTGCCGATTCCCGCAACGAAGTGGGTTATCCGGCCCGAGGTCTGGCGCCAGATTTCCGGGCCGGTGGTCTCGAAATGGGCGAGCGAGTTGGCCTCGTTGTTGTACTGGTCGGGCTTGAAATAGCGCTCGGGGTTTTCCTCGATAATCCTGCGGCAGACCCGTATGGCGCCGTCCGAGCCCTCCATCGGGTCGGAGAAGATCGGTTTGGCGCCGAACGCCTCGATGATCTTCTTGCGCTCGCGGCTTACGTTGGAAGCCATCACCAGTTCCACCGGGTAGCCCAGCACTGCGCCGACCATCGCCAGCGCGATCCCGGTGTTGCCCGAGGTGGAATCAATAATCACCTTGCCGGGGCGGAGCTCGCCGCTTTGGATTCCGACTTCGACCATCTTGCGTGCGGGCCGATCCTTGACCGAGCCGCCCGGGTTGAAGCCCTCGAGCTTGGCGAACACGCGCACGCCCGGACGCAGCATCCCCGCCGTGACCTTGCGCACCTCGAGCATCGGCGTATTGCCGATCAACTCGAGCACGCTCAGCGCGCGCTGGACGGGGACGACCTCCGGCTTAATTTCCGCCGGCGATCGCGGGGACGATTGAGATATCGTCGCCATCCTTTACCTGCGAATTGAGCTGGTCGAGGAAGCGGATATCGTCGCCGTTCAGATAGATGTTGACGAACCGGCGGAGCTCGCCTTTGTCGTCAAGCAACCGCTCCTTCAAACCAGGATGTCGTCGTTCGAGGTCTTCGATCACCGAGCGAACCGACTCGCCCTGAGCCGCGACCTCATCCTGTCCGCCGGTGAAACGCCGAAGCGGAGTTGGTACCCTAACCCGTACCTGCATGCCTTGGGATTACCTCCTGAGCCTGATTCTGATGCTTATGCCCGCCGGAAGCGGCAGACAAGCATCGGTTTTTCACGCCGCGCCCGCGACCGGGCGCTTGCCGTTCTGCAGGCGCTCGAAGAGCGCGTCGAAGTCCTTGAGCCGCGCGTCGATAACCAGCGGCTGCTCAAGCGCTCCGGCGACGGCTTCCAGCGTTTTGTAACCGTTGCCGGTGACCGACACAACCACGCTTTCGTCGCGCTTGATGCGGCCCTGGTTGATGAGCTTGATCGCGACGGCGAGCGTGGTGCCGCCGGCCGGCTCGGCGAAGATTCCCTCGGTGCGGGCGAGCAGCTTTATCGCGTCGATAATCTCCTCGTCGGTCGCTACGTCGCCCCATCCGCCCGATTCGCGCACCGCTTTTAGGACGTAAAAGCCGTCGGCAGGGTTTCCGATCGCGATCGATTTCGCAATCGTATTCGGCTTGACCGGGGTGATAAGGTCGGTGCCCTTGTGCAGTGCGTGAATGACCGGCGCCGAGCCCGCGGCCTGCGCGCAGTGGACTTTCACGCGGCCGTCCTCGATAAGCCCGACTTCCTTGAATTCCTTGAATGCCTTGGCGACCTTGGGCAGAATCGTGCCGCCCGCCGTCGGGAGCACGATATTGTCCGGCAGACGCCATCCGAGCTGCTCGGCGACCTCGAAGCCGAAGGTCTTGGCGCCCTCGGTATAATAGGGCCGCAGGTTGATATTGACGAAAGCCCATCCGTACTTGTCGGCGATCTCGCTGCAGAGGCGGTTGACGTCGTCGTAGTTGCCGCGAATCGTGATCACCTGCGCGCCGTAAATCGTCGAGCCGACGATCTTTCCCGATTCCACACCCTCGGGCATGAAGATGTAGCATCGAAGCCGCGCGCGGGCCGCGTGCGCCGCGACCGCGGTTGCGAGATTTCCCGTCGAGGCGCACGAGACGGTCGTGAAACCAAACTCGCGGGCCTTGGTGATGGCGACCGAAACCACCCGGTCCTTGTAGGAGAGCGTGGGATGGTTGACGGTGTCGTCCTTGATATAAAGGTTCCTGACCCCGAGTTCCTCGCCCAGGCGGCGCGCCGCGAGCAGCGGGGTGAAACCGGAGAACGGTCCTGCTTCGGGTTCGCCCTCGACCGGAAGAAGCTCGCGGTAGCGCCACAGGTTGCTCGATCGCGCTCGGATAGCCTCGCGCGAGACGGCGGCCCGGATCCGTTCGTAGTCGTAAATGACCTCGAGCGGACCGAAGCAGGTCTCACATACATGAAGCGGCTTAACCGGATAGTCCTGGCCGCACTCGCGGCATTTGAGGCTGGTAACGTAGCTCATTTATTTCCTCTAGTTGCGCGCTGGAGCGTCGCCCCATCCAATCGAAGCGCGCGCGGTGCAGGCGCATCCGCGGCGCGGGCTGATTCGCGTCACTCGCACGCGCGGCGCGCCGGTTGCGTCGTAAGTAAGAATTCCTCCAGCAAGTACGGGTTCCAGACCGAGCACGAACCGGCGCGCCTCGTCCGCCTGAAGCAGGCCGATAAGCCCGGCCACTGGGCCGATTATTCCGGCCTCGCGGCAGCTTGCGATTTCTCCCGGCTCGGGCGGCCCTTCGAACACGCATCGAAGGCACGCGGTCCGTCCCGGGATAACCGTCATCGCCTGCCCGCCCATTGCGAGCACGCCGCCGTAAACGAAGGCGCGTCCGGCGCGGACACATGCGTCGTTGATCAGGAACTTGGCCGCGGGGTCATCGGTTGCGTCGATAACGAAGTCGTAGCGCGCGACGATCTCCCGCGCGTTCGATTCGTCGAGCGCTGCGACGATCGGCTCGGCCGATACACCCGGGTTGAGTTCGACGAGCTTGCGCGCCGCAGCTCCGGCCTTTGGCGTTCCGATATCGGAAACTCCGTAAATTATCTGGCGGTGGAGGTTCGAGAGCTCGATCGGATCGGGATCGATAAGGCCGACGGTGGCCAGGCCCATGCGCGCGAGCGAAAGCGCGGCTGGCACTCCAAGGCCGCCCGCTCCGACTATCAGCACCCGGCCGTCGATCACTTGATTCTCTCTTTGTTCCAAGCCTTCGAGAGCTTTGGCGCGGGCAGCCCGACCCTGCGCCCGGTTGCGGGCAGCCGCCGAGAGGACCGGTTTGCGAGATAAAAGCGAGGGTTAGGAACTCTCGCCCTATCTTTCAAGGGTTGCAAAACCCTTGCAGGAGTTAGCACCAGCACCCGTTGCCGGGCCGGTTGCTGCGGCATCTTAGGGCCAGTCCCTCCGCCGCTCTCGATAAGGCAACGCTACTGTCGCATAAGCAATATACAAGCGCTGCGCGCCTGTCAATCGACAGACCAAGCGGTCAGGCCGGGCGCGGGGGCGAACCTTCGATTTGCCCAGGACGGCGCACGGTCGCAATCTGCGCGGCTGGCGAACGGTTCGAACATGATCCGCACGCGCGCCTGGCAATGAATGACGGTTCGTTAGTGCGCGATGTACCCGGCGTGAAGCAGGTATTCGGCGAGCAACACCGCCCCGCGTCCCGCGCCCATCTCGCTGTTGTGGCTGACGAGCAGATACTTCCACCCGTTCGGCATCACTTCGTCAGCCCGAATCCGGCCGACCGAAGTCGTCATCCCGCGCTCGAGGTCACGGTCGAGCCGCGGCTGCGGACGGGTCGGATCGCGATGCACGGTTATCATGTGGCGCGGCGAGTTGGGCAGCCCGAGCGCAGTGAAATCGCGCCCGAAGCCTTCGAATGCGCGGATAACCTCGAACTCGGAGGCGGCGCGCTTGAGCGAAACGGTCACGGACTCGGTGTGCGCTTCCAGCACGCCGGCGCGCGTGCAGGTGGCGCTGATACGGAGCGGAGCGACGGCGATCGAGCCTTCGACGAGACGGCCGAGAATCTTCGGCGTTTCGATTTTCACCCGGTCTTCCTCGCGCGCGATATACGGGATGATGTTTTCCAGGATGTCGAGCGCCGGGAGGTCGCGTCCCGCCCCCGATATCCCCTGCATCGTGGTGACGATCGCCGACTCGACGCCGAAAGCCTCATCCAGCGCCTTGAGCGTGATCGCAAGGCCAATCGCTGTGCAGTTGGGAGTGGTCGCGATATAGCCTTTCCATCCGCGCCGGCGGCGCTGCTCGTGGATAAGCGCGAGATGTTCGACGTTGACGCCCGGAATCACCAGGGGAACGTCGGGCTCCATGCGATGGGGCCGGGCGGTGCTCACGGTCGCAACCCGCTCTGCGTATATCGGCTCGAGTTCGCGCGCAGCTTCCGATTCGACTGCGGCGAAGACCACGCCGATCCCTTCGAGCCTGAGCGACTTCGCGTCCTGGAGCTTGAGTTCCAGCGCCTCGGCGGGGGGCTCGTATCCCGCGACGTACCATCGACGGATTCCGCTTGCGGGATCGGTAATCGCATCGCGGTAAGTCTTGCCCGCCGAACGCTCGGAGGCGGCAAGCGCGGCGATTTCGAAGTCAGGATGGTTATCCAGTGCGGCCAGCACCTTCTGGCCGGCGATTCCGGTCGCACCGACGACGGCTGCCTTTATCTTCATTGCTGCAAAAACGGGATGCTCGCGCGCGGCCTATTTCCGGGCCACTATCGCCTGGAACGGCGCGGGTCCGGGAACGGCTTTCAGTTCGATATCACGATAGCCCGCCGGCTTCAGCATCCTTTCGTACTCGGAAAGCGTATAGGTGTCGCCTTCCCGGGTCCAGATAAGCATCGTGAGCGCGAACACCAGTGCGAACCGTTCGTGCTCGCGGTTTTCGTCCGGCACCGCATCAACGATGATGAGTCGTCCGCCGGACGCGGTCGCGGCGTGAAGGCGGCGGCTCAGTTCCGTGTTCCGCTCGATACCGAAGTGATGGTAGATGTTGACTGCGAGCACGAGATCGTAGCCGGTTCCGAGGTCGTCCTTGAAAATATCGCCCGGGCGGAACTCAACTCGCTCCGCAAGTCCCATCTGCTTCGCAGTCGGCTCGGCGAGCCTCAGCACGTTCGGCCAATCGACCGATACCAGCCGCGCGCCGGGAAAACGCTTGAGCGCGCTGAAACCGTACATCCCGGAACCCGCCGCGATATCGAGAATCCGCGCCGGTTCGCCTGCGCCAAACAGCGAGGCCGCCAGTTCCGCGACCGCCGGCCCGCCCATCGTGGCCATTTGCTTTGAGCGGCGTGAGAATTCTTCCCAGAACGGATGCTCTGGGGCCTCGGCTCCCTGGTCGAGCAGCGAATGGCCGGCGCGGACTACATCGGCAAGGCGGCCGGCCTCGTTCCACATGAGCGGGTTGCACATGATTCCCGCCATCGCGCCAAAATATGCCGGCGAGCCCTTGACCAGCATCGCCTGGCTTGCGGGCGGCAGGCTGTAATGGCCGCCGGACTTGGTGAGCGCGCCGAAGGCCACGAGTGCGTCGCACAGGATTCTCATCGCGCGCTCGGGAACCTTCTTGACGGCGGCAAGCTTTTCGGCGGTATCCGCTCCGTGGGCGATATGGGTGAAGAGCTCAAGATCCAGGCCCGCTTTGAGCGCGGCGCTGCCCATGAAGCCCTGGAGCAAACCCATGAGCTGCTGCGGTGACTCGAATCCATGCTGCTCAGCCATCGTGATGCCGTCCTTTGAGCGAGGTCGGTCTATTGCGTATCACACGCGCGCGGGGTCGGGCTTACGCGGCTCTTGAAAGCCAGTCCTCGACGATATCGAACAGCTCCTCGGCCGCCTCGACCAGGCCATGGCCGGCGCCGGGAATGAGTTTCAGCGTCCTGGGCTCGCGCGCGCGTTCGTAAAGAGCCTCGGAACTCTGATGCGCAAGGACGCTGTCGGCGGTGCCGTGGATCAGGAGCAGCGGCCTGGGCGCGAGCTCACCGACCACGTGCGCGCCGCCGAGTTGGCTCGAGATAGCGACGACGCTGGTGATGAACGGGGTCAGGGTGCCCGCGTTGATCGCGACCGCGCCGCCGAAGGAGTGGCCGATTATCACGGCCGAGGCGTGGCCCGTGCCCTTCAGAAACGAGACCGCCGCCATCGCGTCAAGCACGCACTCGCCGAACTCGTTCGGGGCGCGGTAACCGACCCGCAGCACGCTGATGCCGCGCCGGCGCGGCATCTCCAGCCCGAGCCGCGGATAGAGCGACGCCGGACCGTCGAATCCGCCGAGCGCACCGCTTACGCAGATGACCGCGCGGCCCGGCTCGGCGGCGGGATGCAGGATCGTCGGGAGCGGCCCGCGCGTGGTCCGCAGCGTAATCCATTCGGCGCCTGCGACCTGCGCACCCCTGTCGAGGCCGGTGATCCTGAGGCTCAGTCCCGCGTCCATGGGGGCTCGTCGAACATAGCCGATTTTGCGAAAAGACCGCGAACCGAGGCGGCAAGCCGCAAGCCGCGGCTCAGCGCGACATCGGCAGGCTCTCGGCCATGTAGTTGACGTGAATCTGCCGTTCCTTGAAGTACCAGCGCCCGCCTTCCTTGACCAGCTTGTCGAGATAATAGCCAGAGACGGAGTAGGGCTTGCCGCTCGCCTTGTTGACGGCGTCGGCGATCAGGTAGCACTGCGAGGTCGCCTCGTTGCCCGACACCTCGATTACCGGATTGGTGACGCAGTGGCGCAAATAGTCGACGCTTGCGCGTTGATTGCGATGGTAGACTGTGAACCAGTTGCGAATCGCGGCGCGTCCCCTGGCCGGAGGTTCTCCCGAGTATATGGGCATCAGGGTTGCGTCTTCGTGGAACAACGCGGCCACGTCGTCAGCGGTGCCCTTGTCGACCGCGAAACAGTAGCGATAGAGTACCTGCTGGATGGCGACAATGTCGTCGGTCATGGCTGTTATCTCCTGCTCTGTCTGTGCCCGTTTCTGGGCTCGAAGGGCCGATACCACTCCGGAAGCTGTCGAGAGGTTTGTGCAGCCGGGCGGGCAATCGGCGCGGTATAGCTGCCTAACGCTTCGATCTCAGCCTGGGGTATAGATCAGAGATTCTTCGCGCCGCAAGGAGCGCACAGCACAATCGCCTGCGCGCGCGCGACCTCGGCCCCCGCGATGCGGGGGCGGTCTCAGCGTGGTTCGAGCCAGCTGGGATCGAATTCTTCATGCGGCTCGCCGAGCATCCGGAGCCCATAGCGCACCATCCCGATAAGCCGCTCGATACGCTCGAGTAACTCGGGCCTGTCAGCCTGCGGTGCGGTCGCGAGTTCGCGGATCGCGGCGCGCAGGTTGGCCTTCATGATCGCGACGGCGCGTTCGAGGCTTTCGCGTTCGCTCGCGCGCTCGCGGCGCTGGCGAATCTCGCGAAGGACTTCCCGAATCGAGATCACTTCTCCCATGGCTCAGGCACTCAAAATGCGTGCGGACTGGAAACAACTTTAGCAAGCGTACGAGGCTGCAACAGAGGGGGAGAGGGGATCGGCTTAGCGTCGGCAAAAAAGGATCGGCGGCTGCCCGAGCCGCCGATCCTGCTCTATAGGCGAATTTCTAGTTCTTTTTCAGGTCGCCACTCATGGTGAAGGTGATGCTGCTGCCGCTCGAAAAGGACTGCCCGGAGATCGCGCCGGAGCCGCTGGCGTTGGGGAACATGCTTGGGATGCTCTGCGCGGCCAGTACGGGGTTGATTACGGAATAGGATCCGCTGAAAGTGCCGGGCGCAACTCCAGCACCTGGGCATTCATAGCCGCCCACGCTGAACAACAGAATCGGAAGCTTGGTCTTCGCCTGCATCAGGCCGACGCCGGTCGTCGCGTAGCAGGTTATGGCGCCACCGGGTGACGGAACCATGATGAACGAGCCGGGAGTTTCGCTCGTGTCCACGACCAAATCGAGCGTTATGATGCCGGCGCCAACGCCGCTTCCCTTCATCGCTCCTTTGTATTCGGTGCAGGTGCAGTCAGTTCCGTCCTGCGACTGACCGTTTGAACACACGAACGTGGTGGCGGGCGAGCTGCCGGTCAGCGAGCACGCAGAACCCGTCGAACTCCCGCTGCCGATCCCCGTGAATGCGCTAATTCCCACAATCGACGAGGATGCCGCATTTGCAATCGCCCCCGACGCGACTGCAAGGGTTGCACAGATTACCGATAACAATAAGACCTTTACCGGCTTCATTAGAATCAATGCCCCTTCGAAAGTCAGTTTTCCTTGCACCCAGTGCGAGGATTGGGACAGCTTGTAGTTGTTAAAGATAAGCCTGTCAAACGTCCCGAATGGCGCAATTGGCCGCCCTAGCTCAAGGCTGCAAAAAAGAGACCGCAGAAGCCCAAACTCTCGCCTTCACGCCCAGAAAATCTATTTGAGCTTGCGGCCGCTTCGGCGCTTGGAGAGCAGCGTTTCGTAGCCGCCCTCGGCAGCCCATCGAGCCTGGCTGGCAATACCGCTCAGGATGTCCACTTCACGCGCGGTAAGCCCGCTTCGTCCAAAGATGGCGCGCAGCGCGAACATGATGTGTTCGGGATTGTTCTCGGGCAGAAACCCGATCGCCAAAAGCGCGTCCTTCATCCGCTCGAGCATCGCGTCGACGTCAGCGACCGGGGCGAGCTCCAGCGCGGCGCTCGGCGCAATTGCGCTCTCGCCCATCGCCATCATCAATTCGTACGCGACCAGAAGCACGGCCTGGGACAGGTTGAGCGACGGGTAATCGGGTCCGGTTTGAATTGTCACCAGCTGCTGGCAGAGCTTGATTTCGCGGTTGGTAAGGCCGGTGTCCTCGGGTCCGAAGACAAGGGCGATTCGATTCGTGGCCGAGAGCGCGAGCAGTTCGCCAGCGCTCTGGCGAAGTGGGCGCACCGACGCTCGATAGAGACCTTGGCGGCAGGTCGTGCCCACGCTGAGCGTGCAGCCTTCGAGCGCCTGCGAAAGGCTCGCAAACACCCGCGCACGTTCGAGCACCTCGCGTCCATGCACCGCCATCGCGAGCGCCTCACGCGCGGCAGGAGACGCCTCGGGCGCGACCAGGCGCAGATCGTCGAAGCCCATGTTGGCCAGTGCGCGCGCGGCGGAGCCGATATTGCCGGGGGATTTGGGTCGCACCAGAACGAAGGAGAATCGGTCGGCCGCTGACATTTTCGGAGCACGTTTCTTTTCCATCGTGGCGCGGCAATATAAATACCGAATCATGCAGGTCGAAGGCGACGCGGAGCTCACTTCATGAAGATAGTCTCATTCGGCGATGTCCATATGGCGACGCGCAATCTCGCCCGCATGGGCGAGGTGCTCGCCGATACCGATCTGATAATCGTTTCCGGCGATCTGACCAACTTCGGCGGCGTGGACGACGCGCGCAAGGTTGTCGACGAGGTGCGTCGCGCGTGTCCCCGGGTCCTCGCCCTTGCGGGAAATCTCGATCAGCCGGAAGTCTTTCCCTGGCTCGAAGAGGAGGGAATCTCGCTGCACGGCCGGGGTATCGTGCTCGATGGCGTCGGGATCTTCGGATGCGGCGGGTCGAACGTCACGCCGTTTCGGACCCCGAGCGAGTTCACCGAAGAGGAAATCGCCGAGACGCTCAGGCGCGGATACGAGCAGGTCCGCGCAGTGCGTCCGCTGCTGATGGTCTGCCATACACCGCCCTACGACACGAAGTGCGACCGCCTCATGAGCGGAAAGCCGGTCGGCTCTCCCGCTGCGCGCAAGTTTATCGAGGAGGTCAAGCCCGACGTGTGCATCTCGGGCCATATCCATGAATCGGCCGCAACCGACAGGATCGGGCCGACCGTCGTGCTCAACGCCGGTCCGTTCAAGGGCGGCGGTTATATCGTGGTCGAGGCGAAAGACGGCTGGCTCGACGCGCGCCTGGAGTTTCTTTAATGTTCCAGGTCTTTCGCGCGCCGGCCAGTCGCTCGGAGTCTACGCGGGCAAGATTATAAACGGCTGGCCGTTAATCCTGAGAAACGTCTTCAGGCTGTTAAGGCGCTTCAGTTCGATCGGATAGAATTGGCAGCGATCGGCGCCGGCGGTGTGTGCATATCGACGCGGGCCGCAAAAAGGTTTTTCGAGGTCTTCTCCGGCCATCTCCCGCAGGAGGGAAGCGTCGCCGCGCCGGAGGACCGGGAATCCCGCAGGAAAGGGGAAGTGCTGGAAGCAATGCTTGAAGGCGTGCACATGAGGTTCGACCACGTGTCGCTCGCGGTCCGTTCCATCGACCGCGCGTATGACTTTTTCAAGACCTATTTCCCGATACAGCTTCGGAACGAAAAACGCGCCGAGGAACAGGTCAGCGGAAGCTTCCACTGGCAGGACTTCTGGCTTGGCGGATTCGCAATCGAGATGATCGAGGATCCGCCCGGGCGTCCCGGCTTCGTTTCCAGATTCATCGAGCGGCGCGGCGAAGGGATGCATCATCTGTCGGTCGAGGTTGACAACCTCGACGCGCTGGTTGCCGCGCTCAAGCAGGACGGCGTGCGGGTGGTTGACGAGCAGTCCTTTCCCGACGGCTCCCGCACTGCCTTCATCTCGCCCCGTTCATCCTTCGGCGTGCTTATCCAGTTCTGGGAGCACTCGGACAGCACCAAACCCGCGCCGCCCGCCGAGCGGCTCGCGCGTTTCGATCACGTCTCCATAGCGGTCAAGGACATCAACCGCGCGATGGAATTTTTCGCACGCCACTTTGCGGCAAAAGTCGTCCGCGAGCCGCACCTGAGCAACAGCGAGGGCAACTTCATCATCGGCCAGATGGAAGCCGCGGGCTTCAAGCTTGAATTCCTGCAAAGTCCGGGGCCCGGCACCCGCAACGACTTCGTGGCCAGATTCATCGAACGCTACGGCGAAGGGATGCATCACATCTCACTCGACCTTGCGCGCTTCGACGAGGCGCTCGCGAAACTCAGGGCTGGCGGCGTCAGGGTCGTCGACGAGAAGCGCAACTTCCGCGGCGAGCGCCAGTTCTTCATATCGCCGAGCTCGGCCTTCGGCGTACTTATCCAGGTGTGGGACGGGCTCGACGAATAATGACTGTTGGCGGTTGGCCGGGATGTTAAGGGCGATATTCTTTGACGCGGCCGGCACCCTGTTCGACGCACGCGAACCGGTCGGCCATACTTACGCGCGAATCGCGCGCAAACACGGCCTTGATGCCACGGATGAAGCCGTCACCGAGGGTTTCCGGCGCGCGTTCGCTTCCTCGGGCGGACTCGCCTTCGGTCCGGGACGCGAGGCCGCCGAGTTGAGGCGGCTCGAGCGGGGATGGTGGCGGGAAGTGGTCAAACAGAGTTTCATCGGTCTGGGCGAATTCGACGACTTTGATGCATTTTTCGACGAGCTGTTCGCCTACTTCGCCGAGCCGGCGCATTGGGAGCCGATTCCTGAAGCGCCGCACGTGCTGTCGCGTCTAAGGCATAGCGGACTCAAGCTCGGGGTAATCTCGAACTTCGACTATCGCCTGTACCGGATCCTGGAAGGCCTGGGGCTCGACTCTTACTTCGACACGATAACGATCTCCTCTGAGGCTGGTTTTGCGAAGCCGGCGGGCGAGGTGTTCGCGCTCGCGATGGAGCGCCTGGGCGTTGAGGGCTCGGAGGCGGCACACGTGGGCGATTCCGAGCACATGGATTTCGCCGGTGCGCGAAAGGCCGGGATGGCGGCGGTGTTGATCCAGCCCGCGACGGGGCCGCTCCAGGTGGACGGGCGCGAGGGCCGGATTCCCTCACTTGCGTCCATTATCGATGTTGTGCAAGTACTCCGGTCTGCCTGACATTAGCTTGGGGAATCTTTTACGGGGCGGTGGGGCTCCGCGAAAGAAAAAGCTGCTTAGGGGTTTACAACGCAATGATGCCAGCTGCCAATCGGCACCGTCCGTTTGTCGTCCTGCTTTTCCTTGTCAGTATCGCGTTCCTTGGGGGTACCGCCCGGGCTCAAAGTCTCGCCCAGCTGAACCGCGAGCTTGATTCGATCCAGCCGCAGATGAGTGCGGCGATGTCGAACATGTCTACCGCGAGCGAGGTGACCAGCCGCCTCGACGCCGCCGAAGCGGCGTTCGCCAAGATCGCGGCCGAGGGCAAGGCGAACCGCGACCAAATAGCCGCCACTTACCAGCGGCTCGATGACATGCTCGGCAGCATCTACACCACTTACAAGCAGAAGAAGAGCGATTGTATCTCGAAGATAGACGCCGGCGGCCAGTGCGATTACAACACACCCGAGGAGATCGAGCTTCGCGCGCTGTATCCGCTTTCGTGGCTTCGCTTCCAGGGCGCAACCAGCCTGTACAGCACCGATTCCGCAAAGGCCAAAAAGCTGCTGAACGAGGCAATCAACGGATTTACCGAAAGCACGCTCGTGATTGTCGATCCCAACCTGATACGCGAAAACCTGCTCGGCCGCGCCTTCTGCGAGCGCGAACTCGGGAAATACGACAAGACCCAGTACAAGAACGCGATCGCCGACTTCAACCAGATTATCAAGGCGGGACCGAGTACGCCCCAGTATCGTGCGGCGCAGCAGGGACTCGCGACGACTTATGCCGCGATGGGCGAAATGGACAAGGCCGCTCAGCTCACCAGCCAACTGGCGGCCGGTGCGAGCGGCGGACAGAAGTCCGGGATGCAGATGTTCAGGCTGCAGAGCCTGTTCAAGGCCGAAGCGGCAGCCAACAACGCCGCCAAGAAAGCCCAGTATCGCAGCGAGGCGGTTTCGCTGATGAAGTCGATGGAGGGCAACAAGGAGAGCTGGGGTGTGGCGATCGCCGCGGTCAAGCAGTACGTGCACGACCCGGTCGCGGAATTCGGCCACTCCTCGGATCCGTTCGAGATGTGGCTGCTGGCCAACGTGCTTTACAGCAAGAAGGACGCGCTTGGGGCGGCGAAATACTATCTCGCCGCGGCCCGGACCGGGAAGTATCCGCAGGGTTACAAGTACGCCGCCGATATCTACTACAACAACAAGCGCCTCGACCTGTTCTCGCAGATCATCAACGAGATGGCGGCACATCCGGGCAGTCCTGACGCGCAGTGGGCTTCCTATGAACGCTACAAGCTGCCGCGCATGCAATGGGAAGAAAGCGGGATGAAGAATCCCAAGCTCGAGAGCCAGTGGGTTGCGGCCGCCCAGGACTATATCAAGCGCTATCCCAAGGGCACTTACGCCGATGAGATCAACTTCCGCCTCGGCGAGCGTCTCCAGTACCAGAAGAAGTACGCCGAGGCCGCCAATTACTACAAGAAAGTAACCGGCAATTCCGACTGGAGCTTCGGCGCGAAGTTCAACCAGGCGACCTGCGACTATATGGCGCTGCTCGAGGCCAGCAAGGCGGCCCCGAAAGGTCCGCCGTCCAATATCGGTCAGATTCGTAACGAGACCATCAGCCTCCTCGACGAGACCATCAAGATGGCGCCCGAGGCGCTCAAGCGCGCAGGCACTCCGGCCCGCAAAAAGTACGTGCACGAGACCACCGGCGCCGCCATCTACATGCTCGCCGGATTGCTCGAGCAGGAGCCGAAGCAGAATGCCGCGCGGATTGCCTCGCTGCTCGACGGTTACGAATCGAACTATCCGTCGATGAGCAGCCATTTCAAGGATGTCTTCCAATGGCGCGTGGCTGCGCTCACCCAGCTCGGCAAATACGCCGAACTCGAAAAGCAGGTCAGTGACTTCGTCGAGCGCAGCAAGGGCACCGACGAGAACAACGACCTGATCAAGGTCATTGGCCTCAATTTCTGGAAGGACGGCGAGGCCAAGAAAGCCGCCGGCGACGAGAACGGTTTCAAGCAGGATGCGAAGCTCACGCTGGCCGCCTACAAGTTCTTCGAGCAGGGTGTCGAGCAGGGCAAGATGCAGGCACGCAACCTGACCGGAACCCTTTCGATCCTCGGACAGGCGTATATCGCACTGGGCGATGTGCCGAAGGCCAAAGCCATCTTCGACCAGGTCGTCAAGGCCGATCCCGGCTCGCCTGACGCCAACGCGGGACTGGCCCGTATCGCGCAGGCGCGCAAGGATTACAAGGACGCGGTCAATCTCTGGACCAACGTCGAAGCGACCGCGGCCGAATCAGACAACCTGTGGTATGAAGCAAAGTATAACCTGGCGCGGATTTACCTGATCCAGGGCAACGTGGCTGCGGCCTGCGCGAAGCTTGCCCAGACCCGCGCGCAGCATCCGAGCCTCGGCACGCCCGAGATCCGCGCGCGATGGGACGCGCTGCAGCGCAAGGAGTGTCTCGATCGCAAGTAGCCGCATGGGAGGTTGAGCAATCGGGATGTTGAAACGGATCCATCATGTCGGCGTGGTCGTGCCGAACCTCGAAGAGGGCCTGCGATTCTGGCGCGACTGTCTCGGCCTTGAGTTCAAGAAGTCGGCCACTATCGCCGACCAGGGCGTGCGTGCCGCGCTGCTCGACGCGGGCGGCAGCGAGATCGAACTGCTCGAACCGTTAAGCCCCGACAACGGCGTGGGCAAGTTCCTTGCGCGCCGCGGCGGCGGACTTCATCATGTATGCTTCGAGAGCGACGCCGTTTCGGCGGATCTCGAAGAGGCCCGCGCCAAGGGCATCCAGTTGATCGACCAGAAGCCCCGCAAGGGACTCGCCGGAATGATCTGCTTTCTGCATCCCAAGGCCACCCGCGGCGTCCTGGTCGAGTACGCGGAGCCTATCGAGGAGTGACGATCGTTATGCCGATTTACGAATACCGATGCGTCAAGTGCGACGTTCATTTCGAAGCGCTGGTGCGTCCCGGCCGCGATGACGCCGAGTGCCCGCGGTGTGGCGGCACGAAGCTCAGCCGGGAAATGTCAACCTTCGCGGCCCGTTCGGCAAATGGAAATGACTCGGCGGCCGCCGGGGAGGCGATTGCGGCAAACGGACTTGGAGGAAGTTCGTCGGGAGTGTGCTGCGGCGGCGGATGCGGCTGCCGGTAGCGCGCGCAACTTCATAACCGGTTCAAAACGACGGCGCCTCAGGGTTCGCGAGGCGCCGTCGCGATTTTGTCGCCCCGGTATCCGGAATATCGGCCGCCTCGCAGCTGAAGCTCAGCTCTCCTGGCGGCGGACGAATTCCTCCCTGGCGGCGCTCAGCAGTTCCGGCTCGGCCAGCAGGTCGTAGGCCGTCATCGCGAGCGCCTTCCCGACCCGGACCATCGCTGCATACGCGTACTCCGAGTCCGCATGAGCGACGAAGGCGTTTTCATGCGGGCGCGCGACGCCGCGCGGGGCGGCCTGGAATATCGGATGGATCGCCGGTATCGCGTGGCTTACATCGCCCATGTCGGTGCTTCCCGCGGGCGCGTCGGGCGGCGCTTGCGGAGACGGCGTGCCGAGGGCCTCACTGTGCGCCGCGTAGCGCGCGGCGATCGTGCGGTTCGGAATCATGTTCTTGTAGTACATGAAAATATCGTGTTCGACGCGTGTGCCGGTCGCGAGCGCGGCTGCTTCGGCGCATCTGATAACCCGGTTGGCGAGTTCATCGCAGTATCTGCTGGTTGCGGCGCGCGCCAGGAACTCGCAGGCGGCGCGTTCGGGCACGATATTCACGGCCTGGCCGCCGTCGGTGATGATGCCGTGGATGCGCGCGCCGTCGCGCACGTGAAGGCGCATCGAGTCGATGCTTTGGAACGTCTGGATGACCGCGGAAAGCGCGCTTGCCCCGTTCCACGGCGAATAAGCCGCGTGCGCGGCCGTGCCGTGGAAGTTGAAGCGAATCCCCTTGACTGCCAGGGCGTGCGCGACCGACGCTTCGGCGTCCGCCGGATGCGCCATCATCGCGGCGTCCACGCCTTTGAATGCGCCGCGCTCGAGCAGGATTATCTTTCCGCCGCCGCCCTCTTCGGCTGGTGTGCCGACAAAGAGGATTCGGCCGGGAAGCTTCTCCGCTCCCCTGGCAAGTCCCGCAACCGCCGACAGCGCGGCGCCGGCGATCAGGTTGTGGCCGCACGAGTGGCCGTTGGGCAGCGCGTCGTACTCGGCCAGGATCGCGACCGCCGGGCCATCCGACGCGCCGAACTCGGCGCGAAAGGCGGTTTCGAGACCGCCGATTCCCGTTTCGACCTTGAGTCCCAGGTCGCGGGCGGCGTCCGAGAGAAGCCGCGCGGCGAAGCGCTCCTCGAAGAGCGGTTCGGGGTGCTCGTGGATTTGATGGCTGAGCGCGACCGCCTTTTCCCGGTAGTCGTCTATCGCCCGGCAGATTCCGCTGTGCGCTTTCATGTCGATTTCTCCCGACCTGCGCAAATAGCACCCCGAGCGGATTTTATCCACGGCGCCATCGCGCGGGTCTCGAGACGGGCGGCGCGCGGACCTACTGGGGCGGGACCACCAGCGCAACCGAGCATCGCGTGCGCGAAAGGATCTGGCGCACCTTGGGGCCGAAATACAGGCGCTGCTCCGAGCTTCGATACAGCACGCCCATCACGAGCAGGTCGTAGCCGCCCTCGTGCGCGGTCGCCACGATGACATCCTCGGCGCGCCGGCCGATAGCGACCCTCGCTTCGACGTGAAGCTTGAGTTGTCTGCCGAGAAGCTCGATTTCGTCGACGAATTCGCGGCCGTCGTCGGGCCGGCTCCCACTGCCTGTTTCGGTGGAGCGTTCGCGCACGTGGAGCGCGGTTAGTTTGGCGTTAAAAACGCGCGCGTACTGTATCGCGACTGCGGCGCCCACTCGCGCGAAAGCGGCCCCAGTTACGGGCGCCAGGATTCGCTTGAATGGAACCGGCGCCTCGGAATTACGCACGATGATTACCGGGGCGTGGGTGTTGAAGACCAGCTCGCGCAGCACGTCGCCGCCGATTTCGTCGTATCCGCGTTCGTGCGAGGCGCCGGCGAAAATCGCGTCGTAGCCGCGCTCCGATTCCTGCGCGATCGCTTCCGCGATTGAGTCGGCGACGGCGAAGCGCGGCAAAACATTGGGCGCTCCCGACTGTGCACAGATTCCCTTGATACGCTCGAAGCGCTCGGCGAACACTTCCCTCTCGCGTGGTTCACCGGCGACCGAGGCGTGAAAGACGGTGACGCTGGCGTCGGGATGGCTGGCGAAAGCCGAGGCGATATGCGCCGCGAGATCGGCGTGCGGGCCGCCGCCGCTCAGCACCAGAAGTTTTGCGCCCTCGCGGCTGAGCGGCAAACGAGCGAGAAGCCGGTCCCGTTCCATCCGTTCCGACTCCTCCGGCGTGTATTCGATTCCGCGCAGCGACCAGTTGAGCAGCGGCGGCGCCATCAGCGAGGTCGCAATCGCTACCAGCACGATAATCGTGTAGGTCGCCGGGGTAAGCACGCCAAGGCTCAGGCCGATCAGGGCGACGATAATTCCCACGCCGCCCCGCGCGTTCATTCCGACTGCGACCGAGAACGCCTCGCGCCATCGAAGACCGGCCATGATACCGCCCAGACTGCATCCGATGAACTTGCTGGCGCACGCCACGGCGAGCACCACAAGCAGCCCCAGGGGATCTCCGAGCGCGGAGAGGTCGACGCGCATTCCCGAATACGCGAAGAACAGCGGCGCCATCACGCCGAGCGTCATGCCCTTGATATCCTCGAGGTCGCTCTTTCTGACCCGCGCCGAATTGCCCACCATCATCCCGGCAACAAACGCGCCGAACACCGCGTGGAGTCCGATCGCCTGCGTAAGCACGGCAAACACGAGCGCAACAACGACAATGGCGGTCAGCTTTGCATGCTCGATGTAGCTGCGGTCGTCAACCCATCGCAGAAACCATGCTGTCAGGCGAAAGCCTGCGAAGTAGCAGAAACCGACGAACAGAGCCGCTTCTGCTATGAAGCGGATCGCCGTGGCCAAATCGATCGCGCCTCGGGTCGCAAGTCCGGCGATGACCGAGAGCATCAACCATCCGAGCGAGTCGTCCACGATCCCCGCGGCAAGAATCGTGAGTCCGAGTTCGCGGCGCATCAGCCCGAAATCGATAAGGATCTTCGCGATCACCGGGACCGCCGACACCGACAGGGCGACCGCCAGGAAAAGCGCGAAGATAAGCCGCTGGTCAGGCGCGGCAAGATAACGCTCCGGCGCGAACCATCCCAGCAGGAATCCGCCCGCAAATGGAACCAGGATGCCCATCGCGGAGATTATCGGGGCGCGCTCCCCGGCCTGGCGAAGCACCTGAAGGTCAACCTCAAGGCCGATGTAGAGCAGCAGCAGGATCGCTCCGAACCACGCGAATGCCTCTAACAGATGGCTCACGGTGAGACTGGCAGGGAACAGGAAGGCGTAGGCTGCTGGCCAGAACGAGCCAAGAATCGAGGGGCCGAGCGCGATTCCGGCAAGCAACTCGCCGATAACCGGCGCCTGCCCGAAGCGCTTCATGATTTCCGCGAGCACACGAGCGGTGGCGAGCAGGACCGCCACCTGCAGGAGGAAACCAAGGAGTTGCGATTCCGTCAGCGGAGGCATGGCGTAGGTGTTCGACGCGGATCAGGCGCAAGCCGGCTTCGTTTCAGAGTCCCGGCAAATTGCGCGGCCGGCGAAAAACGCAGCCGTGCGGCAAGCGCCGCGCGCGTGCAAGGCGCGATGGAACGGGGTCCTCAAGATTTCGAAGCTCATGCGATTTCTCCGGGCGGGACCGTCTCGCATCCAGTGGCGCTCTCGAACACTTGGAAACCTTGAACCGCAAACGCAGCCGGAAACAACCCAATCGGCTGAGCGCGCACAACCGGTGTTATGAAACCTGCTCGGCGCGGCGCACGACAGTGCGAAAACGCGGTCCTTCAGGCGCACTCTCCATCGAGATGGTTATCTCGATCGGAAACTCGCTGCCCTCGCGGTCGATCGCGACAATCTCCATGGTCTTGCCGATAAAAGCCCCGCCCTGGCCGGTGGTGGCAAAGCGACTCAGCCCGGCGTCGTGAGCCGCGCGAAAGCGTTCGGGAATTATCAATCTGGAGAGTCGCGCGCCTATAGCCTCGCGCTTTGACCATCCGAAAATGGTCTCAGCGCCCGGGCTCCAGTCGACGACGATCCCGTCGCGGTCCATGACCAGAAACGCATTTTCCGCGCTTGGCACGATAGATCTCCTCGATTCGGCGCCCCGAACCAGCGGCGCCAGGTTGGCCGCCAGGAGGGCACGAGAATGTTAAGCCGGGCGCTGATGCGGCTCAACCACGAGAGCGCGATTGGACAATCGCGATTATCGGCGGTTTCAAGGGATATTTCTGCGATGAAACAGGGCGCAAGGGCGAACGTCTAATAGCAAAGAGCATCTGCTCCTTGCGTTTACCGGGGCCTGCTTGCCCGGTTGAATGGCAAGTAGGAATATCAGAGCGGAGGAGGCTGATACCGATTTTGGCCAGCACCCGGTTTTTGCAAGGCGCGCTCGCGGCAGTGCTCTTGGTTTTTGCCCTCGCAGTCGGGCTTGGCGATGTCGCGCGGGCCCAGCAGCAGGGCAGTCCGCAGATCACAATCCCGCAGACTCAGGGCGGAGGCACGACTCTGGAACTTCCGCGAGTTCCGCAAAGCCAGCAGACCTATAAAATTCCGCCTCAACCCTCGCAGCCGCCGCAGCAGGAGCTGGTCATCCCTTCGCAACAACTGCGGGCTCAGCCCGGCTACGAGCAAGTCACTGTCACGGTCACGAACCAGATGGGCCGGTATGTCACCGGACTCAACAAGGGGGACTTCCGCCTGTACATCAACGGGCAGCGAGTCCCGATATCATTCTTCCGCCAGGACCTGAACACGCCGGTTTCGGTCGGTATCCTGGTGGACACTTCGGGCAGCATGCAGCCGAAATTGCCGCAGGCGCGGCTTGCCATAACCGAGTTCCTGAACGACCTTAATCCGCGTGACGACGTGTTTTTGATTGCGTTCGCGGGACGCCCGTTTCTGCTTCAGCCATTTACCACCGACCACGCGCTGGTGATGCAGCGTCTGGCGCTGCTTCATGCCTACGGACAGACCGCGCTGTTCGACGCGGTGTTGGACGGGCTCCGGATGGTGCAGCGCGGGCGCTACGACAAAAAGGCGCTGCTGGTAATCACCGACGGAATGGACAACGTCAGCAATCATTCCGTTGGCCAGGTGATCGCGGCGGCGCAGCGCCAGGGCGTGCTGATTTATTCGATCGGGATCGGCAATCCCAACGCCGGTTCGATGCCAGCGCTCGCCATCGGGCCGTTGATTCTCGGCGGTTCGGACTACGACCGGGTGGATGCCCAGACGCTGACCACGCTTTCGACCGAAACCGGGGCCAAAACCTTCATCATCCGCGAGATCGGCGACGGTGCCCGGCTGCGCCAGGCGTGTACCGACATCAGCAACGAGCTGCGCGAGCAGTACACAGTGGGCTTTGTCGCGCCTGACGCGACCGCGGGCGGTTACCGGAGCCTCAGAGTCGAGGTGCCGGGCCATCCGGGCATGTCGGTCCGGGTGCGCAAAGGCGTCGAAGTCGGATCGCGGGGATGGACGGGTTCGCCGTCCGCGTATGGCGAAGTGGGCGGCGGCTCTTCCGCCATCCCGTAAGCGAGGCAAGGCGGCTTGCCCGCGATGTGCGATCGCGAGATTCTCCGCCTCGCCCAACTCGTGCTCGAAGGCGCGTCGCCGGCGACGCGTCGGTGAGCGCCGACAGAGCCCGCGACTAGTCCAGCTTGCGCCTGCCGTAATAGGGCAGGGTGGTTCCCTCGCCCGAACCCTCGCGGGCCTCCTCGGGAGCGACGACGTTTCGAAACGCGCTGTACAGCGCAAGCGTTCCCGGTTCGATCACGTCGGGGTCGGTCACGATGTTGAGGCACGCGATTCGCCCGCAATCGAGCGCGCGCTCCATCGCGTCCCCTATATCCTCGGGGCGTTCGACCAGTTCGCCGTAGGCGCCAAGCCCTTGCGCGGCTTTCTCGTAATGAACCATGCCAAGGCTGGTCGCCACGTCCTTGCCCTTGCCCCACATCAGCTCCTGCCCGTGTTTGGACATGCCCCACTGCTGGTCATTGTTGACGACGACGGTGATGGGCAGTCCGCTCTTCACGCCAGTGTGGAATTCGGAGAAATTCAGTCCCACCGAACCGTCACCGATGACGCAGAGGACCTGCCTGTCGGGATGGGCCGCCTTGGCCGCGAGCGCGAACGGGATTCCCACTCCCAGGCATCCCAGGTACCCGTGGCTCAGGAAGCTGCCCGGGTAACGCGCAGTCCACGCGTTGCTCATCCATGAGGCGGTTTCTCCGCCGTCGGCCACGATAATCGCCTCGGGGTCGAGCACGCGCGCGATATCGTGCGCCATCCGCGCCGGATGGATCGGCCCCTTGTGGCTGCGAATGGCGTCGTCGAACCGATGACGCATCGCGGTGCGAATCGCGCCAAGCCGTTCGAGCCATTCGTGATGGGAGTCGAACTTCTCCTGCCCGATCATCTCGATTGCCTCGCGCAGGAACTCGCGGCAATCCGAGGTGATTCCGAGATCGATATCGCGGTTGCGCCCAATCTCCTCGGGCTCGATGTCGACCTGGATGACGCGCGCGTCGGCGGGGATGACCGAGTTGCTGCCGCCGGTGAAAAGCCCGATACGGGTGCCGAGCAGGATGACGAGGTCCGCGCTCGGAGCGCCCGCGTGCAGGGCCGGATGAATCGCGGCGAAGCCGCCAAAGCATAGCGGATGCTCTTCGGAAATCGAGCCGCGCGCCTTCGAGTTGGCCATCACCGGAGTATGCGTCAACTCGGCGAAGCGGGTCAGTTCGCGGGACGCCTGTGAAAACCATACGCCACCGCCCGCAAGGAGCGCCGGGCGTTTCGCTTCCTTGAGCCAGGCCATCGCCCGCTTGAGCGACTCGCGGCTCGGGCCGGGCGGCTCGCTGGCTCGGTAGCTCTCGGGAAATGGGACCTTGTGCTCGTCGATGCGCCTGAACAGGACGTCGATCGGAAGCTCCAGGAAGACCGGCCCGGGTCGGCCGGAAACCGCATGCCGGAAAGCCGCCGCAACGTATTCGGGAATTCGCTCGGTCTCGCTGACGGAACGCGCCCACTTGGTGATCGGGCGCATCAGGCCCATCTGGTCGACGGCCTGAAGCGGCAGCCGGTCGTCGTCGGCAAGCGGGCTGCGGCCCCCGATCAGGACCATCGGGATTGAATCCATGTAGGCGTTGGCGACGCCGGTAACCGCGTCGGTGACGCCGGGCCCCGCGGTCACGATAGCCACGCCGGGCCGTCCCGTAGTGCGCGCCCATCCGTCGGCCATGTGCGCCGCGGCCTGCTCGTGGCGCGTGTCGAAGATTCGAAAGCCGTGGCGGGCCGCAGCTGCGAGGATAACATCGAGATGCCCGCCGTGGAGCGTGAAAACCTCGTGCACACCCTCGCGCTCGAGGACCCGCACCAGCATCTCGCCGCCATCAATCCTGGCCATCGTTCGAGACCTCCCGCGGCGCGCACCCCCGGCCGCGCCGGCGCAATCTTCCGCATCGGCCGGACCAGGCGAAACGCTGAGCGCGCCTGGCCTGGCTGCCCCGCCGATTTTACGGCGCGCCGACGCCGGTAGGCAAAGCGATAGAAGCGGGAGGGTCAGTCTTTCCTGGGACGGGTGAAGGGCGAGACGAACGCGCGTTCGGGATCGGGCAGCAGGTTGAGAAATTTCAACTCGGCGAAATCCCCGGCGACCTGAAGCGCCGAAAAGGTGGCGTTGTCGATCCTGAGGCGGCGAAAATGCTGGAGTTCGAGGCTCATGAAATGGCAGAGCACGGTTCTGATGATATCGCCGTGGGAGACGAACAGAACGCGCTTGCCGGGGTTGGCCTCGAGCGCGCGCCGTATTGCATTTACCCCGCGCTCCTGGACCTGGCCGATGGTCTCGCCGCCCGGCGTGGGCATGGTCAGCGGATGGTCGCGGTAGCGCTTGTATTCGGCGTCTGCGAGCAGGTCCTCGTACACCATCCCCTGCCATCGCCCGTAGCGGACTTCTTCCAGCCCCGCCTCGTCGATAACTTCGATTCCGCCAAGAGCACGAGCGATTATTTCGGCGGACTGGCGCGCTCTGAGCAGGGGACTTGTGACGATGATTTCGGGGCTGAGCAGCCGCGCGAAGGGAACCGCGGCCTCGACCTGAGCGCGACCGCGTTCGTTGAGTTCCACAGGACTCTGGCCCATCACGCGCCCCTCCCGATTCCAGGCGGTTTCGCCATGGCGCATCAGCAGGACGATTCCCCGCATACCCTCACCCCGGCTCAATTTCTGTGCGACGTAGAATGGTCCCAGCGCCATTTCCGGAATCCCCTGCGTCGGCTAAAAAAAAGCGGACGCTCGACGGGAGCGCCCGCCTTGCCGGCCATTTCACCATCTTCGATCGCTCGACGCTACCTTCCCGCCGGTCCCATCGCGGCGTCGCCGTTCGGTTCGCCGTGACCCGTGCCATTGCTGGCCGGCGCGAGTCCGCAGAACGCCTCGTAGTCGATAAGGGTAGTCTGGGTCGGATGGTCGCCGCAGACCGGGCAGTCCGGATCGCGCTTTATCTTGAGCATCCGCACGTAATCGCGTTCGGAGAGCGTGTCGAAGTAGAGCATTCGGCCGATCAGCGAATGCCCCGTGCCGAGGATCAGCTTTATCGCTTCGAGTGCCTCGATGGAGCCGATTATGCCGGGAAGCGCGCCCAGCACGCCCGCCTCCGCGCACGACGGCGCCATGTCGGGCGGCGCCGGCTCCGGATAAAGGCATCGGTAGCAGGGTCCGCCCTTGGCGGGATAGAAGACCGTCGTGTTGCCCTCGAAACGGAAGATCGCGCCGTCAACCAGCGGCTTCTTCGCGAACACGCATGCGTCGTTTATCAGGTAGCGGGTCGGGAAGTTGTCGCCGCAGTTCACCACGACGTCATAGTCCCGGATTATGTACATCACGTTTTCCGACGACAGGCGGACGTCGTGACATACCACCTTCACTCCGGGGTTTAGCGCGTTGATCGCGGTGCGAGCGGATTCGGTCTTCGGGCTGCCGACTCGGTCGGTCGTATGGATTATCTGGCGCTGCAGGTTGGAGAGATCTACCACGTCAAAATCGACCAGCCCGATCGTGCCGACACCCGCCGCAGCAAGATAAAGCGAGACGGGCGAGCCGAGCGCGCCGGTTCCGAGCACGAGAACCTTGGAATCAAGCAGCTTGGCCTGGCCTTTCTCGCCGACCTCGGGGATTACGAAATGACGCGAGTAGCGGGTCACTTCCTCGCCAGAGAACTGGCGTTCGGCAACCCAGGGAAGCCCGCGGTCCTTCCACGCGTTGAACCCGCCGATGAGGTTGTAAACGTGCTCGTAGCCCATCTCGCTCAGGGTCCGTGCGGCAAACAGCGAGCGCACGCCCGAGGCGCAATGCACGATTATCGGGGTCTTACGGTCGGGGACTTTCTCCTCGATCCTGAGCTCCAGGAAACCGCGCGGAATCCCGATCGCGTTGGCCAGATGTCCCTGGCGCCACTCGTCGCTCTCGCGCACGTCGAGCACGACCGTGCCGGGCTCTTCCATCATCCGGCGCGCCTCGTCGATATCGACCTGCCTGATCGCCGAACGGGCTTCGTCGAGAATGTGCTTTGAAGTTTTTGCCATTTTCTTAAACCGGCCCGTCAGCCGACGGGCAAATAATCATTATAGTCATTCGAATCGGGGCTTCATCCCCCGAGCATCCGGCGCGCTTCCACCAGCGAGCGCACGAAGTCGAGGACCTGGCGCGCATGGCCGCGGGCGCCAACCTCGTGAAAGGCCCGGCGCAACCGAAGATCGTGGTCGAAGACGAAGGTCGAGCGCGCCGCGACTGCGTCGCGCAGCACGCCGAAGGCCTGTGCCAGTTCCCCGCCCTCGTCGGCGATCAGCGTGAACGGGAGCGCATGCTTGTCGGCGAATTCGCGATGGCTCAAGACGCTATCGGTGCTGACGCCGACTATGACCGCGTCGAGGGCCTGAAACTCGCCGTACAGGTCACGGAACTCCTTGCCCTCCACGGTGCATCCGGGAGTGTCGTCCTTCGGATAGAAGTAAACGACCAGGTTATGCCCCCGAAAGTCGGAGAGCTTGCGCTCGACGCCGTCCTGATCGCGCCGCACAATTTCGAGCGCAAGGGCAGGCCAGTCCTGTTCGGAACGTTCAGGCATGGGCCTGTGCCGGCTGCGTCGCGCGCTTTTTGGTGAATTTTATCGCGGCGTTGTCGATATTGATCGAGCACAGCGAGCCGCACATGCTGCACACGTTGGAGCCGGCCGCCTCGCTTTCCTCCTTGTAACGGCGCGCCTTGTCCGGGTCCATCGCCATCGCGTACATCCCTTCCCAGTTGAGCGCCTTGCGATAGCGCGACATCTGGTCGTTCCAGACCTTGGCCGCGCGCACGCCCTTGACCAGGTCGCCCGAATGGGCGGCGATCCGGGTCGCGATAACCCCTTCGCGCACATCGTCGACATCGGGGAGGCGAAGATGCTCAGCCGGAGTGACGTAGCATAGGAAGTCGGTACCCGCCGCGGCCGCGATCGCGCCGCCGATTGCGCCGGTGATGTGATCGTAGCCGGGTGCAACGTCGCAGGTCAGCGGTCCCAGCACGTAAAACGGCGCGCCGGCGCACAGCCGCTTCTCGAGCTGCACGTTCGCCTGGATCTGGTCAAGCGGCACGTGGCCCGGACCCTCGATCATCACCTGCACGCCGGCCTTGCGCGCGCGCTCGGTCAGTTCGCCAAGCACCAGCAGCTCGGCGAGCTGGCCGCGGTCAGTCGCGTCGCCGGTCGCGCCGGGACGAAGCCCGTCGCCGAGTGAAATCGTTACGTCATGGGCGCGAAGGATCTCGCACAACTCGTCGAACTTCTCGTACAGCGGATTCTCGTTGCCGGTGCGTTCGATCCAGGCCGCGATGAGCGAGCCGCCACGCGAGACGATTCCCTCGATACGCTGATGTCCGCGCAGGCGCTTTACGGTTTCGCGGGTGACGCCGCAATGGAGCGTCATGTAGTCCACGCCCTGGCGCGCCTGGCGCTCGATAACCTCGAAGAAATACTCGGCGCTGAGCTCCATCAGCGAGCGTTCGGAGCAGACCTGGTAAATCGGAACCGTCCCCAGGATCACCGGGCATCGCGAGAGCAACTCAACGCGAATCGCGTCAAGCTCGGTTCCCGTCGAGAGATCCATCACCGAGTCCGAGCCGAAGCGGATCGCCGTGTAGAGCTTTTCGACCTCTTCTTCGAGGAACTGATGGAGGTTGGAGGCGCCGATATTCGCGTTGACCTTGGTGCGCAGTCCCTTGCCGATTCCGATTGCGCGGAATTCGTGATGGATATTGTGCGGGATGACGATCTCGCCCGTGGCAACGCGTTCGCGCACGAGCTCGGGAGCGAGACCTTCGTCTTCGGCCACCTGGGCAATCTGCTCGGTGACAATGCCCTTGCGTGCGGCTTCTATCTGCGTCATCTCGACACCTCTTGATAGCGTTCCGATATGCCTGTGTCGGCGGTCTGCTCACTATAGCGCAAGCCGCCCATTGGTCGAACGCGGCGGCAAGCCGTGGTGCGCCCGCCTGCGCGCCGCCGTCCTGCCGGCCGGATACGCGCGGAAAATTTCGTTTCGCGCGGTCACGGCCGCCCTCGATGGTTCCTACTTGCCGCCCGGCGCGATCTGATGCCGGTCGACGGCGGGAAGTTCTTCGGGTTCAGGCGCGGGGCGCAGATGCGCGGGATGGTCGCGCTCGGTATAGGTCTTGAGCTCGGGACGCTCGGGATTATAAACCTCGCGCTCCTGCTCCTCGTACCATTCGAGCATCTCCTGCATGTTGCCGTCGCGGCCTTTTTCCGCGAGCACGCGCGAGCGGTGCATCAGGACTTCCTTGGTTTCGACGAAATCCTTGCGATCGAAACCCCATATCCGCGGATGAACGTAAGTGTCCATCCGGATTGCGTCGCACGGGCACGCTTCGACGCATAGCCCGCAGTAGATGCATCGCAAAGTGTCGATCTCATAGCGTACCGGGTACTTCTCGACGCGCGGATCGGGCGATTCGCCCGCCTCGATATAGATGCACTGCGCCGGGCACGCCGTCGCGCACAGAAAACACGAGGTGCATCGCACCGACCCGTCTTCACGCAGCGTCAGTCGATGGCTTCCGCGGTAATGGTCCGGATAAACCTTGCGCTCGTCGGGATACGCTACCGTCGCCGCCGCACGCTGCGCCTTCGCAAGTCCCATCGCGTGCGCAAGATGAAGCGTCAGGTTGCGAAAGAAATGGTAGTTCGTAACCGCAAGACCCTTCAGGACTTCAGGAAGATAGATGCGTTCCCAAAAGGTAAGCTCTTCACGTCTTTTCATGTTTTTCGACCGCCGAAAAAGCTCGCTGGAAAGCGGGCAAACCTGTTAGCAAGCAATTAATGGACTTCCTCAGGCAACTATAGAAACCGCAGGCAAGGGCAGTCAAGGCATAAAGTCAGGATACGTTCGACCCGGCCGCGTTCCCTTGCGTCACGGCTGGGCGGGCGAACCCGCGTCTGGCGTTTCCGCGCTTCCCTGCACTAATCTCGCGAGTAACGGCGTGAACAATTTTCCACTTGATGCGTCGTAACATGGGTCATTCCTGATGCGTGACGGTTGTGTGGCATCGTGGCTTGGGCCGCGGCCCGGCTTTCCCGCCGGCTCACGGTTTGAGCGCCGATTGCTCTTTCTCATCGTCAGCGTCTTTCTATGTGCCTGCGCCAGCTATCGTGCCGCGCCGATTGAGCCCGCGCGGCTCGAACAAAAGTTCGAAGCCCGTACCCTGTCGAATCCGCTTCTCTGCGAATATCTGAAGACCGATCTCGGGAGCTCGTTCAAATCCTGTCCGCCGCGCGAATGGGATCTCTCCCGGCTTACCCTCGCAGCACTTTTTTACAGTCCCGAGCTCGCAGTGGCCTCCGCGCGCCTCGACGTCGCCCGGTCCGCGATTATCACCGCCGGCCAGCGTCCCAACCCGAGCCTCGGCTTTGGACCGGCATATGCCGGCAGCGACAGCCCGACCTTCGCTCCGTGGGCAATCGGCGCGGCGGGACTGAATATCCCGATCGAAACCGCGGGCCGGCGCCAGATAAGAATCACCCGCGCCGAGCGGATGGCCGATGCGGCCGCGCTTTCGCTCGGCGAGACAGCCTGGATGGTTCGCAGCCGGGTCCGTAAGGCGTTTTTCGACTATCTCCTCGCGCGGCGCGAGCGCGGCGTCGCGCGCGCCCAGCAGCAGGCCGCCTCCGAGGTCGTGAAGCTGGTCAGCCAGCGCGTCCGCCAGGGCGAAGCTCCCGAGCCCGCGCTCACGCTCGCGCTTGCGAATCAGGCCCGGGCGACGCTCAAGGCTGCGCAGGCTGAAACCCGCGTGCCCCAGGCGCTCACTCGACTGGCTGCGGCGGTCGGCGTGCCCGTCGGCGCGCTCAAGGATGTCCGCTTCCAATGGCCCGGCTTCGAGGAGCCGCCCGCGGTGAGCAGGCTTACGCCCGAGCGGATTCAGCGCCTTGCGCTGCTCAACCGGCTCGACCTGCGCCGCGCGTTGGTTGAATATCAGGCGGCTGAAGCTGCTCTGAAGCTTCAGGTGGCGCGCCAGTACCCGAATATCAATATCGGCGGCGGATACGGATGGGAGGTTGGTGAGAACCTGTTCGAACTCACGCCGACCGTGATACTGCCGCTCCTGAACCAGAACCAGGGGCCGATAGCCGAAGCGAAAGCGCGGCGCGAGGAGGCGGGCCGGCGCTTCGCGGCGCTCCAGGCGCAAATTATCGCGCAGGCTGCCGAGGCGCTTGCCAGATACCGCGGCTCGCTCGACGTGCTCGCCCAGGCAAATCGTTCCGCCGCACTGGAAGGCCGGCGCCTCGAGGCGGTCCGAATCGCGCTTGAAGCGGGCGAAACCGATCGGCTTTCGTTCGAGATAACGAAGCTCGCTGCGCTTTCGGCGCGCGAGTCGGCGCTCGGCGCGCTCGGCCAGTCGCAGGCCGCGCTGGGCTTGCTGGAAGACGCCGTCCAGCGTCCGCTCGGGCCGGAGCATCTTCGCACCTTCACCCTGCCCCCGATGGCCCGCCGCGCCTCACCGGGAGACCGAGCCTGATGCCTGTGGCCGTGAAACGGATCGCAATTACCTTGATCGGAATTGCCCTGCTGGCCACCTTCGTGTGGCTGCTCGCGCGCACCCATCGCGGCGCCGCGGACGACGATGAAGAAGCGATCAAAACCACGCCTCCCTCGGTTGTCCACCGCCCCGGCGGCGAAGTGGTCGTCCGTCTGACCGCGGCCGAGCTGGAAAAGGCCGGGCTTCGAACCGCGCCGCTTCAGCCGATGGAGCGCACGCCCGAGGCGACGGCCTACGGTGTGATTCTCGACCCCGCGCCGCTGATCGCGCTCAACGGCGAGATTGCTTCGGCCCAGGCGGCGCTCGACGCATCGCGGGCAGAATTCGAGCGCGCAAAACGTCTTCACGCGAACGGGCAGAACGTCTCGCTCAAGAGCATGCAGGCTGCACAGGCGAAGTTCCGCGCCGACCAGGCCCGCTTCGCCCAGCTCGGTCAGCAGCTTGCCGACCGATGGGGCCGCGCGATCGCCCGGCTTAGCCCCGAGCGCCGAAGCGAGATGGTCCTTGGGCTGGCGCGTCGCCAGATCGCGGTCGCGCGGGTCTCGCTGCCCGCGGGACAGACGCTTGCCTCGAAGCCGCGCGGCGCGCGCGTGGTCGTGCTCGGTTACGAGAAGCATCCGCTCAAGACCAGCCTGGTGTCGTTCGCGCCCTCGGTCGATCCGTCGCTGCAGGGAGAAACCTTCCTGCTCGAACTAAAAGCGCCGGATTTTCCGCTCGTTCCCGGCGCCGCGGTGACTGCCTATCTCAGGTCGGGCGCGCCGCCCGAAGAGGGCGTGATACTGCCACGCTCCGCCGTGGTGCGATTCAACAACAAGGCCTGGGTGTACGTCCGGCTCGACGCGAACGATTTTGTCCGGCGCGAAGTCTCCCTCACGGTGCCCCTCGCCCACGGATGGTTTCTTCCGGACGGCCTCTCGCCGGGTACGCGCGTGGTTGTTACGGGCGCCGAGACGCTGCTCTCCGACGAGCTCGGCGCGTCGCATCGTGTCGATGAGGATTGAGGACCGAAGCAGGAACTTCGATGGCAGGGCGCGCGAAAATCGGGGCAGGGTGACGCGATGCTGAGGAGTATCGTTGCGTTCTCGATCCGGTTTCGCGCGGTCGTGATCGCGCTCGCCTGCCTCGCCCTTGGCTACGGCATCTACGCGGCCTTCAACGCCAAGGTCGCGGTGCTGCCGGAATTCGCCCCGCCGCAGGTGGTGATCCAGACTGAGGCTCCCGGCCTCAACTCCGAGCAGGTCGAGGCGCTGGTGACGCAGCGGTTGGAAAACGCCCTCGCTGGCCTGAGCGGCCTCGATTACATCCGCTCCAAGTCGATCCAGGGCCTGTCGGTCGTGACGATGGGCTTCCGTTCGGACGAGAACATCTTCCTTGCCCGCCAATTGGTTGGTGAGCGGCTCGTGCAGACGGTCAGCCAGATGCCGCCGGGGGTGTCGGTGCCCGTGATGGCGCCGCTCACCACCGCGACGAGCTGGGTGCGGACGATAGGGCTTACCTCGCGCACCCGCTCGCTGATGGACCTGTGGACCTTCGCGTACTGGACGCTTAGAGCGCGCCTGCTCGCGGTTCCCGGCGTTGCCAAGGTTGCGATCTACGGCGGCGGAGTGCGCCAGCTTCAGATTCAGGTCGAGCCCGCGCGCCTGCTCGCCTATCATCTGAGTATCCAGGACGTGCTCGCTGCGGCCCGCCGCTCGACGGCGGTTGCGGGAGCGGGCTTCGTCGAGACTCCCAATCAACGAATCGTACTCCAGACCGAAGGACAGTCGCTCAGCCCCGAGGCGCTCGGTTCGGTCGTGATGCGCTATCAGCGCGGCGCGCGGGTCACGCTCGACGACGTCGCGCGCGTCCGATGGGCGCCCAAGCCGATGATCGGTTACGCGACGATCATGGGCCGCCCCGGCGTAATTCTGCAGATCTCCGCGCAATACGGCGCCAACTCGCTAGAAGTGAGCCGGGGACTCGACAAGGCGCTGGCGCAATTCGCGCCCGACTTCCGTGCCAAGGGCATAACGCTGCATTCGAGCGTCTTTCGTTCCGACACCGTCGTCCAGACCGCGATTGCCAACATCCGCTCCTCGCTGTTCCTCGGCGGGCTTCTGGTGGCGGTCGTACTGACGCTCTTTCTTTACGACCTGCGCAGCGCGTTTATCTCGCTGATCGCGATACCGCTCTCGCTGCTGGTCGCGATTGTCGTGCTCACCGCGCGCGGCTTCACGCTCAACGCGATCACGCTCGGCGGGCTTGCGATCGCGATCGGCGAAGTCGTCGACGATGCGATTATCGACGTCGAGAACATCCTGCGCCGCCTGCGCCTGAACCGCGCTGCGACGAATCCCGGCCCAGCCTTCGAAGTAATCCTCGACGCCTCGCTCGAAGTCAGAAGCGCGGTCGTCTATGCGACCTTCGTGGTCGCGGCGGTGTTCCTGCCGATGCTTGCGATGTCGGGTGTAGCGGGTCGAATCTTCGCGCCACTCGGCTGGGCCTACATCTATGCGGTGCTCGCCTCGCTGGGCGTGGCGCTGACCGTCACTCCGGCGCTCTGCTTCGTCCTGTTGCCCGGCGACCGCCATCAGCACGAGACCGCGTTCGTCGGTATCCTCAAGAGGGCGCATAGCTGGATGCTGCACTGGGCGATCGAGCGCCCCGCAACGGTTATCGGCGGCGCGGCGGCGCTATGTGTTGCCGCACTCGCGCTCCTGCCATTCTTCGGCGGCAGCTATCTGCCCGAGATGCAGGAGCCGGAACTGGTGCTGCACATGGTAGGTCTGCCCGGCACCTCGATTCCGGAATCGGTGCGGATGGGGGGCCAGGTGACCAGGCTCCTGCTCAAGGATGCTCATGTCGAGAGCGTTGCGCAGCGTATCGGGCGTGCGGAACTCGGCGACGACACCTTCGGTCCGCAGATAAGCGAGTTCGACGTCCGCCTCAAACGGTTCAGCGGCGAGCAGGTCGGGGCGGTCGAAGCCCATATCCGCCGCGAACTTGCGAATCTCGGCGGATGGGACTTCTCGATGAACCCGTTTTTGACTGAAAGGCTCGAGGAAACGCTCTCGGGCGAGATGGCTGACGTCGCGGTTAAAATCTACGGCGACAACCTGACGGTGCTCGACCAGGAGGGCAACCGGGTCGCGCAAGTCCTGCGCGGGATTCCCGGCGCCGTCGACGTGCGCGTGAAATCGCCCGGCGGGATGCCGCAGTTGACGATCGCGCTGAGGCCCGGGCGTTTGCAGCAACTCGGTTTCCGCCCGGTTGACGTGCTTGACGCGATCCGGACCGCCTACCAGGGCGCGCTCGCGTCGCAGGTCTACCAGGGAAACCGCTCCTTCGGGGTTTCGGTTATCCTCGCGCCTGCGGCTCGCCGCGATCCCGAGAGCGTGGGCTCGCTGATGCTGCGCGACGGCTCCGGCGCGCTGGTTCCTTTGAGCGAAATCGCCCGTATCCAGCTCGGCTCGGGCCGTTATTCCGTCCTTCACGACGGGGGGCGGCGCGTCCAGATCGTTACCTGCAATGTCAGCGGGCGCGACGTCGCTTCGTTCGCCGCCGAGGCCGAGCGCAAAGTCCGGCGTGAAGTATCGTTTCCGCCGGGAGTCTACGCCGAATTCACGGGCGCGGCACAGGCGCGCGAAAAATCCGTCCGCGAGATCGAACTCAACTCGCTAATCGCCGCCGTGATCGTCGTGTGCCTGCTCTTCATCGCCTTCGGCAGCCTGCGCCGCATGATGCTGGTGCTGGCGAACGTTCCCTTCGCGCTGGTCGGAGGCATAATCGCGGCCTACTTAGCGGGTGGCGAGCTGTCGCTCGGCTCGGTGGTCGGTTTCGTCACCCTGTTCGGAATCACGATGCGCAACTCGATCATGATGATCTCGCATTTCGACCATCTGGTTACTGCCGAAGGAATGCAGTGGGGAGTCGAGGCCGTGATGCGCGGCGCGTCCGAACGTCTGCTGCCGATCCTGATGACCGCGCTGGTGACGGGTCTTGGGCTGCTCCCGCTCGCAATCGGAAGCGGCGCGCCCGGGCGCGAGATCGAAGGCCCGATGGCGATAATCATCCTGGGCGGCCTGTTCACTTCGACCGCCCTGAATCTGATCGTATTGCCGACCCTCGCGCTAAGATGGGGCCGCTTCGGCGCACACGACGAGGCCGCAAGCGCCGCGGCTGAGTGATAGTTGCACCAACCCCTCTGCCTTCCGTTTCCGCGATCCTGCGCGATCCAGGTTCGCCGGAGGAACCGAAGGCGCTCGCGCTGCGCGTTGCGCGCCAATTCAACGACGCGACGGAATTCGCTGAGCCTCGCTTCTTCGCCATTCTGGACCCAAGTGAAGGGCCTCGCCGGCTCTATCCGTGTGGCCGCGTTATTGTTTTTGCCCGACGCCTTCGCCCGATCGCCGCGCGCGCGTGGAACGCGCCGGCCGCTTCGACTACAACATTAGCGCGATGGCCACCAACCTGTCGCCCGGCGCCCCCAAGGCGCCGCGCCGGATAACCCAGCGCGAGGCCGCGCACACGCTTGCCGCGAGCTTCCTCGGATGGACGCTCGACGCCTTCGACTTCTTCGTCCTGGTGTTCGTCCTTCCGACGATCGCGAGCGACTTTCACGTCTCGATCGCCGACGTCGCTTTCACGATCACGGCCACGCTGATGATGCGACCGGTTGGCGCGCTTGTCTTCGGATGGATCGCCGATCGCTACGGGCGGCGAGTCCCGCTGATGGTCGATGTGCTCTTCTATTCGGTCATTGAAGTGCTGAGCGGACTGGCCCCGAGCTACGGGACCTTCCTGTTCCTGCGCACGCTCTACGGAATCGGGATGGGCGGCGAGTGGGGCGTGGGCGCGTCGCTCGCAATGGAAGCGGTCGAGCCGCGATGGCGCGGGTTTTTCTCTGGCCTTCTACAGGAAGGCTACGCGGTCGGCTATCTGCTCGCGGCGGCAGCGTACTTTTTCGCCTTTCCGGCCTTCGGATGGCGGGCGATGTTCTTTCTGGGCGGAGCGCCCGCGCTGCTGACGCTCTATATCCGGGCCAGCGTGCCCGAGTCGGAAGCATGGGAACGCACCCGGCCCGAACCGCGCGCAATCGTCGAGGCGGTATGGTCGAACCTGCGGCTCTTTCTCTACATCGTGCTGCTGATGACGATGATGAATCTGGTCTCGCACGGCACCCAGGACATGTATCCGACTTTTCTCGACAAGCAGCGCGGCTTCAATCCGCGCGCCGTCGCGACGCTCGCGGTCATCTATAATCTCGGCGCGCTCGCCGGCGGCGTGGTGTTCGGCTACTTCTCGGACCGGCTCGGACGCCGGCGCGCGATGGCGAGCGCGCTCGTAATTGGCCTCCTGGTCGTTCCGCTATGGATCGTGCCGCGCTCGATGCTGTGGCTTGCGGGCGGAGCGTTCCTGATGCAGTTCATGGTGCAGGGAGCGTGGGGCGTAATCCCCGCGCATCTTGCGGAACTCTCGCCGCCCGAGGTTCGCGGCCTGTTCTCGGGGCTTGCGTATCAGCTTGGGGTTCTGTTCGCGGCGAACGCGGCCTTCGTCGAAGCGCTTATCGCCGAGCGCGCCGGCTACGAGATGGCGCTCGCGGTGGTCGCGGCGACAGTGCTGACGCTCGGTGCGATTGTGGTGCTCGCCGGCCACGAACGCCTCGGCACCAGCCTGACGAGGGATGAATCGGCGATCGGCTGACGGCCTGCCGGCAGCGCGCTTGCGCGCCTGACTGCGTCGCGACCCGCAAAAGGCCACCCCGCGCAGGCTTCCAACGCGGCTCGAAAATCGCCTCGGCCGCCGCGTTTGCGGCGCTTTCGTTTTGACCCCAAACTGCGCTAAACGAACGGTATCCGGAGGTGCAGTCCATGAAGTTCGGTCTCTTCTACGAGATCTCGGTGCCGCGTCCATGGACCAACGAAACCGAGAAAACCGTCTACGATCGCTGTATCGAACAGGTGAAACTCGCCGACGAGCTTGGCTTCTCCAACGTCTGGGCCGTCGAGCATCACTTCCTCGAGGAATATTCGCATTGTCCCGCGCCGGAGCTGTTCCTGACCGCGTGCGCGATGGTGACGAAGAATATCCGCGTCGGCCACGGAATTATCGTCTGCGTGCCGGAATTCAACCATCCGATAAAAATCGCCGAACGCACCGCGGTTCTGGATATCCTGTCGGGCGGACGGCTCGAGGTCGGTACCGGCCGTTCCGCGACCTGGACCGAACTGGGCGGCTTTCGGGTCAATCCCGACGAAACCAAGAAGACCTGGGACGAGATCGTCCATTGCCTGCCGAAGATGTGGACGCAGGAACGTTATTCCTACCAGGGGCGGTCGTGGTCGATGCCCGCGCGCACGATCCTGCCCAAGCCCTATCAGAAGCCGCATCCTCCGATGTGGGTGGCGGTTACCAGCCCTGGCACTGAAATCGACGCGGCCGAACGTGGGATGGGCTCGCTCGGGCTTACCTTCGGCGGGTTCAAGGAACAGGAAGAAAAGGTCAAGAACTACCGGCGCATAATCCGCAATTGCGAGCCGGTGGGCGAGGTCGTTAACGAGAAGGTTGCAACCGTCAACTTTCTGTTTTGCCATGAGGACGACGCCGAGGGCGTGAAGATCGGACGCCGGCTAACCGGTTCATTCAACTATCTCGCCGCGCAACTCGTCGCCGCGCGCGAAGCCTTTCCCAGCAAGTCGTATCCCTCGCTCGGACTGCTGCCGTCGCTTCGCCAGGAGGCCGCCGGGCCGGGCGACGAATCGGGCGCTCCCGAGGGCGTGGCGATTGGAAATCCCGCGCGGATTACCCGGGCGCTCAAGCATTGGGAGTCGGTCGGCGTCGACCAGGTGAACTTCCTGCTCAACGCGCTCGAGACCGTGCCGCAGGAGCAGGTGCTGAAGAGTCTCAGACTCTTCGCCAGGGAAGTGATGCCTCAATTCAAGACCAGCGGCGATCAGGCCGCGGCTGCCGGAGGACGTTGATGCCGCCTCGTTTTGGATGCCTGGACCTCAACAACTGGGCCAAGTCGCTCCCGACGATCGAGGGCTACGGAACCGAACCGCTGACGCTCAAGGGCGCGCAGATCGTCGAAGCGCATATGGAAATCGAAGACGACCCCGCCGACGCGCTGCTCCCAAAAACGATGCATCCCGCGGTCCCGGCCTATGCGATCTTCAACGTGACGAGCTATCCGGAAAGCCCGTTCGGCCCGTTCGCGATCGCCGAGATACGGATCGCGGGACGCGCCGGCGTGCGGCCGCGAGGACATGTGCTCAGAAGTTACATCAACAATGAAGCCGCAGCGAAAGAACTGGCCGCGCGATGGGGCTATCCGGTGGCGCCCGGCGAGGTGAGCATCGCGCTGCGCCATGATCGCGTGATAGGACGCGCTTCGGTCGGCGGCAAAATCGTGCTCGAGATAGAAGAGGTCGACCGCGATTCGATCTCCGGCGGCGATATCCAGTACATCGCGAGCATGCATCTCTGCCGCAACAAGGGCGACGGCAAGCCGGTCCTGGTGCAGGTCGATCCCGAATACGTTTTCGCTCGCGCCGAGCGGGGACGCCCGCGCGTGGTCACGCTCGATGCCGCGGCGTTCCGCGCCGACAACCATCTGCGCGTCACCTGGCCGATCGCGGCAACCTACGCGGTCGCCGACGTGACGCTGCCCAGGCTGCGCTACGTATGCAATCCGGAACTGCCTGCGCTCCAGGGTACGACCAAGATCGCGGCTTGAGCGAAGCGCTTTGAGTAATCAGGCCGCGTCTCGAGGAGGGCCGCGGCCTTTTTCTTGCCTGCGGGCCGTAATCTTCGGACAAGGGCGCGTCGATGGAAAATCCGTGGCGGCTCGAAAAGGTAAGGCTTCGCTCCGGGCTCAACGTTAACCTTGCGCGCGCCGGAAGCGGACCGCTGGTCGTGATGCTGCACGGGTTTCCCGAATGCTGGTACTCGTGGCGCCATCAGTTGCGAGCGCTTGCGCCTTCCTTCCAATGCGTCGCGCCCGATCTCCGCGGCTACGGCGGGACCGACGCTCCCCGCGGGGTCGGAAACTACGCGCTCGACCGCCTGGTCGAGGATGTCGTCGAACTGATCGAGGCGATGGGCCGCAGGCGCGCGGCGGTCGTCGGCCATGACTGGGGTGGGGCGATCGCATGGGCGACCGCGCTCAAGCGGCCCGAGGTGGTCGAACGGCTCGTGGTGATGAACTGCCCGCATCCGGCGAAATTCCGCGCCGCGCTGATTCATAATCCGCGCCAGATGCTGCGCAGTTGGTACATCCTGTTCTTCCAGATTCCGTGGTTGCCCGACGCGCTGCTCAGAGCGTCAGGCGCCGCGGCCGTGGCACGCGCGCTCAGGGAGACCGCCGTTCAGAAACAGGCTTTCAGCGACGAGGACCTGGCGTATTTCCGTCGCGCGTTCCGCGGCACTTACTCCGCAACCGCCGCGCTTAACTATTACCGTTCGTTGTTTCGCTCCGCGCTGCTTCATCCGCGCCGGGCCGACGCCTGGATCGAACGAAAGATCGAAGCGCCCACGATGCTTGTATGGGGTGAGCAGGACGTGGCGCTCGGAAAGGAGCTTACCTACGGGATGGAGCCGCTGTTCGCGGGGCGGTTGGAACTTCGTTACGTGCCCGACTCAGGCCATTGGGTGCAGCAGGAAAAGCCGCAATTGGTCAACCGGTTTCTCTCAAGGTTTTTAGAAACGCCCACGTATGAGGTCTGAGGGGCGCAGGTACTCGTCGTTCGCTTTACTCACGTCCCGCGCGCACGTACCCTTATCCCGGGTAACCGCTCGAATGCGTCCTTTCACGTTGAGCCCGCCTTTTCCAAATTCGGATTCCTACGTCTAAGAGACTTTCGGGCAGAATCTATCGGAGGTGGGCACTCGATGCCCAGCAAGCTTTACGTCGGCAATTTGGCCTATTCTGTAACTCAGGAAGACCTCGAGGAATTCTTCTCGCAGGCCGGAACAGTGGTCAGCGCGGCAGTCGTGACGGATAAAATGTCCGGACAATCGCGCGGCTTCGGATTCGTCGAGATGGCCGATGAAGAATCGGCCAACCGGGCGATCGAGACGCTCAATCAGACCGAACTCAAGGGTCGGAGGCTCAAGATCGACATGGCGCGTGAAGGCGGAGGCCCGGGCGGTCCGCGGGGCGGCGGTGGTGGCGGTCGCGGCGGTCGCGGCGGCGAACGCGGCGGTGGTGCGGGAGGCCGCGGTTTCGGAAAGCGCTACTAGCGAGTGTTGAGAAAAACCGAAAACGCAGTCCGAATGGAAGCGTTGTCAGAGCATCCTGCGTAAAAATAGCTTCCTTCCTCAATCGTCTCCCCCGTTCTTTATTCCGGGGGAGACGAGGCAGGGGGAACAGGCCGTGTTTTATCACGAGGCCGCCGGATGCTCGCCGGAACCAAGCAATGTCACTGCCTGTTTCGCCTCGTCGCTCAAGGGGCGTTTCTTGATTTCGTCGGCGAAGGCAGATACCTAAAGATATCCCTGCCCCTTGAGCGCGCTCCCCGGTAGCTCAGTCGGTAGAGCGGACGGCTGTTAACCGTCAAGTCGCTGGTTCGAATCCGGCCCGGGGAGCCAATCTTCAGATCGGCTTCAACAAGTTCGAGCCAACCTTGCAGGTCGCATCCGCTCGCGCTCGCGGCAGGTCCCTCCCACTGTTGCCCCTTGCTCGCCTCAAGTGATACCTACCGTTGCGAGCGTTGGCCGGATTCATTCAAAGTCTTGCATCGATTACTCTACTCGGTTTACGTTGAGTCAACGTGAGTTAGACCGACCTGTCAGAGATTTGGACGGGTTTACTGGGGCTTCAAATGAAAGTGGGGCAGCAGGAGGACCTGCAGTCTTCGCGGCCGCGTGTCCTGATAGCCGACGGTGAGCCGTCGCAGGCGAAGCAGGCACAGCAGGCCCTGCGCGACGCCGGGTACGCCTGCCAGGTGTTTCGCGAAGCGGACGAATTGCTCGCGGCGATCGCAGCCGAACGAGCACCGATAATCGTAGCCGACCCGGCGACCCTCGCCCTGGGCGCCTCGGAATTCCTCTCGCGGGTGCGCGCCCGATCGCCCGAAGCGGTTCTGATCTTTCTCGTAGCGACCCCGGCGGCGCCGGGCGCCGCGGCCGCGATGCATCAGGGAGCATTCGATTACCTAACCAAGCCGGTCAACGGTGAGGAGCTGAGCGCGGTAGTCGGAAGGGCGGTCGAGATGGGCGGGCTCAGGCGCGAGAACCGGCTGCTTCACGAGCAGCTCGCGGCGGCCCGGATGGCGGCCGCGTTTATCGCTGAAAGTCCGCGCAGCCGCGAACTTGCGACACTGATTCGGCGTGCGGCGCCGGCCCGTTCCCCGGTCCTGATCCAGGGCCCGAGCGGCGCCGGCAAGGAGCTGGTCGCCCACATGCTCCATCACTGGAGCAATCGCGCCCGCGGCCCGTTCGTCCGGCTCGCGTTTAAATCTCTCGCGGCCCGCGACACCGGAGACTTGTTCACGGGCGCCGGCGCCCGGGAAGGAGCATTCGCTCTCATCAGCAGTTTCGCGCAACGCGCGTTGGATGGAACCCTGTTTCTTGACGAGATTGGGGAAGCCTCGCCCGAGTTCCAGGCCGCGCTGTTCAGGTTTATCGGCGAGGGCGCGTCCGGCGCAAGCCCCGATACGAAGCGGAACCACGCGGCGCGAGTTAGAATTGTTGCTGCGACCAATCGCAATCTTGCCGCCGAAATTGCGGCTGGGCGCTTTCGTCCCGACCTCTATTTCGAACTCAACGTGATCGCTCTCAGCTTGCCGCCGCTTCGCGAGCGGCGTGAGGATATCGTGCCGCTTGCGCGCCATTTCCTCGCGATGCACGCGGCGGAGACGGGCCGCCTGTTCACCCTGACACCCGAGGCCGAGCGCGCTCTCCTTGCCTATTCCTGGCCCGGCAACGTGCGCGAACTGGAGAAGGTTGTCGAGCGCGCGGTCGTGATGGGAGCTGCCGACCGGATTTCTGCCGAGGCGCTCGGTCTGGCCCAGCCCCAGTTGCCGACAGCTCTCGAACCCGAGGCGAAGACCGCTGCCGAATCCGAAACCGCGGAGACGGTTGCCGCAGCTCCGCGGGTCGCCACGCCTGCGACGGAAAAGGCCGTGGAAAAGCCCTCCGATACCGCCGGCGTCGCTGGGCTTGCGCCGGAGCCCGCGCCCGGCGCGCAAACCGCGCCGGCCGGAGCGCCTTCGGCTGAGCAATTCACCGAGGGGACGCTCCAGGAATGCCTCGACCGAGCCGCGGCTATCCGTATCGCGGCCGCGGTACAGGCGGCGGGTGGTAACCGCGGCGCCGCGGCGAGCGCTCTCGGTATCGATCGAACCACGCTATACCGCCTGATGCGTCGGCTCGGGCTCTGATTCGCGGGCCCGGCGCAAGTTACCAGCGGCTTTTGACAGAAAAGGGTGGGCGGCCGCTTGGCCGCCCACGGTGTTTGGGGGAGCGCCCCGGGCCGGCGTTCCGAAGAACACCAAACCCGGGGCGGGTGAGGCGTGTTTCAGACGGCTTACATTATGAACTCCGCTACGGACTGCGCCGGCAGCCGTCAGATTCCGTGCAGCGTGTGCATGACCTTGATCATCGCGGGCCCGATGATAACCGCGATCATCGCGGGCAGCACGAACAGGACCAGCGGAAACAGGATCTTGATCGAAGCCTTTTGCGCGGACTCTTCGGCGCGGAGCCGGCGGCGGGTTCGTAACGCGTCGGAGCTGGCGTTGAGAGCTGGCGCGATTTGCGCGCCCAGTTGCTCGCTCTGGATAAGGGTCGCGGCGAGCGGTTTGATGTCCTCAACGGCGGTGCGTTCCGCAAGGTTCTTGAGCGCCTGTCCCAGCGAGACGCCGGCCGAGATTTCGGCCGCGACCATGTTCAGCTCCGAGCCGATCTCCTGGCCCTGGCGCTCGGCTTCCGCACCGACGACCTTGATGGCTTCGTAAAGGCCGAGACCGGCCTCGACGCAGACCACGAGAAGATCGAGCACGTCCGAAAGCTGTCTTGCGATTGCGTTCTGGCGTATGCGCGCGCGTCTGCTCAGATAGTAGCTCGGTATGAACAGGCCTGCGCCCAGTCCCGCGATCGCGAGCATCAGCACCTGGCCGCCGGACCTATGCAAAATCGCGCTCAGCAAGAAACCGAGGGCCAGTCCCGCGATACCCGAGCCGATCCGTATTACCTGGAAGATCTGCGCGGCCGAGGAGCGCCTGAAGCCGGCCTGGATCAGGGTCTGCGAGAGTTTCTCGCCCTCGGGCGTGGTCGGGTCCGGCGGAGGCAGGCGCTTTGCCGCCCACTTGAAAATCAGGTTGGCGATGCTGTTTTGGCCTTCCTCGCTTTCCAGCCCGCCCTGCGCGATCCTGAATTTTACCGCGATGTCCGCGAAGCGTTCCTCAACGGTGTGGTCCTGGCCGAAGACCGCCATGTAGATCCCAAGTGCAACCGCCCCGAGAAGGAAGAAGAAGAAAACACTGACCAGAAGTGGAGTCATTTTAGTAGTCCACCCTCAGCAGGCGGCGAATCGTGAACAATGCCGCCAGATCGAGTCCCACCGCCATTTTCAGAATCTTCTGGCCGGAGGGGTCATAGAAGAGCGAGTGCGTGTAACCGGGTTGGATCAGGCTGAACGCGCCCAGCACGATGACCGGGAGCAGGCCAACGACCATTCCGCCCAGCCGCGACTGCGCGGTTAGCGCCTTTATCTGCAGCCGCAGGCGCTGGCGGGTGCGCACGATTTCCGAGAGCCGGCCCACGATCTTCGCCAGGCTGCTACCGACCTCGCTCTGCACCTTGACCGCAACCACCAGCATCCGCAGGTCGTCAACTGGCATGCGCTGAAGAATGTCCTCGAGCGCGCGCCCGAGCGGAAGCCCGATACGGTTCTGTTCCAGGGCGGTGCGAAACTCGCCGCCCAGCGGATTGGCGAACTCCGATACCAGCACCTGGACTGCGCGCTGGAAGGAATGGCCCGCTTCGAGCGACGATTTGATCAGGTCGAGCGCGAAGGGAAGTTGCGCGCTGAAAGCCTTAAGCCGCCGGGTGCGCTGAAACCTGATGTAAGCTATCGGTAACGCGCCCGCGCCGATCCCGGTTGCAGTGGCGAACCACATGTCGTGCCAGAACACCTGCCCGCCGGCGACCCCCGCGCCGAACAGGAGCACGATCATCAGCAGGACGTCTGAAACACGCGTATAGATGCCCGCCTGCCACATGTTCTGCTCGAGCTTACGCAGCAGGTTGAATCGCCGGAGCATCGCGAGCAGCGGGCTCTTGTCCTGCTCGCCCCCGCGCAGAATGCTAACGTCGACCACCTCATTGGGCCGCGCCAGGCGCCGCATGATGCTCTGTTCCTGCTCCGCGGCGGTTCCGCGTGCGCTCAGCAGGGTCAGGACAAAGGCGAAAACCAACGCGAATATCAAGGCCGTCGTCAGCAGCTCCATGGCTCACCTCTGCGCGGAGCGAAAGAGCTTGGCGTCGAGTTTGTAGCCCGCGACTTCAAGCTGCTGCGAGTAAACCGAGCGGATTCCCGTGGAAATGAAATTTCCCAGGATCTTTCCGTTCGCATCCACTCCCGTGCGTTTGAACTCGAACAGGTCCTGCATCATGATCATCTCCCCCTCCATGCCGGTGATTTCCGAGATCTTCATCACCTTGCGTGTCCCGTCCGACAGGCGCGAGACGTGGACGATCATGTTGATGGCCGAGGCTATCTGCTGGCGCATCGCACGCTGCGGGATCGAGAAGCCCGAAAGAAGCATCATCATCTCGAGCCTGCCCAGAGACTCGCGCGGGTTGTTGGCGTGGATCGTTGCGATCGAGCCGTCGTGGCCGGTCGACATCGCCTGCAGCATGTCCAGAACCTCGCTGCTTCGCACCTCGCCGACGATGATTCGTTCCGGACGCATGCGCAGGGCGTTCTTTACGAGATCGCGCTGCGTCACCTCACCCTTGCCTTCGACGTTGGGCGGGCGCGTCTCCAGGCGCACCACGTGCGGCTGCTGGAGCGAGAGTTCGGCCGAGTCCTCGATCGTGACGATTCGTTCGTTCTCGGGGATGAACGCCGACAGGCAGTTGAGCATCGTGGTTTTGCCCGAACCGGTACCCCCGCACACCAGGATATTCAGCCGCGCGCGCACGATGGTTTGCAGGAACTCGACCATCTCGGGCGTGAGGGTCTCCTTGGCCACCAGGTCGTCCATGCTGTAGCGACGCTTGCCGAAGCGGCGGATCGAGAGTGCCGGACCGTCGAGCGCGAGCGGGGGGATGATCGCGTTGATACGCGAGCCGTCAGGCAGCCGCGCGTCCACCATCGGCGACGACTCGTCAACCCGCCGGCCGACCTGCGAGACGATCCGATCGATTATCAGCATCAGGTGCTGATCGTCTTGGAAGCGGACATCCGTCAGGTGCAATTTGCCGAACTTTTCGACGTAGACCTGGGCGGGTCCGTTGACCAGGATGTCGGTGATGGTGTCGTCCCACAGCAGGGGTTCGAGCGGTCCGAGCCCGAGCAGTTCGTTCTTGATCTCCTCGACCAGGCGCGCGCGGTCGCTATCGGTGAGGAGACGCCCCTCTTCATCGATGATGTCGTTGATGGTCTGGGCGACCTTCTGAGAGGCGAGGCTCGCCTCGAGGCTCTCCAGACGCGATACATCCAGCGTTTCGAACAGGCGGTTGTGAACCGCAAGCTTCAGTTGTTGAAACCCCTCGGTCTGTAAATCCTTGGACCGCTTCCTGGACTCCGGCTGCATCCCCCGTTGCAGGCCTTGGCCGCCCGCCGGGGCGTTGCCGGCATTCTGCGAAATCCTATCTACCAGGCTCGTTGCCATCACTTATCCCCTTCCGATCGCGCCCAGCAGGCGGGACATGATTGAACTCTCGCGCGGACTTTCGGCGGGTGCGCATCCGTCGAGCCGGCGCGCGAAATCCTCGACGCTCCTGGCAACCGTCGAGTTGGGAGCGATCTGCCAAAGGTCCTGCGCGCTCAACTGGACCCGCTCCAGCAGCTTGTCGTCGCGAGGAATCTTCGCGTAGATGGGCCGGGCCAGGGTGTGGCTCAGCTGCTCCTCGCTTATCGGATGGTTGGCCACGAACCGGTTCAGAATGAACTTGGGTTCGACTTCTCCGAGACCGAGCCGCCCGCACAGATCCACGAACCGCCACGCGCATCGCGCCGCGCCTATCGACTGGTCGAGCCCGTATATCAGGTGCTGGGAATGCTCCCATGCGGCGACCTTGGTGCCGTCGATATGGGTGCCGCAGTCGATGATTATGTAATCGAAGAGCTGGCGCATCAGATCGATCGCCGCAACCACGGTCGCGTCCGAGATGAGCTCGCTGTCCTCGATTCGCTTGGGCGCAGCCAGCAGATAGATGCCCGAACCGTGTTTGCTGAGTGCGGATTCGAGCTGCAACGAGTCAAGCTTGCGCTCGGATTCGGCCAGCGCCATCACCGTGCGGTCGGCTTCGATGTTCAGGAACACCGAAAGCGCGCTGGTCTGAAGGTCGAGATCGACAACCGCAACCCGCTTGTCGAGCGTGTACTTGAGGGCAAGCGCGAGGTTCGCGGCGAGACTCGTCATTCCGATCCCGCCCATCAGGCTGACCATCGAGCACACAGTCCCACCCTCATGGCGCTCTTCGCGCCGGCGGGTCTCGCTTATCTTGAGCAACGCCCGCGTGGCGTCGCCCGCGTCCAACGGCAGGAACAGGACCTCGTCCGCACCGCTGCGCAGCACGCGCCTCATCAGGTCTGGCGAACGTTCCTGACAAAGTGCGAACAGAACCGGCCGCGGATCGCGCTTTGCCTGCGCCTCCAGATAGCTCAACGCACTCTCGTCGTCGCCGTTGAAAACCACCATCGCCACGTCAGCCAGGCCGGCTCCGTTGCCGTTGCCATTCCCGTTACCGTTGGCGGTTACCTTGAGATTCGCGGCCTGTTCAAAAGTTGTTTCGATTACCTGCAGCGGGGGTTCCCCAAGGGCCGCCAGCGCCGCCTTGACTTCGGCGCGATGCGCCTCATCAGACGCCACCAGCAGGACCTTGAGCATCCCCCGCTTTCCTTCACCCTTCGAACTCAGTGCCGACACTGGATAACTCCCCCAAAGAGTTTTCCGTTAGAACCTGGGCCGTCCCGGGTCGGGAGTGCTGAGCCGGGTGGTCCTGATCTCGCTGTAGGAGAGCGGACCGCGGCTGCTCGGCTCGAAGACGGCCGCGCCGGGCGGCAGCGGGCGGACG